>Ga0316197_10000490_pt1 | contig 27354 bp, 24 predicted proteins | sample OudBiesiAoxic_MG_FD_204939 | JGI IMG/M metagenome (GOLD analysis project Ga0316197, IMG submission 204939) | Coastal sediment microbial communities from Oude Bieten Haven, Netherlands - site A oxic | ecosystem: Environmental > Aquatic > Marine > Coastal > Sediment | place: Netherlands... | reverse complement strand
CAATAATTTCCATATTGACTAAATATGGTATTTCTAATAAACCCGGTTTTATCTATGGAAACAAAACCAAACCCAAAAGTTAGGAGTCGCGCGTTCTCGTTGATCGAGCTTCTCACCGTGGTCGCAGCGGTTGCCGTCATCGGCTCCCTCGCGGTCGTCGTCATTGGCAATGCCAGCTCATCGGTCAAAGAGACCAAGCTCGAACAGGAGGTCACCAGTCTCAACACCGCCATCGAGGTGTTCCTCAGTAGTGGCGGTTCGCTCAGCGACATCGACACTGCCCAGGGCGTCCTCACCGAGCTCAAGCGCGCCGCTGCCAACGAGATGCAGGTCGTCGGCCTGCGCGGCAGTGTCGTCGATGTCCGCCTCCAGGCGGTCGAGGATCGGAACGGGGAGCTGCGCGTGCGCGCCATCTGGATGGCCGATCTCGGCAAGTTCGTCCTCGCCGAGTCCGACTCCGGCGTGCGCGAGTTCGTCCTCAACGACGAGCTCGCCAAGGTCGACTACAGCAACGTCGCCCGCAACACCTCGCTCATCTACAACGATGCCGATGGCTGGGTCTGGGAGACCAACGAATTCAATTTCGTCACCAATACCGGCCCGACCTCGGTCGTGACGACAAATGCGCCGACCCTCGGCACTGGAGGCACAAGCGGCTCCGCCAATGGTTCTAACCTGAACCCTCCGATCATCAGCCCGGGTGCAGGATCGTTGCCGCTGGCTGCGTTCCCGCTACAGGTCACGATCTCCAAGCACTCGGCTGATCCGGTGGACACCAGTATCTACTACTCCACCCAATCCGGCACCTGGATTCTCTATACCGGCCCATTCGCCGTTGGGCCTGGCACCCAGATCCAGGCCTACTCCAGCCACGAAGATCCGGAGATTGGTGAGAGTGACCGGTCTGGTGCTTACTACCTCAACGACATCGAGGAGCTCTCGCTCGCCATCACCGTGCCGAAGAACCCGATCACCTACGCCGAGGCCGGCGGCGCCCTAGAGGAGGGCGACTACACCCCGATCGAGCCACTTGCGCCGATCACCGTCGCCCTCGCAAACGGCGACCAGATCCCCGCTCGCTATCAGGACAGCAGTAACTTCCAGGTCTACTGGACCTACGACGGCAGCGATCCGCTCAGCTCTCCCGAGCGGCAGGACAGCGGCTCGTTCTCCGGTGGCTACAACGGGGCGATCGACTACACGCTGCCAAGGTGGGATGGCGCCACGCTGCTCCCGGTCAAGGTGGTCGCGCTGTCCAACAATGCATCGGTCGTGACGAATTCGGCGGTCAATGCCGTCACCATCGACGTCAACCTTACGACCCTGCGTTCACCCGCCGTCGTGTTCGACAGTGAAAATACCGAACGCGGCGACACGATCGAGATCTCCAAGCTCGTCGACTACGGCGACATGCCGGTCGGAGCACGCATCTACTACACGACCGACGGTAGCGACCCGGGCAGCGATGGCAACGGCAACCCGCTGTCGGGCACGCTCTACACCGGTGCCTTCGATCCGCTCCACGGGGCCGGCGAGTGGGAGACCGGGGCCGTGATCAACGCGCGCGTCTACCCGCCGCAAGAGTATGCCGGATGGTTTCAAGTGAGTCCGCTGACCACGTCCGACTACATCCTGCCTGGCTGGGAGATCTCCGGCGAGGCGTCCGGGTGGTTTTCCAACGCCGAAGGTGGCAGTGGCCTGGTCAGCAACCTCTGGGGTGATGATACCAACGACTACTTCCAGTGGGGCGATCCTGGCAGCTGGGGCACCGGTGCCAACTGGCTCTACTTCGACGGCTCGAGCTTCGAAAATGTCGGCTCCGACGAGCGCTTCGAGATCGGAGTGCTCTCGTACTACAACGGGACGATCTCGATGGCTTCGGCGGCGAGTGCGGTGGACTTCACCGTGCAGCTCGAATTCGGCGGCGAGGCGATGCAGTTCGACTATGGCTTCGACCTGCTCACGACCCCGAACACCGGGACCGACTGGGAGAATGCCGACTACGTCTGGTTCAACGACTCGGACATCGACAGCCTCAGCGTCGGCACCCAGTCGGCGCAGACCGTGAACCTCTACGGCAGCGACTACCGCCTGAACCTCGAGTTTGGCGAGACCTCGGCGGACGGCTTTTCGTCGGTCGACCAGTTCCACGTCAAGGAGGCGCGCGCCGCCTCCGCCAAGCTCTACGCCACACTCGTCTCAGTCGGGTCGTGGTGGTAGGCGATAGAACTTAAAAGAGGGCATTTAGTTAAGAATACGAGCCCCCTGTCCCCACCCCTGGGGCAGGGGGTTTTTTCTTATCTCCAGCCGGCGTCGGCGATGGGGAAAAGCTTCCGGTCAGCCAGGCGTCACAAGCTAGTCGCCTGGCGGGTCGAAATTGGAGGCAGACGGGACGGATTCTATTGCAGGGACATACCGTGGCGCTGCCAGAAGGCCGCGAGTTGTGAAGCAGACCCTTTGAAAACGTTGCGCTCGACCGGCCGGTCGAGGTCTCCGAAGTAGCGGCTAAAGCGGTAGCGCCCGTGCGAGTAGACCTTCGGATTTGATCTGCCATTTGCCCATGCCACCCCACCGTACTGCCACATCGTCCAGCGACCCCAGAGACGGTACTGGTCGACCAGCCCCTCCGGGCTACCAGGTGCTGGGAAGATCGGGCCGGCGCCGCTCTCGTGGGAATAGAGCGCCAGCCAGTAGGGAGCGCGCGTGAGCCGTGCGCGGGTGCGGCGATCCGCATCACGCGTCTTCAACTTCAGCTCTTGGCTGTTCTCCAGATACGCGACCGGCACCACGCCGGTGCGCTTTTCGACCCGGTCCATGAAACGCAAAATTGCCGAGAGTGAGAGGTCGCCATCGTAGTCGCCGCAGAGCAGGAGCGCCGGCGCATTCCAGCGGCGGCCACGGGCGAGCGCGAGTGCTCGGTCGACAAACTGGTCCGCCTGCCTGACCGGATCAACATGGCGTTGCACCCGATAGTAGAGCCCGGGAAGGAGGCCGGCACGGTCGGCCGAGGCAATGAAGGCAGCGCACTTGTCGTCGAGATTCCCCCCCTTGCCCGCACGGGCGATAAGACCGCTCGCACCATTGGCCCGCAGCGCCGATACATCGTTCTGCGAGTAGCTGCGACCATCCCTCTGGCGTTCTTTCGGATCGTACGACGAGACGTTGATGATCTGCTGCATTCCACCCGATCCCCGCACGGCTCCCGCTGGCGAAAACGGTTCCTGGGAGGGATCGTTGCCATCGCACTGGGTGAGCAGGAGGCAGAGTGGGGCAAGTAGTAGGCGTTTCACAAGCGACATGTCGGAGGCGGGCGGGCAGTCTAGCACAGCCGCCTAGCGCTGTCGATTGACCCGCGATAGGTGACCACCCCCGACGCGCGGACGGGGTCGAGCTCGAATCACGCGGTTCTAAGCGTCCGCCCCCTTGGTGGCGCTCTTGGTGGCGCCCTTCTTCTTCCCGATCATCCACATCGCCAGCAGGAGGAGGAACGATCCGAGCAGCGCCGAGACCAGATCTTCGAAGGTGATGGCGAGATCCCCTAGCCCGAGGTCGATCCTGAAGACGTTGAAAATGACACCGCCGATCACCGCCCCGACCAGGCCGATGGCGAAGTTCTTCCACCTCCCGTAACCTTCCTTCTTGCCGCGCACAACCGCACCGACGACGGACCCGGCGAAACCGCCAACAATGATCCAGATGATGAGCTTACCGATGGAGAATTCCATGTGATCGATTCGACGGCTTGGTTGCCAATGAGTCAAGGTTAAAGGAGGTCAAAACCGCCGCCCCACTGCCAGCCGACATCGCTGGGCGGGTTCGGTTCCCGCTGCCAGCAGCTCTCCGCTTTGCGCCTGCGCTCTAGTAGTAGCGGTAGTAACCCCGTGGACCTCCGTAATACATCGAGTTCACCTTGCCGCGGCGGTCGCCGGCCATGCCACCGACGGCGGCACCGATGGCAGCACCACCCCAGGCGTTGCCACCCTTGTCGTTGTTGCCGATGATGGCGCCAGTGGCGGCACCGAGGACTGCCCCAGAGCGGCGTCCTTGACGGACGTAGGGGTCAGGATGCCCGTAGCAGGAAGCGAAGCACGAGACGATCACCGCGCTGGAAAGAAGAAGTAGGATGCGATTTTTCATTTTGAGGCAGCTCTTGAGAGGTTCTGGAGTTCGGTCGAGCCGCCCTGGGCAGCCATCTTGTCACGGAATGCCTGGATTTCGGCGTGATCCAGTTCGCCGCTGTTGTCGGTATCGATCTTGTTGAAGAGGTCGACTAGCTTGCCCTCCCGGTCGAAATACGCCTCGAGTTCCTTCGGCGAGACGGATGCGTCGCCGTTGCTGTCGGGCAGCTTGAACTTCGACTTCTTGGCATCCGGATTGGCAGCCCGCCACTCCTCGAAGGTGATCTTGCTGTCACCATTGGCGTCCGCTTCGGTAAAGATCGCTTCCAGCACGTAGCGGTCGAATTCGTCCTGCGAGACCTTGTCGTTATCATCGCCGTCGGCGACGTCGAACGGGGCGACTGTCGAACAGGAGACAATCAGTGAAGATGCCGCAGCGAGCGCTAGGGCGGGGATGGCTTTTCGTAATTTCATATCAAGCGAGGTTCTGTCTCCAGACACCGGAGAACTGACGGCGGATGGTAGATCAAACTTCGTCTGGCCGAAAGCAAAAATTACAGAATTTCTACTGCGGCTGGAGAGATGGAACTCTGAATCTGGAAGCTGTTGAAATTTTGTCATTCTGATTGGGAGGCGGTCTTGCTAAGTTCTCGATCAATGAATCCGCCAATCGCAGACGACAGCGACGGGGATCGCGACCTCGGGAAGCATTTCGTGAAGCTCGAGCGGCAGGATCGCATCGCCCTTGTCGAGTCACTCGAGCGTGGTTCGAGCTGGAATATCGACTTCGGGGTGATGCTCGGCTGCTCCGTCTTCATCGCCGGGCTTGGGCTTCTGCAAGACTCGGTTGCCGTCATCATCGGTGCGATGCTGGTCGCCCCGCTGATGACACCGCTGGTCGGGATTGGTCTGGCCTTGATCCAGGGCAATTTCAAACTCCTGAGGGTTGCCTGGAAGGCGATGACAATCGGCGTCCTGATCAGCCTGGCGATCGGCATCTCGCTGAGATGGGTGATCCCCGGGGATGAATTGACAATGGAGATCACCGGGCGCGGCTACCCGAACATGCTCGACCTGCTGATCGCATTCTTCGCTGGCGTGGCTGGCGGCTATGCCCTCGCCCGACCCGAACTGTCCGGAGCCCTGCCCGGAGTCGCGATCGCCGTGTCACTGGTGCCTCCGCTGGCCGCCTCAGGGATCGCCCTAGGCATCCGCGAGTGGCTGACTGCGGGTGGTGCCCTGTTGCTGTTCTTCACCAACATGGTGGCGATCGTGCTGGGCAGCGCGCTGGTGTTCTGGCTGCATGGCATCCGGACGACCGAGACGCAAAAGCCGCACCTTACATGGATGAGGCGCATCCTCAGCCTGCTCACCTTCGCCCTGATGGTTCTAGCAGCGGTGCTGTTCCACAACCTCTCATTGCAGCTCCGCGAGGGCGAGACACGGCCGGAATCCCTCGCGCTCTCCGAGGATCTCTGGTATCAGCTGCACGATCGCATCGCCCGGGAGGAAGGAGTCGATTTCGTCGTCGGCATGCGGGCCAGCTCGAAGCGGCCGGAAGACGTCACGATCGTTCTGACTGCCAGCCACCCGGTATCGCAGGGGCTGATCACCGAGCTTGACCAGATGGTCGATCAGAGCATGGGGCGAGATGTCGTGGTGAAGATCAACGTCGTCCGGCAGGAGACCATCGAGCCAGCCTCAGCCTCAGCTGGGCGGGCTGCCCGCGGGGATTGATTCATGGCGGGGAACCGCTAAGCTCGGTGGCATGCAGAGCGAGTGGACTGACAAGATTGTGATCATCACTGGAGGCGGGGGCGGCATGGGCCAGGCAGCCGCCCGGCGCTTCGCCGGAGCCGGAGCCCGGACGTTTATTCTCGGGCGGACGCCCGGAGCCCTGCAGGCGGCCTCGGAAAGCTCAGAAAAGATCACGCCCATCACCTGCGATGTGGCCGATGATGCCAGCGTCACTCGGGCGCTCGAAACGATCCTGCAGCAAGGCCCGCCGGACGTCCTGCTACACACGGCCGGCATCAACACACCAGATCGCTTCATGGCGCATGCGGATCCGGAGAAGCTCGCGGGGCCAGAGACCTGGAAGAAGATGCTCGACGTGAACGTGCTCGGGGTCGCCAACATGATCCGTGCGGTGACCGGACCGATGGCGGAGAACGGCGGCGGGAAGATTGTCGTGGTCTCATCGACCGCTGGGCACGGGTTTGACTCGTATGCCGGGGTGCCCTACACCGCCAGCAAGTGGGCCGTGCACGGAATGCTCTTCACCGCGCGCGCGCAGCTCAGCGCGCTCGGCATCGTGGTCTCCGAGTATGCCCCCGGCGAGGCGAATACGCCGATCGTCGACAAGCGCCCGGTGCAGCCGAGCAGCGAGCATCGCGCAGGGATGATCCAGACCGATGATTGCGCGGAGGCGCTATTCTTTATCGCTTCGCAATCCCATAGTGTGAACCTGATCCAGCTTCCGGCCTACCAACCCTTCGGTGGCATGCCGCCAGAAATCCCCGCGCCGTGGTTGGCAGGGCTGGAGATCCTGCCGGAGCGGGAGCGGCGGTAGGCGCGCTTGCCAAGCGCTGCGGTGTCGTCTCTGGTGGTGTGATGAGCGAAGCAAAGTGCCCGATGTGTGAAATGAACGACATCCTCGAACACCCGGCGCTCTACGAGTGCGTGACCTGTGGCCACGAGTGGGAGCGCGTCGAGGAGGCAGAGGAGCGGGTCGTCAAGGACGCCCATGGCAATGTGCTGTCGGACGGGGACGTCGTGGCCATGGTGAAAGACCTGAAGCTGAAAGGCTCCTCCCAAACCCTCAAGCGCGGTATGAAGTCAAAACCGATCCGGCTCGTCGATGGCGACCACGAGATCGACTGCAAGATGGACGGGATGTCGATCGCACTGAAGGCCTGCTTCGTGAAAAAAGTCAGCAGCTGAACACGGTGCGGGGCTAGTCGGACGCCCGTGCCTCGTCGGCCATCTGTTTCAGGCGTTGTGGGTAGTCGGTGGGGAAAAACCAGGCCTCCACCCCCGGTTTCTTCTCCAGTCCTCGCGCGAGCGGATCTTCGTGGAGCAGCAGCTGCAGGATGGCGTCCGAGCTCACCCACTCGTTGAGGTACCAGACCCCGTGAGCCTGGAAGTCGACCGGTCGCTCATCAGTCGTGTATTCCATGTTGATCAGATCGAGCTTGCCCGCCCTCGCCAGTCCTTCGAGCAGCTCGACCTGCTCGTCGGTGATCGCTCTCCGATCCGGTCGCCCCAGCCGTATCACTCCATCGTGCGAATTCTGAGCGAACTTCAAGACTGGATCCTTGCTGTGGTAGGTGACGGTAACGCGATCCACCAGCCCGGCGAATGTCGGGAGGTAGCTATCGACAAACTTGTCCAGGGACACATCGGCAGCCGCGAAGTAGATCTCGCCGAGGCGGAAGCGCCGCTTCAACGCTGCGTCCGAATCACTGGGATAGCGCTGGCGCAGTTGTGCCAGCGCTGGCGCGGCTACCTGCCCGCCCGCGCTGTAGACCAACAGGTTGATTTTCCTCGCGCTCGTGTTTTCCGCTAAATACTCGAGTAGGTCGGCGAGGTTGGCCGCCGACTGCTTGGCGAACTCGACATCCTTCGAGTAAGTGATGAACTTCCCGGTCGAGGGCCATGAATACGAGAGCAACGCGGTCTGGTGCACCATGAAATGGTGGAACTGGGCGCCCTGGGTTACCGAACGGAAGAAGCTCGAACTCGCCCCGTGCACGTAGAGGGTGATCTCCGGCCTGCGCCGCTCGGCGATCACCGCGTTGATCCGCTTGGCGAACGAACTACCGTCCGATCCCGGCAGGGCATCGAGCTCCTGCACTGCCTCCAGCTCGAGAGGTATTCTCCCATTCCGTTCCCGCAGGGTGGAGATCAGCAGCAGATCCCGCCAGCCGGTGCCGCGCTCCCCGATCCGCACGGACGCCGTGCCGAGCTGCAGTTGGCCGGTGATCCCGTTACCGTATTTCCGGTCTTCGACAGGCCCGCTCGCAGGCCGGTTGGTGGCGAAAAAGATCTCCATCTCCGGGTTGCGCTCCTTGTCCGGGAGCGCTTTGTAGGCTCGCTCGCCAAGGTATTGATGCACCAGCGGTGTCGGCATGAGCTTTAGCGTATTGCGGCCGCAGGACGCGGACAGGAGCGCGAGCCAGACGATGCCGATGAGGCGGTGGCCGGCGGCGGCGCGCGAAGCCGCAGCTAGGAAAATGCGCCAGCCTCTACTGCTCATCTGTCGCCCCCTCCGGGTTCTCATCCTGATCCGGAACACCGATTGCGATCGGGCCGGAACGCGTGTCGTTGGTGCTGGCGTCATGCGTCGCCAATAGCAGCGCCCCGGGGTGGAGTTCCCTGTTGATAGCCGCCCGGAACTCAGGTGGGAGGGAACAGCTATCGCGCATGAATTTCACGACATCGCCCTTCACCTTTGCCCCACTCAAACTGAGGACGGACCACGGGTGGAGGGTGAGCTCAGGTTGGTCCGGATCTACCGAATCCTCGCCGGCGAGCATGAGGAAAACCCCGTCAGGAAGCTCCTCCGTGGGGGTGTTGAACCCCACTGGGCTCTGGCCAATCTGGATGCCATTGCGCCAGACATAGACGGTTTTGTCCGCATAGCTGAGCAAGATGCTGACCGGCCCGTGCGGGCTCTTCTCCGGCTCCCAGACCACCTCACCTTTTGGGATCGGGCGGTTGGTCAGATTGCGCACCTTCGTGTCGAGCAGGATCGACGCCGGTGTGTCGGACTTGGATGGCGTGGACTTCTTCTGCGTGATCACGACGGTGGAGCCGTTCTGCATCTCGCCGAAGATGAGCTTCGAGAACTCATAGGGGAGTCGGATGCATCCCGCCGAGGCTGGATAGCCCGGGAGTTTTCCTGCATGCATCGCAATCCCCGTCCAGGTCAGGCGCTGCATGTAGGGCATCTTGGCGCCTTTGTAGATGCTCGATTCGTGATCGACTTTGCGCTGGAGAATGGTGAACACGCCAGTCGGGGTCTTCTTGCCCTTGCGGCCAGTGCTCACGGTGGAGCGGGCAATCTCCACCCCGTTGCGATAGGCATAGAGCATCTGATCGTCGATGGTGCAGACCACCAGCAGCGGCCCCTCTGGGGAGCGCTCCGGATGCCAGAGGAACTCACCCGGCTTCAGGATCTTCTCCTCGGGATCGATCGGGATCGCGCGAGGGATCTCGGGCGCGGGACCGTCTCCTGCTTGAGCGGATTGGGACCAGCCCTCGCCGGCGGAGAGAAGGAGCGCAAAAATGGCAGTCGTCGGTAGCTTCATCTGCGCCAAAAGAAACGAATCCGACCTGATCCGCAAGCCCGATCCTGACCCGGCGACGACGCAGCCCCGAAATGCGGACGCCCCGCCTCGTATCTGGTGGCTGGTTTCTTCCTCTACGCGGCGGCACCCACCCTGGCGCAGCAGAGCGCAGATCAGGTCGGTAGCGAAACCGGGGACGACGAGATCGCCGTGCCGAAGGTTCTCGGCGGCTCGGTCTCGAATACGGAATCGATTAGTCAACGCGAGGCCGAGGCGATCCACCGGAGTACCGACTGACTGTGGGATTTCCCAGTGATCACCGACGATCCCGAGGCACTGTTCCTGAAGTGACTCCGCTTCATCGGTCGCTACCACTGGCAATACGCCCATGTCGGTTCGAACCAGAACGACTACAGTGGCTCCGGAACCCGGCGTGCCCGCTGCGGCATCGATATGGAATGGCTCGAGAACATCACCTTGCGATGAGCGTCGAAACTCAATCGGGGCGACCCCAAGATCACCAGAGAGAACGTTGAGAAGCAGTTCGAGCTACGTTATCAACTGGCCGGTTCCGACGGCGACCACCTGAGGCTGCAGGATCGCTACGAGACCGCGGGCGAGACCTCGGGGGACCACCCTACCAGGCGTCCTATGGGAGTCTCAACGAATACCTGCGGGGCAAGCGCGCCAAGCTGATGTGCGGCCTCGAGTATGCCGAAATGGATGACCCGGAAGACGACGCTGGCAACTACCATGGCTAGACACTGATCGGGGGCGTGCGGATATCGTTCTAGCGGGGTCCCGCCGCATTGCAGAACTCAGATTGACCGGCCACCGGTTCCCCGACATGGTGGAGCAACAGCCATCCGATGAACCGCTACAAGCTCGCCGCCCTCGCCCTCCTCGCAACGATCTCGCTCCAGGCCTGCAGTGCCGTCGCGGTCGGGATTGCCGTGAGACATATCAAAGAAAGAAATAAAGACACCGCGAGCGCCGAGGTCCAGCTCGATCCAGAGGATCTTTACGAGGCCCAGCTGGGAGCATTCCAGACCCATCCTGACGCCTCGATCATCAGCACGGATGCCGCCAACTACACAATCCGCGGGATGATCGGTGACGACCAGGTCCTCTCGACCGTCCGCCCAGCCGGGGGCAGGAATTCCGAGTTCCGCGTCGAGGCGCTATCGGTGGATCCGCTCGGGCCGGACGAGAACCCGGCGATGGATTTCGAGCGCCTCGTGCTCGACCGCCTCGATGTCGTTTACACGATCGACGAGATCGAGTAGGATCCAGATCTAACCCACTGACGTATCCCGAGATACCTGCGGTCGGCTGCATTCCGGCCAGAATAGCAACACCCTAACCAAGACGAAAAATTGATGAAGATGACCATGTTCCGAACATTGACCGTGCTGGCAGGATGCTGGCTCGGTGCCGGCTCCCTCGAGGCACAGCGCCCGAATGAGAAGGAGATCGCCGACCTCGCCGTGATGCACAGCGACGCGATGAAAGCCAATCGCGAAGTGCTGAAAAACTACAGCAACAACTACCGTGTCGAGGTCTCGAAGGACAACGAACTCCAGTGGATCGACCTGGTGAACGTGCAGATCGGACCTGATCAGAACCCGATCCTCACCCAGGTCAACCGCGACAAGATGACCCCCCAGGAGAAAGGGCTCTTCGGCCGCAAGGGGCGCAAGCAGCAGGAGGCTGCCGAGGAGATGGACGGCATTATCTCCTATGCGATGAGGTGGATCACCTACTACAACCGCCTGCCTGCCGACCGGGTGTTCACCCTGTTCCGCCAGGCTGCGCGCGACGGCACCTACAAGACGGCGTCGTCATCGACCGATATCGTTGGTGTCTGGTCGACCAACGTGCGTGACTCAAACGCCAACGATGAGGTGAACATCTGGTTCAACAAGCTCAACGGCCACCCGGTACGCACCGCCTTCACGGTTCCGGTCGAGAAAGGTCTCGACGGCGCCACTGGCGAGACGATCAGCGCGGTGATCAACTACCGCTACCTGAGGAATGGGGAAGCTTTCTATCCCGACACGATCGACGTCTCGATCCCGTCCCGCGGGCTCAAGATCCGCGTCGAACACCTGATTTCTAAGATGAAGGAGTAGCCGATCGATGATCGGTCATCCGGGGCAGATCTGATGCCCCTCAGCTGGAGCCGGTCGGAAGACCGGCTCCTTCGCGTCGGTGAAGCGAGAGCGCCGACAATGCGGTCCCGATATCCGGCCGGGCTCGGATAGCCGCAGTTCATCGCGACATGGGTGATCGAGCTAGGGAGGTCGAACAGCAGCCCGCAGGGCTCAGACCGTGATCCCGAGACGTCCGAGCCGCCGTTCGATCAAGGCCCGGTCGTCCGCGTTGAAGCGGTGGAAGGGCGCAGCCATGAAGTCGTCGCATACCCCGAGCACCGAGAGGGCACACTTGATGCCTTTGATGATCGAGGAGCCGAAGTGGCCGACGCTGTAGAGCGCGCTGCTCAAGGCCATGACATCGGCAGACAACTTCCGGGCAGCTTCGAGATCGCCCGAACGCGCCGCCTCATAGAGATCGACATAGAGACGTGGGTGGAGGTTGGCCCCGCCATTGATGCCGCCGTGGCCACCGAGCAAGACCACCTCTGCGAGCAGCTCCTCTGGCCCGACCAAGAGCGACCAGTCCGGCCGGCGCTCGGCGGCGAGGTATTGCATCTTACGGAAGTAGACGAGGTCGCCAGAGCTGTCCTTCAGGCCAATGATCGAAGGCTGGTCGAGCGCCCAGTCGATCGTCGCCGGTTCGAACGATGTCTTGGTCATCGAGGGCATGTTGTAGAGGACCAGCGGGAGCGGCAGCTCTGGAAGAAGCTCCTCGAGGTAGTCACGCAACTCCGGTTGACCGGCCGGAAAGTAGAACGGCGCCGAGGTCACGACCGCAGCCGCCCCCAACTCTGCGGCATCCTGCGCCAAGCCTGCGGATTCGACGAGCGAGGTATCGGTGATGCCGACCAGCACCGGCACCCGGCCAGCCGCACAGCGGCAGGTGTGCTCGACCACCTCGCGGCGCAAGCGACCGCTGAGGCTCGGCGCCTCACCCGAGGTGCCGAGCGCAAAAATGCCACTGACTCCCCCTGCGATCATGCGCTCGACGAGCCGCTCCAGCCCTCCCGCGTCTAGCGTATCCCGCCCGCTCAGCGGCGTGATCATCGGTGGGATGATGCCCTGGTATTCCGGTTTCATGATGGTTTCTGGAGGCGGCTCGCGAGCAGGCCTACGAGGAAGATGGTCAGTGTGCCGACGACGATCGTGAGGTTCGCATGCAGGGCCGGGCGGAGCGGCTCCGGTAGCCAACCCTGCCCGGCGGCGCTCAGCCAGAATATCACCAACACCCCCACAGTAACGGCGGTGGCAGCGGCGGCATTGTGGGCACGTTTGACGATTAGCCCGAGGAGGAATAGCCCGAGGATCCCGCCTGAGAAGATGGATGAGATCTTCCACCACGCGTCGAGTGCGCTCTGCACGCGCGTCATCGCCAGGGCGGCACAGGTTCCCAGGATGCCGTACAGGATCGTCGCCCCGTGCAGGACGCGCATGCCGACAGCCTCGTCGTGCTCGCGGGCGGAGAACCGCTTGACCAGATCACACCAGGTCAGTGTCGCGGAGCCATTGAGAGAGGAATCGACCGAGCTCATCGCGGCCGCCATCACCGCCGCCACCAGCAGGCCGGTGATCCCCGGCGGCAGCTCGCTCGAGATAAAGTGCGGGAATACCTGGTCACCCTTCGTGACCGTGTCCGGCAGCAGCTCTGGCTGCGCACTGTAGTAGGCAAACAGGGCGGTGCCCACTAGGAACAGCAGAGCCGAGATCGGGATGTAGAGGAGGGCGCCGAGCCAGACGCTGCGCCGCGCTGCCCCCTCGCTCTCGGCGGTCGCGTAACGCTGCACGTAGCTCTGGTCGATACCGAAATTCTGCAGGTTGACGAACAGGCCGAAAGCGATCAACACCCAGAATGTCGGCTGCGAGAGCGAGGCACCGAAACTGCCGAGCGAGAATTTGTCCGACTCCGCAGCGATCTCGAACACCTGCATCGGCCCCTCCGGCATGCGGCTGAAGAGTGTGCCCAGGCAGAGCAGGATGCCCAGACTCAGGACGATGCTCTGCACGACATCCGTCCATATCACCGCTTCGATCCCACCGATCAACGTGTAGGCGGTGACCAGTAGGCCGGTGACGATGATAATCGTCGCGACGCTCCATCCGGTCAGCGGGGCGAGCGCGAGTGCGACCAGGTAGAGGATCGTGCCGACGCGACCCAGCTGGGTGAGCAGATAGCACGCGACCGCGTAGACACGCGCCCACGGCCCGAAGCGCTGTTCGAGATGGGTGTAGGCTGAGACCTCCCCGCGCCGGCGGTAGAAGGGGACGAAGTAGCGCGTCGCGATCCATGCCGCCAGCGGCAGCGAGAGGCCGAATACGAAGGGGTTCCAGTCACCACTGTAGCTCTTGCCGGGGTTCGCCAAGAAGCTGATACTGCTGACGAAGGTGCCGAAGATCGACAGCCCGACCGCCCATCCGGGAAGCGCCCCACCCGCCGCCATGAATCCGGCCGTCGTCTTCGAGCGCTTGGCGAGGAAAATTCCCAACCCGACGACGAGCGCGAGGTAGACAAGCAGGACAATGCTATCGATCGGCTTCATGACTCTCTACGCTCTGCGGCCAGGCGCCGTCGCCCAGAACCGCGCCAAGCTCGAGCCCGGCCGGATCGACGACCAGGTGGCGGATGCGCTTCCGGTTCCAGGTGTAACTCAGGTGCACCAGGCCATCGGCCGCCTGGATCATCGCCGGGTAAGAGAACTCGCCCTCCTTGGCCGACTCGAGCACCGCTGCGGCGTGCCATTCCTCGCCGTCCTCGCTAATGGCGAGGTGCAGCGCGTGGCGCTTCCCCCACCCCGATCCCCGGTCGGAGCCGAGGTGGTTGTAGGCCAGCAGGTGGCGACCATCGTTCAATGTTAGTGCCTCGATGCCGGAATTGTTGTTTGGCAGCGACGTCCTCTCGAGCCGGCCCCAGCTCTGCCCACCATCGCCCGACCAGTTCTGCATGATGCTGCCGTGCTTGGACCGGTAGAGCGCCTGCAGCCGCCCACCTGGGTGGCTCAGCAGGGTCGGTTGGATCACCTGGAAATCCTGCTCCTGCGGCTCGATGCGCTGCCATTCGCCAGCGGCGAAGAGCTCGAAGTGGAAACGCCAATCGTCGCCGTGCTCGGTCGACGAGGGGCACAGCAGCTCGCCGTCTGGGAGGCGCAGCGGCTTCGAGCGCACCGGCCCGTCGATGCCCTCGGGCATGCGTGACGCGGTCTTGAACGAGCGGCCGCGGTCGTAGCTGAGCATGACCTCGCCCCACCACGACTGCGGGTTCGGGCCGACTTTGAAGAACAGCATCGTCGGTCCATCGCCAGGAGGCTGGTAGAGGACCGGGTTCCAGCACGGGTAGCGCAGGCCGCGATGTTGCACGCCGTCCGCCCACTGGCGCGGTTTCGACCAGCCACCACCGTCGTGGTAGCTCGACCAGATGCCAACATCCGGGTGCTTCTCCTCGGTCCCACCGAACCACGCTGCCACCATCCCGCGGCTGGTCTCGACCAGGCTCGACGCGTGGCACTCGCTGTGGGGAGCCTTGCTAAAGACGAAGCCCTCGCTGACCAAGCCGGGGAAGCGCGGTGGGGGAGGCTCCTCCGGCGCGCGCGCCACGATCTGCCCGGCGGGGAACTGCACACAGTCCTCGTGCCGCACAAAGTAGAGACGGCCGTTCTCGGAGCCGACGATCAGGTCCGGCTTCCCGTTCCCGTCGAAGTCACAGGTGGACGGGCTGCTGGTGTGGCCAGCAACGTTGCGGCGGGCGAGATTGCCGATCTCCTTGAGCACCACACGGCCGTCGCCGACATCTTTGCAATTGCGCCACCAGGTCGCATTTTCGGAGTTGCTTAGGATATCGAGCCGCCCATCGCCATCCCAATCGACAAGCGCCAGCTTCACACGACCCGATCGCCCCGCGCTGCTCGGGTTGAGCCGTACCGGTCGCAGGTCTTCGTCGACGAATATACGCGTCTCTGGGCGCGCCCGGCTCTGGCAGCTGAGGTACCCCTGCTGGTCGAGGATGATGAGATCGAGTTCCCCGTCGCCATCGAAGTCTTCTGCGAGCGGGGTGGTGCGCCACTGGGTCTGCAGGTTCTCGGCGAGAGTCTGCCACCAGTAGAAGACTGGCGGTGCCTCACGTGTCCAGAACGGCAGGGGCTGCTGGCTCAACCCGCCCTCCGTGTTGCGCAGCAGTGTCAACTTCGGCCAGATGGAATTGACGAGGATGTCATCGCGACCGTCCGCATCCCAATCCGCGACCGAGAGCGTGGTGTAGCCCCACTTCGCCTCCGCGGGACCCTGGATGGATCCGCCCGGGCCCGCGAGGATGCGGAATTCGCGCCCATCGACCTGCAGGAGTTCCGGCGCCGACCAACGTCCGCCCTTGCCATCGAGATTGTGGAACACAGCAATGTTGCCAGCCGTGTTGCCGCACAGGATGTCCTCGTCGCCATCTCCATCCCAATCATGGGCAAATGGTGTGGCCAGGGCGCCAAACTTCAGCTCGTCGGCCTCCTGCTGGAAGTACGCCGGCTGCTCGAAGACCGGGATGGCCGCGCCCGGCGGCGAGACGTTTTCGACCAGGGCGACACGACCGTCCTCGTCCCCAACGATCAGGTCCACATCGCCGTCCCGATCCCAATCGAGCGCCGTCGGGGTGATCATCTGCAAGTGCATTACCAGTGGCTCGCCATCCGCGCCGCAGAGCTTCAAGCCGGCGGCGTAGCGCGGCTCAGAGCGGGTTCCGATATTCTGGAAGTAGGTGAAGCCGTCGAGGAACTCGCCACACAGCAGATCGAGGTCGCCATCACCATCGAAGTCCGCAAAATTCGGGCTCGGCCAGCCATACACATCGACCGCTGCGCCTCCCGCCTCAACTTTTACCGGGACTCCCGAGTACTCACCCGCGAGGTTCTCGATCAGGTAGACCCAGCCGTGCAGAGGGCCATTGCGCCAGCGGCCCTGGGCGTCGTAGGCGTGATCCCACTCGTAGTCGCCCCAATCGCCGACCCCGACCACCAGATCCTGATCGCCGTCGCCTTCCCAATCGACATAGCGCCACATCTTCGCACGGATCCGCCCCTTGCCTTGGTGGACACCCGTGGTGCCGTGCGGGTAGATCTGCTTGCGCTCGCCGAAGCCGCCCGCCTTGAAATTCACATACTCCATGTTCTCGCGCAGCACGCGCGGCTCGCCATCGACGTAGCTAACCTGCACATCGTGCCCGGTCTTGCCGAGGTGCACGCCCGGCTTGAACACTGGCATCTTGACACCCGGATCCGCGCCGGGGTTCTCGAAAAAATAGAAGCCGTTGCTGGGCTTGTCCGGGCAGGAGACGACCAGGTCGTAGTCGCCGTCGCCATCGTAATCCATCGGAAGCGGCCAGGCCCACAGCCCGACCCCGAGGTCGACGACCAAACCGGGGTTGTTGTACTTCAAGGGCTGTAGCTCCCACTCCTCGGCCAGCGCGAACGGATTGGAGAGCAATAGCAGGAGGAGGGCGAGGGCGGTTCTCATCATCTCAGGTTCAGTTTGGGCTAGCAGGCTTCTATTTTACCCACCAGCGATCGACCGCGTCGCTGTCGGCATCGCGGAGGGTGAGCTCGAGACTGTTGCGGATATGGCGGCGCATCGCGTCGCGGGCGGCGGCCGGGTCCTTGGATCGGATCCCGGCGATCACCGCCTCGTGCTCGGCCTGGGTCGCCTCGAGGATCTCGACATCGAAGCCGTGCCTGTCCGCGCTGAATATGCGAGTGAGGATATGCGAATCGCCAACCACTTTGAGCATCCGACGGTTGCCCGATGCCTCGATCAACGACATGTGAAAGGCAAGATCGAGGCCGTGGAACCGCTTCGCCACAGCCGGCGTCGCGACCCCCTTGCCGCCCGCCCGCACCCGGGCAGTGAGCTCCGCCGACGCGGCGAGATTCTCTTCCAAGATCCCCAGCTGCCGCTCGCCGATCTGCTCAGCCACCCGTTCCGCGGCAAACGACTCGAGCGCCTCGCGCAGCTCGTAGAGCTCGACCGCCTCCTCGCGTGTCAGCTCGCGGACGATCGCCCCCAGCTGCGGCACGAGCTCGACAAAGCCCTCGCTCGCCAGCTGCCCGACCGCCTCCCGCACCGGCGTCGCACTCACCCCGATCTCTTTGCCTATCGGCCCATACGAGAGCCTGGATCCAGGGCTTGCCGAGCCTTCGAGCAACTTGTTGCGAATGTGGAAGTAGGCTCGCTGGGAGTGGTTGGCAGACATCTGTAGAAATTCGATTGAATGCATACTGGTCTATAGACTTTGAGGTCGCAAGCCGCAACTGCCCTACCTTGACAGTGATCGCCCATCATTGATCCGTCCGCCACTTCCCTCTAGCGGGGGCCGAGTCACACAGCGCCCGCAATTCAGCCAGCTTCACTACATGCTCGGTGAGCGGCGCCAGGTTGTTGCGCTCGAGCGGATCCGATTCGAGATCGAAAAGTTGCTCGAAGGGCGGCTGTTGCTCCGGGTAGCGGATGTATTTCCACCGGCGATCGCGGATTCCCTCAGACTTCGCGATCGGTGAGCGCGGCGGGTTCGTGTTGTAGTGATGCTGGTAGTAGAAGTGCGAGCGCCAAGCCACTGGTTCGCGCCTGACGATCGGCATCAGGTCTCTCCCCTGCATCGATGCCGGCGCCTCGAGCCCGGCGATCGACAACATGGTCGGGGCGAGGTCGATATTGAGAGCGATCTCGTCACGGCGCCCACGGGCGGCCTGTGGATCTGCACGAGGGTCAAAGATGATGAGCGGGACGCGGATCGAATTCTCATACATGAGCCACTTCCCCGTGAGGCCATGATCGCCGAGCAGACTGCCGTGATCTGACGAGAAGATGACGACGGTGTTTTCATCCAAGCCGAGCCGTGCGAGCTCTTGGAGGATCGCGCCGACTGCCGCGTCGGCCCGCGTCACTGTCCGGTAGAAGGTGCGCAGTTCCCGCTGCAGGCGATCCGGGTCGTCGAGTCGCCTGCGTCCCCCATCACCATTGAGGGACTTGCGGATGAATTCGGGCTGCGAGTTCCACGCCTCGGGGGAGAACGTCGCCGGCACAGGTAGCTGGGCATTCTCGTACGGGTCCGGAGCCTCCGGGTCGAAAAAGTTGAACGGGCCGTGCGGCTCCTTGAAGGCGACCGTCAGGCAGAATGGCCGATCGGGCTCCGCAGCGCGCAGGAATGCCAGCGCCCGCTCGGTCATCAAGCTGGTGAGGAAGCGCGGCTCGCCATCGACCTCCTGGCGGAAGCTGATGTTCTGCGGGAAGCCATACCAGTCATCAAATCGCTCCGCGGGTAGGCTGAGATCTCGCTGGCCAATTCCCGGGTTGCCGATCGCATACTTCCCGAGGTAGCCGGTCCGGTAGCCAGCCTTCCTCAGAATCGCCGGGTAGCTCTGGCCGAAGGCAACGGCGCTGAGCGGCTTCTTGAAGTCGTCGATTCCGTGGCGCGACAGGTGCTGCCCGGTGAGGATCGAGGCGCGGCTGCTGCAGCAGATCGCCGTCGTCACGAAGGCGTTGTCAAACAGGGTTCCACGCCGCGCCAAGGCATCGAGGTGGGGTGTCTCGATGTGATCATTGCCCGTGACCCCGAGACAGTTCTGGGGTTGATCGTCGGTAAAGAAGAAGAGGATGTTCGGCCGCTGGCCTGCCGCGAGGATCAGCGTGGCAGCAGCTTGCCAGATGGCGACCGCAAGGCCGATGGTTGCAAACAGAGATTGGTTCATCGTGGGGATGGAAGGCCTCGAGCCTATCGGTGGTCGATTGTCCTGGTCAACTCTCGACGCAGCCACTTTAGCGGGGACAGATCACCGATCCTCGGCGAAACTTACCGCATGAGTGATCACCCCATCGGTTCCGCAAAGTCCGGCCTGCGTGACTTTGGCAAGATTTGGGGACAGCTTTTTCTTGTGAGCGTTGCGACCCGGGTGGCGATCACGTTCCTCGTCCTGCCAGTGCTAGCGTGGCTGCTGCGGCTGTTCATGAGCACGACTGGCCGGGGTGCCCTGCGCGACGAGGAGATCCTCGACTTCGCCCTCAGCGTCCCCGGCGCCATCGCCATCCTGCTGGTCGGGGGCTTCTGGATAGGTGCCGCCTTCGCGGAGCAGGCGGCTCTGATGACGGTCGGATTCGCAGCGGCGGATGGACGGCGGGTCGGTTGGTTTGCCGCCCTGCGCTTCGTCGCCTCGAAGTGGCACGCGATCCTACCGCTCGGCAGCCAGCTGCTGGCTCGCACCCTGCTCATCACAGCTCCATTCGGCCTCGCTTCATGGCTGGTATTCTCACGCTTTCTCAGCGCCCATGATATCAACTACTACCTGCAGCAGCGGCCGCCGGAATTCTACTGGGCTGGCGGCCTGATCCTCATCCTGCTCGGCACGCTAGCGTCCATCCTCGTGCACAAAGTCGCTGGCTGGCTGCTCTCCCTGCCCGCCGTGTTGTTCGAAGATCTGCGCCCCGCCGCGGCCATCAAGGATTCCCAAGCAGCCTCGCGCGGCCATCGCAAAGAAATCGTCGGTTGGCTGATCGCCTGGCTGCTGGCGGGAACCATCGCATCGCTCGCCGCCACCTGGCTTATCGGCTCGCTGGGACGCGCCAGCATCTCGCTGGCCGGGGACTCGATGCGCATGATCGCTTTCACGATCGGCTCGGTCGGGGTGCTGACGCTTGTGGTGAACGCGTTGATCTCGATCCTAGCAGCTGCGCTGTTTGCCCTCGTGGCCGTGCGAGTCTACCGCAGGTATTCTGGCCCCGGCGCACTGCCGGAACATCTCGCGGACGGCGACGGAATCGCCACGCGGGCGGGCGGACGCATCCAGAAGAAGTGGATCGTCGGCGCGGGCGTCGCTGTCATCTTGCTCGCGGTCGCCGCCACGTGGATCATTTTATCGAGGGTCAAAATGGAGGATGAGGTGCTCATCATCGCGCACCGCGGATCCGCCGCGACCGCGCCGGAGAACACCCTGGCCGCCGTGCGCGATGCGGTTGTGGCAGGCGCCGACTTCGTCGAGATCGACGTGCAGGAGACCGCCGATGGGGAAGTCGTCGTATTCCACGACGGCGACTTCATGAAGACTGCTGGCGAGCCGATAAAGATCTGGGAGGCGAAGCGCGCAGACCTGGAGCGCATCGACATCGGCAGCTGGTTCGACACCAGATTCTCCTCCGAGCGCACGCCGACGCTCAAGCAGGTCCTGGAGGCGTGCAAGGGGCGCTCGAAAGTCAACATCGAGCTAAAGTACTACGGGCACGACGAGGATCTGGAACAGAAAGTCATCGACATCGTCGAAGCCCAGGGGATGAGCGACGAGGTCGTCGTGATGTCCTTGAAGTACGACAAGGTGCAGAAGACAAAAGGGAAACGTCCCGATTGGACCTATGGCTTGCTAACCACGGTGCAGTTGGGGGACATCTCGAGCTTCGAGGTCGATTTCCTTGGCGTCAGTGCAGCTGGGGCGAGCCGGAGATTCGTCCGCAGCGCCAAATCGAAAGGCTTCGACGTCTACGTCTGGACGGTGAACGATCCGTTCCAGATGTCGTCGATGATCAGCCGCGGGGTCGATGGAATCATCACCGATGACCCGGCTCTCGCGAGACGCACCCTCGAGTTCCGTGCCAGCCTGAACCCAATCGAGCGGCTGCTCATCGGCATCGGCACCGAGGTCGGCGTCTTCAGCCTCCCCGACGAGCTCCCGAGCGGAGACGATGCCTAGCCTAGCGGATCGCCGCCTCGCTGTCCTCCGGGTGGAGCGCCCCCACGAGCAGGGCAAGGGCGGACAGGAATGGAACGGTGATCGACGGCAACGACATACCTGCTGATTCGTAGCCTCAGCGGCGGCTCCTGTTGATCTCAGAATCAGAGTTGTTCCAGCCTTTGGGCAACCCCTATTGCCATTGCAGGACACTCGCCGGTGTGAAATAGTCGTGCGATGAGGGAGATCCAATACCACCACGAATCCGGCTCACTGCCGCCGTCTTTGCAGCAGGTGCCATTTCTTAGCGGCTTGAAAGCGACACTCCTCGACAAGCTTCTCTCTCAGGCGGTGCTGTTGGAATGCAATCCCTCCGATACGCTGATCAGCGAGGGGGATGAGTCGAAATTTTTCTGCATCCTCCTCAAGGGGGCGATGGACGTCGTCAAAGATGGTGAGAAGGTCACGCGCATCAGCGAACTCGGTGAGATCCTCGGCGAACTCGCACTCGTCAACGACAGCCGGCGCAGCGCCTCCGTCGTCGCCGCAACCCACTCGTTCTGCCTCAAGATCGAACCCGAGTTCCTCGATGGATTGAGCGATGCGGAGCGCAACGGCTTCTTCGCCAAGCTCTACCAGTTTGTCACCAAGCTGCTCGGCGAGCGGCTCGAGGAGAGTTCGAAACGGATCGCCGAACTGGAACAGCAGGTGCACGAACTGAGCGGCGCGGTGAGTGATCCGAAGCCCGATGCGGGCGACGGGGCTGGCGTCTATCGTCTGTAGCAACGACCCAATCAAGTGCGCGCCCGCTCGCTTTCGAATTTTTTGCATCGTCTAATCTAATTTTCAATCCGGGGTGGAGGCGGTCACAAGCAGCGCCCCAATACATAGAAATCATGAAAGCAAGATTCCCACTCTTCGCCACATTCTGCGGCCTGGCCGTCAGCACCTTCGCCCAGTCAAAATCACCTTCGCTTCAGGACCTCTCGCTGGCCGCGCAGCCACTGCCAAGTGTCACCATCTATACAGCGAAGGAGATCATCACCCTCGACCCCGACAGACCGAGGGCGGAAGCGGTCGCCGTGGTAGGCGATCGCATCCTCGCCACCGGCACCCTCGAAGAGCTCGAAGCCGCCGCAGGGGATCAGCCCTACTCCATCGACAGGACTCTCTCCGACCAGGTGATCGTCCCCGGCCTGATCGCCCAGCACGACCACCCCTTCCTCACAGCACTCACGATGCAGTCGGAAATCATCGCGATCGAGGACTGGGTTCTGCCGTCTGGTACCGTCCCAGCGGCGAAGAACCGCAACGAGTACCTCGCACGCCTCGCAGCCGCCGAGTCCAAACTCGAGGATCCGGCTGAGATCCTGCTCACCTGGGGATTCCATCACTACTTCCACGACAAGCTCACCCGCGCGGACCTCGACAAGATCAGCAGCTCCCGCCCGATCGTCGTCTGGCACCGCTCCTGTCACGAGTTCATCCTCAATAGCCCGGCGCTCGAAACCCTCGGCATCGATCAGGCGCATATGGACCAGATGTCAGATAGCGCTCGGGAGCAATCAAACTTCCAGGAGGGACACTTCTGGGAGCAGGGTATGTTCGGCGTGATCGGCAAGCTCGCCCCGGGCATCGCCACGCCCGAGCGGATCCGCGACGGGCTCGAATTCATGGTGGGCTACTTCCACGCCAACGGCATTACGCTCGGTTGTGAGCCTGGCGGGCTGCTCTCGAAGCAGCTCCAGGATGCCCAGAATGAAGTCCTCTCGGACCTCAGCAATCCCTTCCGCTTCTACTTTATCCCCGACGGGAAATCCCTCATCGCTGCCCACCCGGATTCGGTCATCGCCGAAACCGAGAAGATCCTGGACTGGGGCAGCGGCATGACCGCCATGGTGCCAAAGCAGATCAAGCTCTTCGCCGACGGGGCGATCTACTCCCAGGCCATGCAGGTCAAGCAACCCTACACCGACGGTCACAAAGGGGAGTGGATGATGGATCTCGATGTCTTCGCCAAGGCCTTCCGGGCCTACTGGGAGGCCGGCTATCAGATCCATATTCACGTCAACGGCGATGCCGGGCTCGAGATGGTTTTAGATAATCTCGAGCAAAACATGCGCCGCCACCCGCGACACGATCACCGCACCACCATCGTCCACTTCGCCGTCTCGACCAGAGATCAGGTCGGGCGGATCAAGCGGCTAGGCGCCCTCGTCAGCGCCAACCCCTACTACCCGGTCGCCCTCGCCGACAACTACAGCAAAGCCGGCCTCGGACCTGATCGCGCCGATACGATGGTGCGGATCGGCGACGTCGAACGCGCTGGCATCTCCTACTCCTTCCACTCGGACATGCCGATGGCGCCGGCCCAACCGCTCTTCCTCATGCACTGCGCCGTCAACCGCACCACGATGTCTGGCCGGGTCGCTGCCCCGGAGCAGCAAGCCTCCCGCGAGGGAGCCCTGCGGGCGGTCACCCTCGAAGCCGCCTACTCGCTACAGATGGAGAAAGATCTCGGCAGCATCGTCCCTGGCAAGTTCGCCAACTTCACCATCCTCTCCGAGAACCCAGTCACCTGCGAGGCCTCGGCGATCAAGGACATCAAGGTCTGGGGAACCATCCACGAGGGCCGCGTTCTCCCGGTCGTGCGAGCTGAGAAATCGGTCACCAGCTTCCGGCTCCCAGACCATTTCAAAGCTGTCGCCCACCCGCCAACACGCCCTGGGTCGCCACACCACCACAGCCACCATGGCGCCTCCTGCAGCTGCTCCACCGGGCGCACGATCGCTTCTTTCCTGTTTCGAGAGAACTAGCCGAATCCAGGCAATCTTCGCAGCCGGCCTATTGGCCTTCCTCCGCCACGTCGAGATCGGCGAAGACGATGATCGACGGGTTGCCTACCGGGGTGAACTGTCCAGTGAATGTGAGCCCACCAGTGTCCCGATCGATCCTGAAACTGGCGATATTGTCGGCCCGCTGGTTGCAGACGTAGAAGAACTCCCCGCTGGGCTCAACGTTGAAGCTGCGCGGGTAGTTTCCGCGCGTCCACTCGTCGCCGAGGTAGCTGAGCTTCCCGCTCTCGCCGACTGAGAAGATCGCGACACTGTCGTAGAGGCGGTTGCCCGCGTAGACGAAGCGGCCATCTGCCGAGACCATGATCTCGGAGCCAAAACTGCTGCCGCCGAATCCGGGTGGCAGCGTGGAGATCGTCTGCTGTGACTCGAGGCTCCCGAGCTCCGAGTCCCAGCTGAAAACGACCACATTCGAGGCCTCCTCCTGCAGTGAATACAGCCGCTTCCCATCCGGGTGGAAGGCGAAATGCCTCGGCCCGTCGCCCGGCGGGAGCGCGATCGATGCCGGGTCGTTGGCCACCAGTTTCCCGGACTGCTCGTCCAGTTTCCAGATGTAGATCCGATCGAGCCCGAGGTCGGTGTGGAGCACGAAGCGCCCGGAGGGATCCGCCTCGATCATGTGGGCGTGCGCCTGGTCGTGCCCGCTGATCGCGAAGCTGCCCGGCGGGGCATTGGTAGCGCGGGCAGGTCCGACCTCCCCCTCGTCCTGCTTGATGTCGCTCGCCGGCGCGAGGCTACCGTCAGGGCGGATCGGGATCACCGCCACCGAGCCGCCAAAGTAATTCGCCACGAGGACGAAGCGCCCGGAGGGGTGGACGGTGAGATGCGCGGGACCTTTGCCACCTGAGCTCACGGTGCTGAGTAGAGTCAGGTGACCGTCCTTGGGATCGACGGCGAAGGCGCTGACCGAGCCCGCCTCGTTTGCGCCGGTCCGCTCGGTCTCGTTGGCCGAATACAGCCGCGATCGGTCGACATTGAAGGCCAGCGCGCTCGGGCTCGTCCCCATCTCATGCACACCGGCGGGGGTCATCGCACCCGATTGACGATCAAGCTCGAACAGGTGGATCCCGCGCCCATTCCCCGGCGGCAGATCCACCTGGGTCGGCCGGACATTCTGCAGTGGTGAAGTGTAGGTGCCGACGTAGGCCATCAGCGGTGCCTTCTCCGCTGCGGCCACCTCGCAAGCAAGGGTCGCGATCGCGATCAGCCCGGCCAGGGTCATCGGGCCACCAAGGAATTTGAGAGATAGACGGTCGACTGAAAAGTTCATGATAGTTGGTCTTTAGGGCAATGCTAGCCGTGGTTCCACCAGATCCGGATCCGGGTGATCACCTGCCAGATGAGGCCGATGGCGATAAGGAGGATCCCGAGTGGGGCGGCCTCGGTCAAGAGGAGCACCAGGCCGAAGATCAACATGATCGAGGACAAAGCCGACTGCAGTTTCAGCGGCTTGGAGGTAAGTTCGACCAGCTCAGGCTTCTTCCTTTTCTTTCTTCGGCTCATGGAGATGTAGGACCCCGCAAAGGGCGCCGCCAGAAGTTTGGCGCGATCCTCAAGGCTAGGCGAACACAAATTTAGCCCGGCAGCGGCCGCGGCGGATCCCCCCAGTGCCCATCCGGATCGCTTCCGCTAACGACGACCCCCTTCGCATTCCAGCCATTGGCGGCCCTCACATCCGGCGTGCAATAGCGCAAGGTCAGCCCGCAGCGGCGGCGATCCGAGTCGTTCGCCTCCGAGCCGTGCAGCAGCAGGTCGGAGTGGATCGAGATCTCACCGGCCCCCAGCTCGTCGACCACCTCAGCGCCATATTGCTCGGGCTTTTCGACTGTCTGGTTGAGGACATTGTGTTCCTCCGGCGAGCTCGGACGATAGGTGAGGTGTCCCTTCCATTGCGATCCGGCGATGAAGCGCATGCAGGCGTTCTCGATGTCAGCGTCATCGATTGCCAGCCAGACCGTGACCGTTTTCGACGGGGATAGCGGCCAGTAGCTGGCATCCTGGTGCCAGGCCACCGATTTCCCGTCATGTGGCAACTTGCAGAAAAAATGCGAGCCCCATCCGATGATGTCGTCGCCGAGCAGGTCGCGCACGGGTGAGACAATGCGCGGGTCGGTGAGGAGATCGTAGACCAGCGCGTAGCTCAGGTGGGCGGAGCTGATCGAGTAGCTATCGCCCCCCGCTGCGGACACGCGCGCCAGTATCTCGTCGAAGGCCAGGCGGATGGCGGTGATCTCCCTGGCGTCGAAAATCCGCAGGCCCTTCACAAAGCCATCCTCGTTAAAACCGGCCAGCTGTTCGACAGTCAGAACTCCGGGCGCTCGTCCAGAGTCCGCCGGATGAAACTTGAGGCAGCGCTCGATCCCCGCGATATCCTGCTCGTCGGGGACGGTTCTAAACTCGTGTCTGCTGGCCATGGTGAAAGCGTCCGGGGGACGGACGGCGGGAGCGGAGAAAAAGTTGGCTGCCTATTTCGCCGGAACCGTGCGCTTGAGGTAGTCCGCGATCGTCTCGGGTGGGAGGTCTGAGGCATTGAGCGCTTCGACCGCCCCCTCCGGATCGCGGAAGCGCCACTCGGAGATCACAGCGATCATCGTCTGGCGACGGATCGCCTCGTTCTCGATCGTGTTCGCCCAGCTGAATGCGCTCACCGGCTCGATCGCCACGATGTTGCGCGCGAGGGTCGAGACACCGAGATCCGATTCCTCCCCCTTCGGCAGCGTTCCCAGCCACTCTGCCGTTGCGTTCGGGTCACTGTTGACCCAGATCGTGGTGGCGAGTTCGACCACTGTCGGGCGCTCGGCCTGGGGGGTGTTCTCGAGCAGCCACGGCACCGCCTCGGTCGGCTCGAACGCGATCCAGGTCTGCGCCACCGAGCGCGCCAGTTGCGACTTCTCGGTCGGGTCGCGCACTGCACTCACCCATGCCGCCGCCGCTGCAGGTTCGCGCTGCCCCCAGTTGCTGACAAGTCGCAGGCGGGCCGCGCGGGCTGCTTCCCCCAAAGTCGAGCCAGCGAGGTCGAGCGCGTGCTGGGTCTGCTCATTGCTCAGGCTTGCGGCCGCGATCCCGTCCAGGGCCTGGTCTTTCTCCTCATTGGACGACAATCGACTGAACGCGGAGTACGCCGTCGAGATGTCGCGCGCGACGAGACCCTGGAAGATCGTGGGTAGCAGGTAGACCGGCTTGGCACCGATGGCGAGCTCGAAGTCAGGATCCGAATTGACCTTCGATTGGTACCAGGCGAGCGCCCCGGA
>Ga0316197_10000489_pt1 | contig 27371 bp, 20 predicted proteins | sample OudBiesiAoxic_MG_FD_204939 | JGI IMG/M metagenome (GOLD analysis project Ga0316197, IMG submission 204939) | Coastal sediment microbial communities from Oude Bieten Haven, Netherlands - site A oxic | ecosystem: Environmental > Aquatic > Marine > Coastal > Sediment | place: Netherlands... | reverse complement strand
TTTGGCGCTGACCGATAGAGAGTGCTGCCGGTCGCAACCCTTTGATCTGCGTGAGGCCAAGTTCCCCCAAAAGCGTATCGCGCCACGCCGCATCCGGCCTTTTCGCGATATGCTGGGTAAGTTCAATGTTTTCGGTCACTGTCAAAAAAGGCAACAGCCCGCCCGCTTGTGGCACAAATCCGAAAAACTGCGCCCGCGCGGCCGCGCAAAGTGACATGGCCTGCGGTGCGCGCCAAGCAGCGGCAAAGTCGTGAGATGCGGTCTGTGCGCTGGTATCCAGTGGCACGGCTGTGTACCCGCCATCATCCGGGGCACGCAGTAAGCCCAGCAGCTCGAGCAACAGTGTTTTCCCCGCTCCCGAGGGGCCGGTCAGCCCGATCACTTCACCTGCTGTGACGGACCATGCACCGGTTTTCAGCACGAAACGCCGTTCCGCATCGCCCAGAGTAACGGTCATGTTGTCGATCTCGAGGCGGTAGGCCATGCGCGCGCCTCAGGGCAGAACGTCAAACGGCATGGCAAAAACCAACTCGCCGTCCGTCGCGTCGTCGTGCAGGGCGGTCCAGACCTGCGGGTCAAACAGCCATTTGCGGTATTGGGTTAGTTTCTGACGCATACCATCGATGATCGAACGGCGCAGCATGGCGCTTTGTGCCCATCTTTCTTCGTTCATCTGCAAAAGCTGGCTACGATAAGGCAGCTGGTCGAGATATTCCAGCGCGCCACCCAAAGTCGCCGCATCCGGATTGATCCGACGGTCGGGGTTAGTGGCCATGTCAGCGATCACCCCCCGCACTTCGGTAAAGAAGTTCATGGCGTCGTCGCCACCCTGGCTTTGTTCGCCCAAGCGGATCAGATTATCGAGCAGCTCAGCCAGGGTCGCCATTTCGTTTTTGGAAATCAGCAGGCGCGGCTCGACCGCCAACGCCTGTGGTGCCTCGACCGCTTTGTCACTGACCCAGCCACGAATGACATCAGGCGCTTGGGTGTTGCGCGTGTCGCCCAGATACGCAAGGCGCATTGCCCGCCCCAAAGCCACCAGATCTTCGCCGGCTTCATCATCGCTAAGAACTGCCGCATCACCCTGTGCGACACGTACATGATCCGTGATCGCCGTGACCAAACGGGTGGCGACACCTTCAAACGCTTCCTCGGATCCCCCTTCAATCGGGAAATAGAATTGCCGACCGGCAAAAGTAGACAGTGTACGGTAGCGGCTTTCGGCATAGGCGTGATTGGCCTCGCCGCCGGTGGGCGTTTTGAGATGCAATGTCATCGTCACGATGTTCTTGCCCTCGGCATCCGCCTGAACTTCCTCCACCCCGATCTGTGAGCGGGCATTGGGGTCACGCGGGTCTTTAGGCCCTGCGTCCGTCACCAGAATAACGTAGCGGGCATCAATCGGATCGCCTGCGCCCACCTGCTCCCAGTTGATCTTGTCAATAGCGTCTTCGACACCGGCAAGACTGTCTTCGTTAAAACCGGGGGAATTGGCGACGGCCACGCGTGCGGCACCAAGGGCCGAGATCACTTCGGACTGGTCATCGCGCCGCTTAACGTCCGCAAGAAGCTTGGTGCGGTATTCCAGTTCGGGCACCGCGTCGGTGCTATCGCGAAAGCCGATTGCGCCGAAATGCACTAGGTCGCCAATTTCGGTGCCCGCGATTTTCTGCACGGTGTTTTGCAAAACCTTCTGGGTCCGCGCGATATAGGTCTCCATCGACTGGGTCGTATCAAGAACAAAGACAATTCCCACGTCGAACGCACCAGTGCTCTGACCTGCGTTGGCCTGTAGTTGGTTTTCCTGCTTCTTCAGTGGCACAGATGCCACTTCCATCAACAGAATATCCTCGTAGTTGAGCGGGTGCAGGTCTTCGACAAAATCCAGAATCGGCATCACATAAAGATCTTCTCGGATGTTCACGAATTCCGCAGGCTCAACGGATACAACGCCGCTTTCACCTTCTGAAATACCTGCTTCTGCCTCGGCCAGAAGCCTTTCCTGAACCTGCGACATGGCTTCGTGGTTCAAAAGCCAGCGCAGATTGTCTTCTGTTTTAAAGATCAACTGGCGTTCGCGTCCTGCACCATTTGTGAAAGCGCCCACAATGTTCTGTTTCCAGTCCATCACCTCATCTGTTTTCACCCAGCCGGTCGGTGCCCGCGAAGCAGAGGGGCCTACCTCTTTCCATCCAGCGTCCTGTGCAAAGACATACAGCGGTTGAAACGCAGGGATTTGTTCGATCTCGGCACCGGCGACATCATCATAAAGGATAGCAGCGGGGCGCGTCAAAACACGCTGGTAGACCGTATTTGTGCCGTCAACCAAGAGCGGCTGCGCCATCAACGGTGCTGACAGGTAGCACCCTAGTGCCACGACCATAGCAAAAAGCTTCAAAAGCATACCCGTCTTCCTAGTTACCACAGTGATCACTTACAGCCCCCCGCGACAGCGTATCCGTCATTTCCATCATGCGCGCACACAGCGCTTCAAGGTTCTGTGCAGCCTGGTCAGAACCCGCCGTGACCGCGCGGGCGTAATACTCTGCGGCGGTTGCAGGGACATCATCAAAAGTCAGACCAATGCCATCTTCGATCACGTCATCCGAAACGGCGCCATCGTAAACAGTGCCAAAGAGTAAAAGTGCATCAGCGTCGCCCAGGGCTGCTGCGCGTTCGACCAAACCCAATGCTGCGTCAGCGGTTGCCTTTGCGCCGCACTCTCGCAGAGCGGCCGCTTGGATCGCAAAGCTGTCCAAAGCACCCAGACTGGCCGCGCTACATGGATCACTGACAACTGCTGCCGGGGAAACAGCGGGCGAGACCGGTTCGGGATCATCTTGCATGAACACAAACCAGTAAGCCAAAGCCGCACCGCCCAGAGCGACGACAACGGCACCGACAACCAACGCGCCAATCCCCCCTTTTGCAGGCGGTGGCACGGGCTGAAGCGCAGGAGCAGCATCAGCAACGGCTTCCGAAGTGCCGACCGGCTCAGGGTCTGGGTCCAACATTGTCGCGCCAAGCGCCGAAGTCGTCTCTGACGGTTTGGCAGATGCACTCATGATGCCGCCGATCTTTGCAGCCCCTGGTGCGGGCACTATATCGTCGGGCCAGCTTATGTCCTGACTTATATCCTGCACGGTCAACCTCACGTTGGCGTATTCTTCGATCTGGTTGACGATCTCGGGCCCGATGACCAACCGCGCAACGCCATCCGCACGCTCGACGGTATAGGGCCCAAAAAGCACTTTGGTTGCCTGCCAGCCGGCATCGCCCAGATACCGTTCAGAGTAATTGTCAAAAACGGTAACCGGCACGGCACCTTCGGCGGCGTCACTATCAGTAAAGGTCAGTTCGGCATAACCGCCACGCGGATGCCCCGGGTCAGGTTTGATCGAAATCACCATTGTGCCTTTCCCATTGTGAACTCTCCGTTAAGCGGCTGAATTGTTTTCCAAAGCGCCGACTACTTTTCCGATTGCGATGTTTTGCTCTATATTAATGTCGCCCGCGTCGCCGTCCTTTGCATTCCCGATCAACAAAGCCTCAAGCATATAGACCCAGTCCGTCCAAAAGGCTTCGGTTGCGGCGCGTTGTGTTTCGGGCAAATCAAAGGCCGTGTCAGAGTGAGAACGCGGTGCGAAAGCGGCGCGGGTTTCGCCATCAGGCGTTTCAATGACCGGACGGGAAGCAGCATCAAGCTTTTCGGCACCAAGACTGTGGACGAAGGTGTTAATCGCCTCGGCACAGACGATCGCCGCCGGTGGCGCTTGTTTATCCACTGTCAAACCGTAGTCGATAGCCTTGAGCAGACTGTTCATATCGTCCGAAATACCTACCCGCCGAAATCCATGTACCAGTTCACGTACCAGATCTGCCGCCGCTTCCGGCGTCAAATCAAAAGCCGTTAGGCGGTCGGGATCTTCACGCAGTTGGGTCAGGTGCTCAATCCAGATATCGATTGACGTGTTGGCCTGAAAATCTTCCGAGGTCATTGTCTGAACCCCCAACGACGGCGCGGAACTAGCGTCCATACCGACCGGCGACGCAGAGGCTGCAGCCTCTGCCCGCCCAGGGCGTCCCGGCCGCCCGGGTCGCGCACTGCCACCGGGCCGAGCCGGGCTCGAGCTACTGTCGGCAGAGCTTGCACCTACAGCCTGACTGATCCTTATCGAGCTTGGTACGCGGCTGATACGGTCTTCGATCGCGTCTTGATCCACACAAAGCGCATGGATGAAGGCACCGAACCGGTGGCTTTGTAGGGTTAATTCCAGACAGTCGATGATCTTGGCTGCCGCTTCACGCTTTTCTTCGATCCGCGCCTCGATGTCATCCGAGACGTAGAGATCGCGTAACTCGCCCAGAATATCGTTGGTCATGCGATCCAACTGAGCCGTGATCTGGGTCAGCTTGCTTTGCGGTTTGCACACTTTCGTCAACTCGCCCGTGAGATATCCAACGCCCCCATCGTTCAACGTAAGCGCTGCATCCCACGCGACTTCCGGTTCTTTGAAATGGGCAACAACTGTGTCTGTGGACAAACAAGCTGCTTTGAGCTCTGCGACCCTTTCGCGCTTTTCTGCGCGTATTTCACGTTCCGTTTCATCCCCGTTGTATTCGATCAGACCTTCGACAAAGTAGTTCGGGTTGCGCAGCCAGAAACAGTTTTGAAACGGCTTGTCCGGAGACCACTTATGCACCCAACTGTCTCGCAATTTCCCAAACGCTTTCAAAAGCGACGCATCCATCCGGCGTTCGAACCGTTCAGAGGGTGATCCCCCCGACGCGCTTTCGCCTAAATGCTTGTCAAACTTGGTCATTACAAAGAACAGGATGCAATCGTTCAACGCCCGTTCTTGCGGTGTCGCGCCATGGGTCATGGCGATCCAGTTTTCCACCAACCCAGGCAGGCTGACGGTGTCCATATTGCTGTCTGGCACGCACAGCAGCATTGACGTGATTTCCTGATTTGCCACGTAGCGGTCAAATAGATAAGCGACCTTGCCACGCAACAGCATATTGGTGACACCCTCTTGAGGGTTTTCCAGCGTTTTGCTCAGAGGGAGCTCGAACCGGTTCCGGGCCCCGGGGAAATCGAGCAAGTCAGTTTCAGCGAAAAAGTCGGAAGGTTGCTCTGCCATCGGAAACACAAGTTCGGCCGCTAGCGCGCTGACGATGGCACGCCCCACTTCCACGACTTTCCCGCTGCCGGTGTTCAGTGGCAACAGGTCTTCAGTATCGGGCTTGAACAAACCGCCCAGCGTGTTGACATCAATGATCGAAGTTTCGCGCGGCTGCAGTGCGGTCAGCGGGGCATAGACCACTTCGGCATGGTCGAGTGTAGCAAGCGCTGTCGCCAGTTTCAGGTATAGATCCGTCAGAGGTTGGTACCCGCCCCACAAGATCGCAAAGAACGCCGCGCGGTCAGCAATCGACAGTTGCGGTGCCAGCATCGCGGCCTCGTCCCAGAACCCGCGCAAGTGGCTGGCATAGGCCACTTTGCCAAAGGTGTTTTCGACATAATCGGCAATCTCATAGACCTCTTCGAAGGTCATACCCGACACGGCAGTCGGCCCTGCCTTGGGTGTGTGTTCGGTGAAATGCGACTGCAGATCTTCGGGTTCAGGTGGTGTTTCGGACTGGTCGCCGTCTTCGAAGAAGCTGTTGATAATCGTGCGGGCGATGTCTGCCTCGCTCAGCAGATTAAGCTGGATCGGATAGCCATCCGGCGTGGCCGTCTTAGTCATTGTAAACCGCGTGACAAGCCCCGTGGATTCGCCATCACCGGCGGGATTGACCTGACTGATGTAGTCAAGCTGCCCGCCCGGCCCATTGAAATCTGCCGTCAGCCGCCCGTCTGTCGGACGCGCCAGCACCGAGACCAGAAAAGACTTTCCCGCCTGCGACGGGCCGAAAACGCTCACAGACATATTCGTGCCTGCCGATTTGCCCAGACGTTCCGCCCGTCGTGCACTTTTGCGCAACAGCTTGGTCAGGCTTTTATGTTTGGGGCCGACAGTTTCTGCATTTTCAGCGTGGTTTACCCACGCCAGCGCATCGCGTGTTAATCGCGAAACTTCAAGGCAGCGTGTCGCCAATGCATTTTTATCCGCCATATCGCTGCACCGCCATTTGTCCAAACCCGTTCATCGTCATATTCTATAGACCCCGGTGTCGATCCAGTACTCGTCATCAAAGCCAAGCGTTTGAAGTTTAAGCGTGACATCGCTGGGCTTCATTTCATCGCCCTCTGCGTCCAGCAACTCGGCGATACGGAAAGCTTCTCGCAGGCTTTCACGGCGCAATTTGGCCACGGAGGTTTGCGCATCATCATCGTCGTCTTCGTCTTTCTCCAGCGTCACCTGAATGGGCGACGGGCGGGCCTGCGCGCCCGTGTTGGCAAAGTCGAGCCTGAACAGCGGCGTTGTCGTCCAGCGCTCGAGATCGAGTTGCCGCGCGCCGATGTGCACAGGTGAGAACATCTGTAGTGTTGCGGTCTGGTCGCCCCTGCGCCCCTTTTTGTCGAGATCGATATCAGAGAACAGCACGCGTTCGCGCAGGATCTGACCGTTGCGGTCCATCTCGCCTATGAACCTTGCTGTTGATTGCATCTGGAAGGCATCCGTTGTCACCTTGAAATTCGGAATGCGGCTTTCTGCCAAAGCAATCAGCATACCCCCAACGGCCACTGTCGACTTAGGGTCGCCAATGCGCTGCGTGACCGGATCGCGAAAGGGGTACCAGCGGCCGGTTTTGTACTTGTGCATGGAAATCAAACGATGTGGCGGGACGACCATCATCTCTTCGACGATCGAACGCACCGCAGGCAGGCGGGACGGACGGCCGGTCAGCAGTACAATATCGCATCCCAGATGATCGATCACCTCGCACATATTGCTCAGAACTTTCTGGAACACCTCGCGCGAGATAGCATCGACATCTTCGCGGGAGGTTCCCAGAACCATATCCGCAAGCCGCCAGTTTTCTGCGCCGCAGTCGGCTGCCGCGCGTTCCAGATAGGCAAGCACATCAGGCGGCATGCCCGATACCTCTTCGTTTTCTGTCACATCAACTTCAACCGGGCCAAGGCCCAGCACCTCGACAGCGGCCAGATCGATACGGTCAAATTCTTCCGAGCCTTCAGAGACAGACAAGACCGCCTCTGCCAGCGGCACGAGCACACGAACCGAGAACTGCCGACGGCGTTGGACGGCTTGCTGGTCCTGCCCACCGCGATCCCCGCCAAAGAGTTCGCGCATTTTCTCGCCGACGTAGCGCCCGCCTGCCTGTTCGATGCTTTCTTGCAGGCGCGGAATGACAATGGCGCTGATGACACGGTGCACCAGATCATCCCCCGCCACGCGAAAGCCTTCGCGGAAGGTCTGGTTCGGGTGCAGAACGCGGTTTGCCTCGCCGCGATAGGTTGTCACCATCAGGTCGGTCGTACCGCCGCCAATATCGATACAGGCAAGCCGCAGGGTCGGTTCAGGTGCGCTACGACCTTCGGGGGTACGCTCTTTTCCCTTCAGCTTGAGAAATGTATCAATGCGGCCTTCAAATTTCTGCGTCAGCTCACTGTAGAGATAGACAAGCTGCGTGCAGCTTGCCTCGTCCCATTCGATGATAAGCTCAGGGCGGCGGGAAATCGTGCTGTCCCCTTCATTGATACCCAGCATGGACCAGACGAGTTGCAAGGCCCCTGCCGTGCGCGACCGCATGATGGCCTGCTCCTGCATGGACGTGGCTGTTGGCAGGCTCAGGATGATCCGGTTCAATCTGCGCGGCAGATCACTTTGCGCGCGGCGCGCCCGTGAGGCCGGGTCGTTTACCTGTATCAACGCATGGGCAATGATTTCCGCGAGCATGAAACCATAGAGCGAAGAGCGGGAAAACTGCGGGCGGATTGCGGGCGTCAGGCTTGCTGTCCCTGCACGCCGCAAGCCGGATTTGATGTCTGATCGCAACTGTTCGAGCACGTCACCCGCTTCGTTCAGATGACGCATCGCGGCGCGCACTGCCTTGGGCAGGTTGTTGGGGTCCACGTGATTATGAAAGCGCCAGTCCTGCGAAACAGCCGCGCTGTCCCATAGATACCGTTTGGGCGATGAAAGCCCCGAAATAGTCTCGGTGCCCGCCTCGCCCTGCACCAGCCTGACCGCTTCCGGCCCAAGGCGCACAAAACTCGGCCACAAAAAGCTGTTTCGGCGCCCCGAACGACTGGCAAACCGTTCATCACCCATGCGCAATTCTGCAAATTCGACACGGCTTTCAAAAAGGCCCGAATTCATGAACTCAGGACGCGAAAGGTCGCGGATTTCCAAAGGGAAAGAGCGTGTAAGCTCTACGTTGCTTTCGCCGGCAAACTGCTCGATCAGAATGCCGCACGTCCGGCTGTTGCCGATATCAAGCACCAGATCGACCGAAACAGGCGTGACCGCATCACGTTCTGCCACGGTGTTCACAAAGCGGATTTTCGGCGGGGATACGGCTTTTTGTACAAGGTCGAGGTAGGCCAGATACCGCGCCCAGTGTTCGAACTGATGCGGCAGATTCTCTTCAAGGATCGTTCGACCGGGTCGCTCAGCACGTTTGAAGCTCATGAACAGCTCTTTGAGCCAGTCCGACACCCAAAGCTGCAAATCGATCAGTTCGCCATCTTCGCCTGTCTCGAGGCGGCGCAGGAACCAATCCATATGGGCCGGATCCGACACCAGCCGGAAATCGCGCGGCTTTTCAGCATCCGCGACTTCAGGCGCGATATAGTGGGATGGCTGACCGCCTGCCATCAGGTTGGTATCCAGTGCCAACTGAACGCGGTGTGTGTGTCCTGTGTCGGCGTCGGGTGTTTCCAATTCAACCACGCGCATCCGCGCCCAACTGGACGGGCCCGCATCAAAGTTTTCTTCCCCGCTGGGGCCGCGCTGGTTTTTCATCCGCAACACGGGCACCGGCACCCATTTTTCCAAGAAAGGTTCAAGGGCTGAAACAGGACGGACTGAATAGGCGTCATCAGTCTCCAACGAGGCCTCAAGGATATCTGCATCCAGCTCTTCATTGCCGGACAACGGGATCAAAGTGCGCTCAACCTCGCCGCCTGCTTCACGCGTTACCCGTTCGACAAACTTTGAGGATTTGACCGCGACACTGTCCAGATTAAAGCCGAAGTCCAGCATCTGCACCCCGCTATAAGGTACAAGCGCGATCTCATCCGCGAAATCGACCAGTTGCTTCAGTTGTCCGACACGTTCTTCAAACATTATTTTCCCTCGTATCGATACGTATACTGCCAGTTTTGGCTGGCGGCTGAAACCGTCCCTTTTTGCGTGGTCACACGCTCGCCCTCGCGCACCTGAAGAGTAAAGCGAACCGGCCCCGTACCTTCGCGCTGGCGGTAAAGGTTAACGCGGATGCGATAGTCTCCCGTCAATGGGTCGGTGAAATAGGCATTCTCCACCGGGTTAGGCACCACCTGAAAGCTGTTCATGTCCAAATCCATCACACCATTGCACCGCACTTTATCAAGGAAGAACAGGGTCTCACCCGATGGGCAAGTGGAATGAAGGTCAAGATCGTCTGTTCCTTCCCAAATCAGGGTAAATGATAAATCACCTTGCTGTGCGCCTGCCGCCTGTGCGCGCTGATCAACTTCGGGGTCAATGGGCAGGCTGGGCTGGATGCCTGTGGGCGGCGGCACAAAGGCGTCGGGTTCGGGGATGGGCAGCTGCGCGAAATCCGGCTGGCAAAGCCTGTCTTTGATCGCGATTTCCTTTTGCGCCAGTGCGATCTGGTCTTCGAGCAGGCCGCGGTCTTCGGCGAGAGTATCTTGCGTGACCTCCGCTTGGGTACAGGTGTCAGGCAGCCAAGACAGACGCAACGCACAAGGCTCGATCAAGAGCGCAATCACCGCCGCGATCAGCAACGCAAGCACCCCCCAACCCAGCCAGACAAGCCACCACCAAAGGGGGCTTACACCAGCTATAGAGACGGGTGCCACCGGTGCGCGCTGTGGCGCCACATAACCCGGCTGACGCCGTGCTGCGCGCTTGTCCATACCGGTCAGCACGCCACGCACCGCGATCTGCTCGTCGCGTGTCCATGCCCAATTGACCAGCACAGGCTGCACACCGCCACTGCCTTTTTCGATCACAAATACCGCTTCTTCGTCCGGTATTTCCAGCGCATTGGAAAGCGCTTCGCCCAGTCTTTGGTCGTCCGCGGCCTTGGAGGCGAGCAGCGTGTCCGCCAGTTCCTTTATGTCAGCAACCAGCGCCACGAGACGCGCGCGAACGGCATCAGGGTTCGATGCATCTGCAAGCCGCGTGGCACGGCCGGTAACGGGTGCGTACCAGTCAAAACGATCCCCGAATTGCGTCGGCACCGGTTCCGCAAAAAGGGCTGCATGGTCTGGCCCCAGCTTTTCGCGGACTGTCTCGCTGACAAGCTCGAACGAACGCTGAGGCGCTGTTCCCAGCGGCTTTAGCCCTTCGGTCGAGGTGTTGGTCAGAAATGCTTCGCTCATGCTCAGAGCACGCTACTGCTTCGACGCGACAGGCGCGGCAGAGGGGCGGGCGACAAGTGGCACACAGGCCTCTCCGGAAACTTCAGCGTTAACCGGCGTATCTGCCAGAAAGCTCAGCAGGTCATCTGTGGCCAGAGCAAAGTTGAGATTGCGCATGGGTCCTTGCACCACAAAGGTGTTCACACCGACCACGCGGCCACAAAGGTCGATCAAGGGACCGCCAGAATTACCCTTGGATATTGGAGCAGAATGTACAACCGCACGGGTTACAGCCGACAGCGCTTGTTCGGTGTTCACTGTCCCATCCGTCACTGTAAGCTCGGGCACCGCTGAAACGTCGCCGTCCCGCAGGGCTTTGAACTGACTATCGGTCCGCAAAAGATCACCCGGATAACCTGCAGCAATTACCGATTGCAGCCGCATCGACGCATCGCTTTGGCGCAAGCTGTAAAACGGCTGGTTGACACCCGGTACCCGCAAAAGCGCGAAATCGGCACCAACTTCGCGCATGGGGCCAAGCGTTTTCAGGATTTCCACCCGTTGAAGGCCACCCAGCGATTTATTGGTGACAAAGATGTTTTCGGGCGTCGCACCTTCGATGACGTGAAAATTGGTGACCATCAAATCCGGTGCCACGAAAAAGCCGGTTCCCGCCGACATCCCCTGCACGGTGCCGACCAGAACCATTGCGGTGCGCGCATCTATATGTTCCAGCAAGCTGGAGGTATCCGCGATCTGACCTTCGGCTGCTGGCAATACGACGCGTTCGGGCGCAGGCGGCAGTGTCGGTGTTACATCTGCCCGCAAGACCTGCCCGCCCTGCGCTGCTCCCTGGTCGAACTCGGGCGGCAGCAGTCCCTCAATGGTCAAGCCGTCAGGCATCAGCAATGTGCCATCGGCCCGGCATACCGCTCCTTCAAGTGCTGCGTCGAGATCATTTAGACGCGCTTGTAACGCGCGATTGATCTCGCGCGCGGCCAGCAGCGTTTCAGCATCGGTCACAACAGGCTGCGGGCCGTCATCGGCGAAAATGCGATTTCCCGGCGTTAGTAACCATGCCAGCGCGCCGCCGAACAAAATCAAAAGCAGCACGAGTGGCAGCCAGGCGACCAGTGGCACAGAGCCGCGCGGCGACGGCGGCGCAGAAGCTTGCAGCGATTGCGGATCGACCGGTTCGCTTGAGGCGGCTTGTGTCGACGCCTCGGCCTGAACGGCCGACGGGGTAGCCGCCGCTGCACCTGTTGTGGCGGCCGTCGCAGATATTCCCGCCTTGTCCGATCTCAGCTGTGCCTGCTCTTGGGCAGTAACGGGTGGCGCACTCTCCAGTGGCAGATAGGGGCCAAGAGTTTTGGAATAATGCTCGAAACGCGTTCCCGCATCCGAACCGGCCTCGGGCATCAGCCCCCAGTTCACCAGCACCGGCTGGCCGTCAACTGACCAGATATCACCAGTCCCGCCGATATACAGGGCCGCCGAAACCAGTAAGCCTTCGTCGTCATCCGCGATCAACCCGGACAGGGCAGCCAGTTGTACCGCCAGCACATCCCCCACTTCCTGTTGTCCGGCGGCATCCAGTTTGGCAAAAGGCACACCTTGCCCGGCACGATCACTGTACCATGAAATGGTAGAGGCGGCTTGGTCGTTACCCTTACTGACAAGCGGTTCGGCAAAGAGTTTTGCCGCATCCGGCCCCGCCTTGGCAGAAAGCAGCGCGTATAGTTCTGCATGCTTTTCAACCGCCCCCGCGCCTGAAACCTGAATGCAGCGCCCCAGATCAATCCGTGTTTTGGTCAAAAAATGTTCGGCCATTACCGGCTCCGCCAAATACCACCTCAGCAGGAACCGTTGCGCCCGTTTGAACATGGCCCGGGCGTTTTTGCACCCGAGCAAAGTGGCTGTTCAAAGGTTCTGCAAAAACAAATGCATACCCGCCTGCATCCATCAGCCCCCGTACAAACAGATAACGTCATAAAGAAATAGGCGTCAATCTTCGTCTGTTGCATTCGGGGTAAATCGCACGGACATTTTCAACCGCAGAATGCGCTTTCTGGGCCATTGCGCACATCTGAGCATCCGTGGCCATAACGCCATCTAACAAACTCATATCGGGCGCAATTAACCCTGCAATTCGATCAAATCCCCGTAATTTCGCAAAAAAACCAGTGCAGCCTGCCCCCGAATCTGGTTTAATCCACACGATTAAAGTGTGCATGATGTAGGGTGAAGTGATGAAAAAGCGGAACGGAATTGCAGCGATTGTTGCAGCAACACTGGCAATTACGACGCCTGCGGCACTCGCCGACAGCAATATCGGCGCATTTGCAGTGGGCGCCGCCGTTGGCGCGCTGATCAACAATCAGGTTAACAAAAACAAGCAACAACAGCAAAAGCAGCGTACGACGACACAGCGGTCATCGAGCGTGAACAGCTATCAGCGGCAACAAAACCGTCAGGTACAGGCTGCTCTGAATGAGTTCGGCTTTCCTGCAGGTACAGTTGACGGTCAGTTGGGCCAGCGGTCACGCGCAGCGATTTCGAATTATCAATCCTACATGGGCTACCAGCCGACAGGATATCTGGATGATTTCCAGCGTCAAAACTTGCTAAGCGCTCAGCAAAAGCTGCAGGCTGGTGGCGGTGCGGCCTATCCGCAGGTTGTCGCCAACGAAGGTGTTCAGGGCCTGCTCAAGGCTTTCAACGACCCTACTTATGCGGACCGCTACCGTAACAACGGCGTTCAAAACGCGGCTGTGCAAAACAACCAAGGGGTTGTCGACCGTGGCATCAATCAAAATGCCGCCGCACCTGTGGCGACCGGCGGCGGAGGGTTTGCACCGCTGAACCTGTCGCCTACGCAAACGCCTTCTTCTATGGCAAGCCACTGCGAATTGGTGTCCGGTATGACGCAAGCCAATCAGGGCGTCGTGCTGGCCAGCAATGTTACCGACCCCGAACAGGCACTGGGAGAGCAATTCTGTGAAGCCCGTTCCTTCGCGATCACGCAAAGCCAGGGTGTGCTGTCTCAGGCTGGCCAAAGCGAAGACCAGATGGCGCAAGCCTGTGGACAAATTGCAGATTTGATGCAGCCCGCAACCAGCCAGATTGGAACCGGCGACGTCAAACTTGTCGCCACACAAGCGCAACAACTGGCGAATAGCGCGTTCAACAACGACATGGCGACAGCGCAAGCTTACGGCGAGATTTGTCTCGGGCTAGGGTACCGTCAAGACAACGCAAGTATGGCGCTGGGTGCTGCAACGGTTCTGCTGGCAGCGGGACAGATGCCGTATGCCGAGATCATGGGCCACCATGCGCGCTGGGGCTTCGGAACCACAGTATCCGCGTCGGCGTCGAACGCTTGGTACAACACAGCCGTGACATCCATGGAACAAGGTGGCGCGCAACCCGTCTTTCTACCTAGCAAGACGGCAGAGCGAAACGCCGTCATCAAGGCCTCAATCGCAAATGGTGCAGCACCTGTGCAAGCCGCCGGCGGCGGTCTGGCTCTGCCGGCATTGAACTTGGGCAACAACTAAACTGCTCCAATAATCGTTTAACGCGTTTGCCCGCTGGGCAGGCGCGTTTTTTGTTGTGGGTCATCCTCCACGCAATTGCCTGTTACCCCAAAACTGTGTTCAGAGTTTCTTTGTTCTCTGCTGCTATTGATGTGGACGACCAGATCGTCTTAGCGGGACAGACGCAAACCAATGGACACTACCAAAGAACAGCTTTTGTCAGAATTTGCACGTAATGTGCCGGGTGCTGCGTTTTTCTACAGTGTAAATCCTGAAGGTGAGCAGTCGTTACAATTGCTGAACACTCAGGTGCATGACATCTTTGGTTTGCCGACCTCTGATACTGCACCCGATGCTGCCGCGCTTTGGGCAAAGACACACCCCGATGACCTTGAGGCCATGAAAGCTTCGGTCCAGCATTCGGGACAAAACCTGTGCCATTGGGAGCATACGTGGCGCGTGTGTGATGGTGACGGGCGCCACAGATGGCTACAAGGGCGTGGCATGCCCGAAAAACTGTCGGATGGGTCCGTCCGTTGGTTGACCTTTGTGTTCGATATATCCGTTCAGATCACCGCAGAGGCTGAGGCGGCCAAAGCAGTCAATCAACTTGCCGTGGCTATGGAGGCAATACCGGACGGTTTTGCCCTTTTTGACGAGCAGGAACGCTTCATTACCTGTAACGCCACCTTCAGAAAGCTGTATCCCGACATCAGCGCGCTTTTGGTTAAAGGCGCCACTTTCAAGAGCATTTTGCGCGCCGATGTTGCGACAGGGAATTACCGGATACCCCGGTCACAGCATCCAATTTGGATCGAAACAAGATTGGCGCAATACCGCGATGGGGGCAGTACCGCAGAGGTCGAACGCACAGACGGACGCTGGTTTCGCGTTCTTGAACGCCCCACCTCGACAGGAGGCCGCGTGGCATTCACCATTGACATTACACGAACGAAGACGCGACAGGTAGAGCTTGAAAACGCAGCTTTGACAGATGCGCTCACTGGATTGTTGAACCGACGTGGTATTTCGGACCGCATTTCAAAAACGGATCAATGGGTCACGGCGGGCGAACGGATCGCGTTTCTGCATCTCGACCTCGACAAGTTCAAAACCGTGAATGACGCGCTTGGTCATGAGGCAGGAGACTTCGTTCTGACTACTGTTTCATCAAAATTGCTGGAAATGGCAGGAGAACGTGCAGAAATAGCGCGCGTGGGTGGCGACGAATTCGTTGTCGCGCTGCCTTCAGAACACGGTGAAGATCAGGTTTTCGCGTTTGCTGAAACGCTTCGGGCAGCCATAACCCAGCCCTCATATTACAAGGAACGTTTATGTCAGGTCGGCGCCAGCATCGGTATTTCATTTTGGTGCCCTAACGGGTCTGACCCGCTCGAACAGGCGCTATTGGATGCAGATACTGCTCTGATGCAGGGTAAAACGCTGGGGCGAAACCGAACCGTTGTTTTTCGCAAACGTATGCGCGCCCAAGCCGTTGAAATGGCGCAGATCGCAAGCAAAATAAAGGAAAGCCTGCGCGAAGAAAGGTTTGTTCCGTTTTTCCAACCACAAATCGAATGGCCCAGCGGTCGCGTTTGCGGGTTCGAAACACTGGTGCGATGGATTGGCGAAGATGGGTCTGTCACCCCCGCGGGGGCGTTCATCAACGTCGCAAACGAAACCGGTCTTATACTGGATATCGACCGCGAGATGCTCGCGCTGGGGTTAGATGCCCTTTACAACTTGACCCAAGAGGGATTTGAAAACCCGAGTTTGAGCATCAACCTGTCCAGCGCGATGTTGCGTTCACCCGACCTGTTGGATACCGTTCTTGACGCAGTGGGCTGGCGGGGCTTGCAGCACGAACAGATTAATATCGAAATACTGGAATCGACGCTTCTCGATGATCGCAGCGACACGATTGGCACAAACATCAATGCGCTTGCCGAAGCGGGCTTCCGGATTGAGCTGGATGATTTCGGAACTGGCCATACGGCTTTGGCGAGCTTGCGGAAATTTCCGGTGCACCGCATAAAAATCGACCGCAGCCTCATCAAAACGATTGATAGCGATCCCTCGCTACAAGCCATAACCGAAGGGATATTCAGCCTGTGCCAAAGGCTGGGCGTGGACACCATCGCCGAAGGCATCGAAACGGACGCAGAGCTTGCGGTGCTCTCTCAAATCGGAATTTCGAAATTTCAGGGGTACATGCTGGCAAAACCCATGTCTTACAGCGCCCTTTTGCGTTGGTTGGCAGACCGCGGCGACTTGCAAAGCCGCCACGTGTCCGAAGCATAGCAAAAACTGCAGAACAAACGCCTGCAGGTGCGATCAAGATGGAAGCGCACCAGTTAAAGCATAGCGCAATATCTCAACAACCTGACGTGGTTCCTGAGCCACGGCCAGTGCCGCGGCATCTACTTCTTTCAATGCATGCGCGTGATCAGGCCCGTGTAAGATGACAAGCGATTTGCCCAACGCAGCCGCATAGCCCGCATCAAAGGCTGCGTTCCATTGCTTGTACTGATCGCCAAACCGCACGACAACAACATCTGCTTCCGAGATGCCTTTGCGTGTCCGGATGGCGTTGACCATCGCACCTTTGTGATCGTGCCAGTATTTGTTGTCTTCCTGACCCAAGATGGCCACGCCGCAATCATCGCTCGCCGCGTGATCTGTTACGGGGCTGTCAAACGTCACATCAAGGCCTTGCGCCCCGTCAATGATTTGTTCGCGCCAGTCTGTGTGAATTTCTCCTGAAAGATAGACCTTAAGTGTCATTGCATTCCTCATTTAGTCGTTGGCGGGCCGCACCCGCGTTCTGTCCTGCAACTTAGTGCACAGGCCGAATAAGTCCTGTGGTCTCGCTAGGCGCGCAGGACGCCACCCGTCGCTTTGGTCACTTTTTCGATGATCTTTGCGCTGACAGCTTCGATATCTTTGTCCTGAAGCGTCTGATCGGATGGCTGAAGACGCACAGCCACCGCCAGTGACTTTTTGCCCTCACCCAATGCGCCACCAATAAATTCGTCAAAAACACGGACGTCTTCGATGAGCGATTTGTCCGCACCTAAGGCTGCATTTACCAGGGTAAGCGCTTCGACGTCAGCATCTACTACAAAGGCAAAGTCACGCTCGACCGCTTGCAAATCGCTGATTTTCAGCGCCGGGCGTGTTGCACCGGATTTACGCGGTAACGGTATCTCGTGTGGCCAGAGCGTAAACGCAACTGCCGGGCCTTTCACATCCATTTGCGACAGGACTTTGGGATGAACTTCTCCGAAGACACCCAATACCTTTTTGGGTCCAAGGCAGATCATACCGTGTCGCCCCGGATGCCACCACGGTGCGGCACCGCGCAGGATTTGCACCTTTGCAGGTGCCCCCATCGCTGCCAGAACCGCTTCGGCATCCGCCTTCACATCAAACGCATCAACCGCACGCGACGCGCCCAGAACGTCTTTGGGACCCGTGCGACCGACCAGCAAGCCGCTCACCAACAGATGCTGCTCTCCCGGTTCTCCTCCGTGGAACGCAGGCCCGACTTCGAACAGCGCCAGATCATGGTAGCCACGTGCTTGGTTCCGTGCCGCAGCCTGCAACAGCCCCGGCAAGAGCGCCGGACGCATGTGGCTCATGTCACTGCTGATCGGGTTTTCCAGTCGGGTCGCATCATCGCCCCCACCGAATAGCGTGGCCGAAGCCTGATCGATAAAGCTGTAGCTGACGCATTCATTATAGCCCAAAGCGGCACATGTACGGCGCGCGATCGCTTCGCGCTTTTGCATTGCCGACAGGATCGGGCGCGGCACCCCTGCCGTAAGACGTGGCAGCGGAACACCCTTAAGCTTGGTCAAGGACGCGATGCGTGCGACTTCTTCCACCAGATCCGCTTCGCCTTGCACATCAGGCCGCCAGCTGGGGACATGTGCCATGTTGCCTTCCAGTCTAAACCCAAGCGACGTTAGCGTCTGGCGCTGTTCACTTTCGGGTATGTCCATACCGACCAAGGACCGTACACGGGCAGCATCCAATTTGTAGGCACGGCTGGTATCCGGCACCTTGCCTGCCACGATCACTTCTGACGCCTCACCCCCTGCATTGTCCAGTATCATACGCGTGGCATGTTCTATGCCATAGGGCGTCCACTCTGGGTCGATCCCTCTTTCAAAGCGGTAGCGCGCATCCGAATTAATCTTGAGCGCACGGCCCGTGTAGGCCGTCCGGACAGGATCGAAATACGCCGCCTCAATAAAGACGTTGGTGGTTTCTTCGGTACAGCCGGTGTCCAACCCGCCCATAACACCCGCGATGCTTTCAACGTTCTCGGCGTCGGAAATCAACGTCATGCCTTCGTCAAAGGTATACTCTTTCTCGTCCAGCCCCATAAGCGTCTCACCGCCTTTGGCACGATGCACGCACAGCGCATTCCCGGAAATTTTGTCCGCGTCAAAGACGTGCAGCGGCCGGTTGCGGTCATAGGTGAAGAAATTGGTCACATCGACAAGGAAGGAAATCGGGCGCAGACCAATGGCCCGCAGACTGTCTTGCAGCCATTGCGGGCTGGGTCCGTTTTTGACGCCCCGGATCACCCGCCCGTAGAAAACAGGACATTGCTCGAGCGTATCAGCCTCGATGGTGACCGTAACAGGGCAAGGGAAGGTGCCTTCAACGCCATCAACATCACGCTTCTTAAGCTTGCCCAGACCACGCGCAGCCAGATCGCGCGCGATACCGCGCACCCCCAAGGCATCAGGGCGGTTTGGTGTAATTGCGATTTCGATGACCGGGTCTACTTTTGTCGGGTCGTTCTCGGCCAACCAGTCGACAAATGGCTGCCCCACCTCTCCTGATGGCAGTTCGATAATACCGTCGTGTTCTTCGCTCAGTTCCATCTCGCGCTCGGACGCCATCATCCCAAAGCTTTCGATGCCACGAATTTTCCCGACACCAATCGTTGTATCAATCCCGGGCACATAGACGCCCGGTTTTGCGACAACCACCTTGATGCCTTCACGTGCGTTTGGCGCGCCACAGATGATCTGCTTGGATCCTTCGTCTGTCTCGACCTGACAAACCCGCAAACGATCTGCGTCCGGGTGCTTTTCCGCCGATACCACATAGCCGATTGTAAAATCGCGCAACTTTGCGGCACGGTCTTCGACGCCTTCGACCTCAAGCCCGAGGTCGGTTAACGCATAGACAATCTCGTCGAGTGTCGCAGTTGTATCGAGATGGTCTTTCAACCATGAAAGCGTGAATTTCATCACAGCGGTCCTTGTTTAACTCTTATATCTTTTGGCAAGTGCTTCGGTATCGCCTATCGAGGCTAATTTCAATTCGCGGATCAGGCGCAAAGCCGGTTTCATTGCAAAGAAGAACGACCCAACCACAAAAAGCCATGTGCCCGTCGTCATCCATTCCTCATAAAAGAACATGACTGACCCGATAATGAAGAAAACGGCTGCCGCGAAATCGACTACTGTGTACAGGATTTCGAACATCGCGTAGATGCTTTCGTGGCGGGCACTTTTGTTCCGGTTATCGGATCGAAATAACATCTGCCGCCTTTTCTACCGTCGCTTCGCAGCGCTAGTTAACGCAATGCGGCCTGAACGGAAAGAGCCGAGCCCGTCAGGGGTAAGAATTGGGCAGGGAAAGAAGCTGGTCAAGCTGGCGCGCGATCCAGCCATGCGGGATAAAATGCCCACCCGGATGGATGTCCAGCGTCACGCGGCCTCTGGCACAGTCCCACGAAGACCTTTCGAACGTCAGAAACGACCGCGCCTGCCACGGCCCGTCTTCTGTTGCGTCACTACATTCATATTGACCGCGCCACAAAGCGACGGGGTAGGTTATATCGGCGTCCGGCCCCACCGGAAAATCCATCACGGTGTCGGACAAGCCATGCACATGGCGGACTTCATCCGGGGCTTCAGGGCACCGCGTGTCTTGACGGATCGATCCCGAGATTGCCAACAGCGCTGCGACGCCGTCGCCTTGCTGACAGACAAACCGCCATGCCATGGCACCGCCATAGGAGTATCCTGACACAAAAATCTTTTCACGATCAATCGGGTACACCTTTGCAACGTCATCGATCACAGAAGCAGCAAAAGGCACGTCCCGAGACGCGGATTGCCAGAAATTCCATGTCTTGCCGATACCGTTCGGCGCCACCAGCAGGACCCCGCGTTTTCGGGTCGCACTTGCGATACGCTGATGGCGCACGATAAGCGCTCCGTCCCGCATCCACCCGTGAAAGTGTAGCAACAATGGCAGGGCCGTTTCTCCATCCCAGTCATCCGGCGCCAGAACGTGATAGCCACGGTCACCAAGCGAACATGGATGTTCCAGACCACAGTGTTCTTGCCCGGTTTCCATCGCAATGGACCCGAAGGGAAAAGCCGCCAGTGCAGCCAAAAGTAAGAGCCCGTCAATAAAATGCTTCATGCCAGATCTTTCCTTGTCCGCGTCGCCCGACCGCACCACAAGACGCACCCGTCATAGGCTCGCCAGCCAATTCTTGATCTCGGTCATGCGCGCGGACGTCTGCATGTCTTCATAGCGGACAGCCAAACGGTTTGCTGCGTCTGGGTCAGTGTGCGCGATCTGCAAATCTGCCGCAACCGTGGCGTCAAAATCTGGCCACGCCCGCACACGCTGACCGATAAAGGGTAACGTATATTCCGGATGATACTGCACGCCCCAAAATCGAATACCACCCTGCGCATACTCCATTGCCTGAACGGCGGTATGCGCATTGCCTGCAAGTACGACTGCTCCTTCCGGCAAACGGACAACCTCATCTCGGTGAACACATGGCACGGCGTACCCGTCTACTCGGTCCGCCATCATCGGGTGCACGCGACCCGCTTGGGTAAGCTTTATGTCCTTGGCTAGTCCGATTTCACGACCGTTGGCCGAGACATCCGAAATGCCGCCCAGGACTGACGCGGCAAGATGTAGACCGTTACATGATCCGAAGCTGGGAACGCCTTGGGCAAATACTGCACGCATGGCATGCGCCAAAGGCGCCGCACGTGTGTCTTGGGTATTCCACTCAACGGCTGATCCGGTAAATACCACGCCATTCACGTCATCAAGATCAAGTATTGCGTCGCCATCATAAGGACAAATGATCGCCGTGGCACAACTTGGATCAGCTTCAGCGAGTGCTGTGGCGAATGCCTCGCCAGTGCTCAAGCCATATAATTTACGCTTACTGGCGTTTATCTCGGCCGGATCAGAATCAACGATTACAATCCGCCGCATTTCGCGCCCCTAGCGGCTCAGACCAGCGTGCAGCGTCGGCTGGTCCAGCGACGCAAACCCGTAGTGGCGCAGCCATCGCAGATCGCTATCAAAGAATGCACGCAGATCGGGGATGCCGTATTTCAACATGGCTATCCGGTCGATGCCCATACCAAAGGCGAAACCTTGCCACGCTTCAGGATCAATCCCACCGGCAGCAAGCACCTTGGGGTGCACCATGCCGGATCCCAGAACTTCCAACCATCCGTCGCCTTCACCGATACGCAATTGCCCATCCACCCACGAACACTGGATGTCGACCTCGGCGGACGGTTCTGTAAATGGAAAGTGCGACGCGCGGAACCTCGTCTTGATCCCGTCAATTTCGAAAAAGGCGGCAAAAAACTCTTCCAGCACCCATTTGAGGTTCGCCATTGAGATATCTTTGTCGATCGCCAACCCTTCGACCTGATGGAACATCGGGGTATGGGTCTGGTCATAGTCCGCGCGGTATACGCCGCCCGGACAGATGATACGCAGTGGTGCGCCACGTTCTTCCATCGTCCGGATTTGCACGGGGCTGGTATGCGTCCGCAAGACATTCGGCGGACGCGCGTCACCCTCGGCACGGTGCATGTAAAACGTATCCATTTCGGCCCGTGCGGGGTGATGACCGGGTATGTTCAAGGCGTCAAAATTGTACCAATCCGTATCGATGCGAGGACCTTCCGCCACCGAAAAACCCATTTCGCCAAAGATAGCCGTCACCTCTTCGGTGACCTGACTGACCGGGTGGATCGTGCCACGTGGACGCACACGACCCGGCAAGGTGACATCCAACCACTCGTCGCGAAGGCGCGCATCCAAAGCCGCATCGGAAAGAGCCGATTTCTTAGCCGCAAGTGCCGAGTTGATCTCGTCCTTGAGAGCGTTCAATGCAGGGCCCGCGACCTGACGCTCTTCGGGTGTCATTTTACCCAACTCGCGCATCTTCAGCGCCACTTCGCCCTTTTTACCGACAGCCGCCAGACGGATGCCCTCAAGCGCATTTTCATCGCCCGCATCCGCAATCTGGGAAAGATATTTCTGTTTGAGATCATCCATAGTCGCGCGTTCCTTGATTTGGAATGTGTCCTAACAGAACAGGCATGGATGGCAAGATGGGAGTTCGGATGGCACACAGCTGAGAAGTGCTCAAACGCCCCGCGGTCGGTCAGAGACCGGGCAAGATAGTCAAACTGGTGTCGAATTGGCAGGCACCCGACGTAAAACATATCCGAAATGCGCAAAGAAATGCCGATCGTTCAAAGCACAACGGCTTTGCCTAAAACATTCCATAATTAGAATGTATAGATCAGGTGAAGCAGACCAAAATAGGAAGAATAGTCCATGAAAAAGATCGCGCTTAGTGTTGCACTGGTATCTCTATCGGTGTCACCAGTCCTTGCCGCACATAACAATCCTTGGGCAGGAGCCGATGACACAGTCCTCGCCAAAAACCACGATGAAAACCAAGAAAAGAGCATTGGCACGCCCGGTGAGGACGAAATGCGAGGCCAGATGAACCAGAACGTGAACAGCAATGCCGGCGGCAGTTCAGTGGGTGGTACGTCGTCTGGTGGCTCTTCAAACCAAGCTGGCGGGGGCAATGGCGGCATGGGACATGGTCATGCTCGCGACAGATGAAACAGGCGACAGTTTTGGCAGGTGCCTTCGCCGAGGCTGTTTTAAAAATCAGTAAAGCGGGTTTGGCTCGCCCCAATTGTTTTCCCCATCGCTGGGGCGCGTGTAAAACCAAACCAAGACCAGAAACCCAACGATAGGAATTAAACTGATAAGCATCCACCACCCTGTGCGGCCGATGTCGTGCAAGCGTCGTACGCCGACTGCAAGGGCGGGTAAAAAAATCGCGAGTGAGAAGACCATCGACAGCGGCTGGCCCGCGTTTTCGTCCCCGGGCGTCATTCCCAGCATTGGCCCAATCACCAGGCCATCGATGATCTGAGTAACAAAAGTCGCAAGGAAAACCGCAAGGACCCACCACCAGAATTCGGGCCGCGACGCGCGTCCCGAAAAGGTGGCATATTTCGACAGTACCGTTCGTGTTGCCAGCGCGATCTTATCCATGGCGTCCTCACTCAAAAGCATGTTTGTTTGCTATTAGAAAGCTAAGACCGTTTCGGATCAAGTAGGTTCAAAACCAGACGCCCCCAACAGCTCACACGCCACGACGCACAATGCGCGAGCTTGATTTGGCGATTTCGTAATACTTAAACAAAAAACCGCACCGGAGACCGATGCGGTTTTAGATATCAAGCATGTAAAGCAGATCAGGCCGCCAGCGCGTCCTGTGCCTGCTTGACGATTGCGCCGAACGCATCCGGTTCATTCACGGCCAGATCTGCAAGAACCTTGCGGTCTACTTCGACGCCAGCAAGGTTCAGACCATTGATGAAACGGCTGTATGTCAGTGCTTCGTCGTGGCTGCGCACCGCGGCGTTGATCCGCTGGATCCACAGCGCGCGGAAATTCCGCTTGCGGTTCTTACGGTCACGCGTGGCGTATTGATTGGCTTTGTCGACCGCTTGGCGCGCGACTTTAAAGGTGCTCTTGCGGCGACCGTAGTAGCCTTTTGCTGCCTTGATTACTTTTTTGTGGCGGGCATGGGTGACTGTGCCACCTTTAACTCTGGACATATCGGCTCTCCTTAACGGTCGTAGGGCATAAAGCCCTTAATGATCTTGGCATCTGGCTCTGACAGAACTGTCGTGCCGCGTGCGTCGCGAATGAACTTTTTAGTCCGCTTGATCATGCCGTGGCGTTTACCCGCCTGGCCGCCGATGACTTTGCCAGTGGCCGTCACCTTAAAGCGCTTCTTAGCGCTCGATTTTGTCTTCATCTTAGGCATTTCCGTCTCCTAGTTTTTAGATCGGTTTAAGCGCGACTCGGCATGCCAATTTGGCCGGACGCGCGATCAGAAGCCGCCGTATAGGAGACCATGGCGCATATAGCAAGGGCGAAGTCATGTACCAAGAAGGCGGGCAAACCGGATGGACCGGAATGCCTCTATTGCCCGGGTTTGAAATCTTCGTATGTTAGACGAAACAATAGCGCCTTGACCTTTGCCCGATGAACACAGGGCGGTCAGAGCCTCAAAATGAAAGAAACCGAAGCAGTGAGTATTTTGGAAGGGCGTCAAAAACAAACGATAGTCTTTGTTAAGAAAGGTCGCCCGGATGTATGAATTGCATGGCGTCAAAATTCCCTATGACGAAAACATCATTACACCCGACGTCGGAAAGTCTATTGAACGCGGACGCTATGAAAAGCCTGAGGTATTAGGTCTTCCCAAGTTTATTGATCCCAACGACAGAGTGATAGAATTGGGTTCCGGCCTCGGATTCATTTCAACGTATCTGATGAAGCAGTTGGGTGTCCGAAACATGATGTGCATCGAGGCAGCGCCGCCTCTTTGCAGTTTTATCAAACGCGTTCATGCCGAAAACGATGTTTCTTTTGCCGAGGTAAAGAATGCAGTGGCACTAAACGATACCGGCAAACCCGGGCAAGTCGACTTTTATGTCCGCGATCCCTTCTGGTCGTCATCGCTTGATCCGCAAGATGGGCATGCAGAAATTGTCCAAGTTCCAGCGCTGTCACTTTCGGAGCAGATAAATGAATTTCGGGCCAACACACTGGTTGTGGATATCGAAGGTGGGGAAGTTGATCTTTTTGACCCGCTGGATCTGTCGGGCGTCAACAAGGTTTACCTTGAAATACACACCAGAAAAATTGGCTTGGTTGGCATCAGGTCCTGTTTTGATGCACTGTCAAAGCAGGATTTTGCTTATGACCAAAAGGTTAGTAGCGCCGGTGCAGTGCTCTTTCGGAAAATTCCCAAAAGACAATTACGATCGTCTCAGAACAAATAGTCATTCCTGAACGGCAGCGGATGGCCCGTTTAATCAGTGTAAATTCTAAATGTAAGACATTTGTTGCTAGGAATCTTTTTCTGTGAGACGCTCACGTAGGGCGTGGGCAACCCTAGTGGTGGCCCCGCCGCATCAGGGAGGAAAAAATATGAACTTGCGTCCAGATCCAACGTTCCATCCAACGCCGAAGATGGCGATGGAAGCACCCGTCGAGAATTTTGCTTTTACGCTTATGCTTAGCCCCGATGGGTCACAGCCGGATGGCCTTGCCATTGTGGATGTAAACCCGAAATCGGACACCTACAGCCAGATCGTACATCAGGTCATCATGCCGAACACTGGCGATGAATTTCATCATTTCGGCTGGAATGCCTGTTCGTCGTCCCTGTCCCCACTGACGGGGCACGCGTTTCTGGAACGCCGCTACCTCATTATTCCCGGCATCCGGTCGTCGCGTATCTATGTGATTGACGTGAAAGAGCCTCTCAAGGCGAAAATCCACAAGATTATTGAGCCAGAAGAGGTATTTGAAAAGACCGGTTATTCGCGCCCTCATACAATTCACTGCGGCCCTGAAGGCATCTACGTGTCGACACTGGGTGGCGGCGGCGAAGATGGCACAGATGGCCCTCCGGGTATCTTTATCATGGATTGCGAGACTTTTGATATTTTGGGTCGCTATGAAATGGACCGAGGCGCGCAAGACAAACACTATGACTTCTGGTGGAATCTGCCGCGCGACTACATGGTCAGTTCCGAATGGGGTCTGCCGCCTCAATTTGAAAACGGCATCGTGGCTGAAGATCTGCTCAGCAACAAATACGGCCACTCGATCCACTTTTGGAACCTGCGCGAACGCAAGAACGTCCAGACCATAGATCTGGGCGAGAACCACCAGATGGCGCTGGAAATACGACCGGCGCATGATCCATCCAAGGATTACGGCTTTGTCGGTGTTGTCGTTGATACAACCAACTTGCAGGGTGCGATCTTCACGTGGTGGCAAAAGGAAGACGGCACATTTGACGCGAAAAAGGTCATTACCATCGATCCGCAGCCCGCAGATGCCGACGACCTGCCAGACCTGCTCAAGGGTTTTGGGGCGGTGCCCCCTCTGGTCACAGACATCGACCTGAGCCTTGATGACAAGTACCTCTATGTTGCCTGCTGGGGTCAGGGCGAGATGCATCAATACGACGTTTCAGACCCGATGAACCCCGTTCTCGCGGGCAAGGTCGAGATCGGCGGCATCGTCAAAAAGACCAAGCACCCCAACGGCAAAGAATTTGGCTACGGGCCTCAGATGGTCGAAATCAGCCGTGACGGAAAGCGCGTCTACTGGACCAACTCGCTCTATTCGACATGGGACGACCAGTTTTATCCGGGCGAACGCGGGGCCGCGATGGTGATGGCGAACGTCGGCGAAAGCGGTGGGCTGGAGCTGGATAAGGATTTCTGGATCGACTTCCCGGACGGGTACCGCAGCCACCAGATCAGGCTTGAGGGGGGCGACTGCTCTACCGATAGCTTCTGCTACCCTTCCGTCTAACAGGTGGAGAGCATAAGCTCGACGGCGGCCCTGTGGTGGGCCGTTGTCGCCTCCGGCCTATATCACGGGCTCAACCCGGGTATGGGGTGGCCACTCGCGGTCTCCTCTGCACTGATGGAGCGGAAACCCGGCAGCCTTTATAAAGCACTGCTGGCGCTGTCGGGTGGTCACCTATTGGCGATGGCAGCGATCTTGTTTCCGTTTTCAGTGCTGTTTTTCCTTGTGGACTGGCAGCGCGAAATACAAATCGGGGCGGCCTGGCTGGTCATCGTACTGGGCGTATACCTGCTTATCAACCGAAGACACCCACGCTTTCTGGCCAGGGTTCCACCGTCAAAAATCGGGTTGTGGTCCTTTCTCGCGGCAATGGCGCATGGTGCAGGCCTCATGCTTGTGCCCATCTATCTGGGCATCTGCAAAACGATCGAAACCAATCAGGGCCACGCTGCAGCAGATACCCTCATCAGCGGAAACATCGGAATTGCTGCACTTGTCGCAATACTCCACACTTTGGCGATGACGACCGCCGGCGGTATTCTGGCTGTCGGCGTCTATCACTGGCTGGGGCTGAAATTCTTATCCAAAAGCTGGTTCAA
>Ga0316197_10000488_pt1 | contig 27417 bp, 21 predicted proteins | sample OudBiesiAoxic_MG_FD_204939 | JGI IMG/M metagenome (GOLD analysis project Ga0316197, IMG submission 204939) | Coastal sediment microbial communities from Oude Bieten Haven, Netherlands - site A oxic | ecosystem: Environmental > Aquatic > Marine > Coastal > Sediment | place: Netherlands... | reverse complement strand
ATATATCGAGTATTACAATACGAAGCGGATTAAGGTAAAACTAAAAGGCCTGACTCCGATAGAATATCGAAACCAGGCCTTACAAGCCGCTTAACTAAAATGTCCAACTTAACGGGGTCACTTCAAAATAATCAGGCTTTAGTTTTTAATTATGTGGAATCTAATTCAGTTATTCAATTTCACCATCAATGTAATACCACTTGCCATTTTCTTTTAAAAAACGAGAGAGTTCTTTTAATTGATGCAATTGACCATCTTCCGAATAGGTGGCTTTGAATGATACAAAGCCTTCGTTACCACTTTTATCAGATAAATGTGAGGATACTACCTTCAGTTTTCGCCAATCAAGTTCGATAGAATCTTCTATACCTTCTTTAAATTCTTCAGCGTTGCATGATGGGTGATAAGTATCAATAATATATTGAGTTAACCCTTTTACATGAGCACTATAACGAGAGCGCATTAGTAACTCAGGAGTCACTGCAAGAGAGTGTTTATTATGGATTAGTTCACAGCAAACGGAATAATTTTTTTTTGAGCCACAAGGGCAATGATTAATTTTAGACATCAATAATAACCTAATCTTCCATCTCATCTACCCACTTGGCAGATTCTGTATAGCAAGTTGTAAATTCTGATTCAGAAATTTTTAAAGCAGCACAACATTTAGATACTGTTGTCCAGTTCGCTTTTTCATAACTTTCTATTGCTAGAATAAGCATGCCAAGAGCACCTTTACGCTCTGTTAAGGCTAATTTTATTTCAGTAGAAATAGGTAAATGTTGAATTAAACTATTTAACGGTTGATCTAATAGTGGTTCTAAAAGTGAAAATAGACCGACGAGAAAAGCCTGACTTGGTTCAAGATTTATATTAGTTTTGGTTACGATTAATTCACATAATTTAGCACGATGAATCGATAACGTATAAAGCGACTGTGGCTTATGTTGAGTTGCGTGTGCAACAGCCACTAAAGAGATAAATTGGCGTAATTTAGTCTCCCCTAAATAAACAAGAGCTTGTTTAAAAGAGCTAATAGGCTTGTCGATTACTGAAGACGAATTAACAAAACGTAATAATTTATATGATAGAGAAACATCTTGAACTAAATATTTTTCAACGGCTTTGAAATCAACAGTTGGAGCAGAGATCTCTTGGTACAGCTGCATTATTGAAAGTTGATTTGGCTGAATAGCTCGTTGTTGTAACATCTCAGGTTTACTAAAAAAATAGCCTTGAAAGTAAATGAACCCAGCAGCTTTTGCTTCTTCGAACTCTTCATGAGTTTCTACTTTTTCAGCTAAAAAGGAGATGTTGTATTTTTCACAGTGTCGAATAAATAATTTTGCTTTTAAAATAGGTACAGCACGAATATCAAACTTAATAATATTGATATAAGGAAGAAATGGTGTCCATTCTGGACTAGGCTCAAAGTCATCAAGCGCTAGTTTATAGCCCCTTTCAAACAGTATTTTTACAGCATTGAGTAATTCTTGATTTGGTATGCAGTCTTCTAGGATCTCAACCACTAAATTATTTGAATTAAACAATGTAGGAACAAGGTTTATTAAACTTTGATGTGGGAAATTAACAAAGCCTAGCTTGTCATTAGTAGCATTACACTGAGAGCTGAGAAAATGGTCTGATAATAATCGACTTGTTGCCTCTTCAGCTTCGACTGCAGGAAAGGTATTTTTTGGACCATCACGGAATAATAATTCGTAACCGATCGTATTTTTTTTCAAGTCTAAAATAGGTTGACGAGCAACATATGAGTACATAAAAGCTATTCTCTACAGCGTATTGAATCGAAATTGTTATTATGATAGACGTTTTATAGTTAAAAAACTATATTTCTCATCTAAGTAAAAGCACTCTGATTTAGGTTAATGTGACTTATTTAAAGCTTTTATTGTGAAGTGTGTATTTATTGTTCTTATATTCAAGTATAGAGCCTTGTTTGTACCAATCCCCAAGTACAATTCGAGTCATTTTTTCATCATTATTAATAAAACTATGAACATCAGGGCGATGGGTATGACCGTGGATTAATCTTTTTACCCCCTTTTCTGACATGACTTTTTCTACTTCACTTTGTGTTACATCCATTATAGTCAATGTTTTGTGTTGCTTCTTTGCTTTTATTTTATCTTGAACATTTTTAACTATGCGCTGGCGTATAAATAGGGGAATGCGATTGAATACCCATTGCAGCCATGGTTGATGTACTTTAGCGCGAAACTCTTGATATTTAATATCATCAATGCATAGGGTATCACCGTGCATTACTAAGACAGACTCGCCATCAATATTAATAACAGTGTGATCATCGAGAAGTTGAACCCCTGTTTCTTTACAGAAACGTTTGTTTAATAGGAAATCACGATTACCTTGAGTGAAGTAACATTCAACACCTTGCTGAGTTAGGGCTTTAAACGCGTCTTTAATAAGAATATTAAATGGTGAATTATCATCATCGCCGATCCAAAACTCAAAGAGATCGCCTAAGACATACAGTTTTTCAGCGTGAACCGCTTCGGTGGTCATAAAATCTAAGAAGCAATCAGTAATATCAGGTCGAAGAGGGGAAAGATGAAGATCTGAGATAAATAAAGTAGTCATAGAATGCTTTTAGTTAGAATATGAAAATGCTAGCTCTATTCTCTAGAGCTAGCAAAGTACAGGTTACTCTGTAATTGTAGTACCAGTGATGAATACTTCTTCAACAGGAACATCTTGGTGTACGTAACCGTAATTACCAGTAGCAACCGCTTTGATTTTGTTTACTACGTCCATGCCTTCAACAACTTCAGCAAATACACAGTAACCCCAACCATCCATAGATTCAGATTTAAAATCTAGGAATTTGTTGTCGTTTACATTGATGAAGAATTGAGAACTTGCAGAATGCGGTTCCATAGTACGAGCCATTGCTAATGTACCTACTTTGTTGCTTAGGCCATTGTTTGCTTCATTCTTGATTGTTGCACGGCTTGTTTTCTCTTCAAGACCAGCAGTCATGCCACCGCCTTGAACCATAAAGCCATCAATTACACGGTGAAAAAGTGTGTTGTCGTAGAAACCTTCTTGACAGTATTGTAGGAAGTTAGCACAAGTAGCTGGTGCTTTGTCTTCGTGAAGTTTAACTGTGATGTCACCAAAAGAGGTATGAAGGATGATCATGAAATTACCTTTGTAATTGTATTTAAATAGAATTTGATTTTACCTAAGATTAACGCGGATCTACAGGGAATTTTCTTGCTATCATTACTTAATATAGGTTTAATAGCCTTTATATATCCTTTAAACAAATAATGAGTAAAAAAAGAGCATGTTGAAAATATATAACTCACTAACACGACAAAAAGAAGAATTCAAACCAATTACCGAAGGAAAAATCGGTATGTATGTGTGTGGGGTTACCATTTACGACTTGTGTCACATTGGTCATGGTCGAACGTTTGTCTCTTTTGATGTGATTTCTCGTTATTTACGTTTTTTAGGTTACGACCTTACTTTTGTTCGTAACATTACAGATATTGACGATAAAATTATTAAGCGTGCTGCTGAGAATGGTGAAAGCTGTGATGAGTTAACAGAACGTCTAATTGCAGATATGCATAAAGATTTCGATGCATTAAATATGAAACGCCCAGATGTTGAACCAAGAGCAACAGAATACATCACTGAAATTGTTGAGTTAGTTGAACGTTTGATTGAACGTGGTTTTGCTTATGTCGCATCAAATGGTGATGTGATGTTTGAAGTGAAAAAATTTGATGAATACGGTCGTCTTTCTCGTCAAGACCTTGACCAACTACAAGCAGGTTCTCGTGTTACTCTTGAAGAAACAAGTGTAAAACGCAGCGGTATGGATTTTGTGCTTTGGAAAATGTCTAAGCCGGGTGAACCAACTTGGGAATCTCCATGGGGCCCTGGTCGTCCTGGTTGGCATATCGAATGTTCTGCGATGAACTCTTCTATTTTAGGCAATCATTTTGATATCCATGGCGGTGGCTCAGATCTTATGTTCCCACATCATGAAAATGAAATTGCTCAATCATGCTGTGCGCATGACTCTAAGTACGTAAATACTTGGATGCATAGTGGCATGGTAATGGTTGATCGTGAAAAAATGTCTAAGTCACTAGGAAACTTTTTTACTATCCGTGATGTATTAGAACATTACGATTCAGAAACTGTGCGTTACTTCTTAATGTCTGGTCATTACCGTAGTCAATTAAATTACAGTGAAGACAACCTGAATCAAGCTCGTGCTTCATTAGAACGTCTATATACTTCTTTACGTGGACTTGATTCTACGGTTACCCCTGCTGGTGGTGGAGAGTTTGTGACTCGCTTCTCTACGGCAATGAATGATGATTTCAATACACCTGAAGCTTATTCAGTACTATTTGAAATGGCTCGTGAAGTGAACCGTCTAAAAACAGAAAATTTAGAAGCTGCTTCTAAATTGGGTGCATTAATGCGCGAGTTAGCCGATGTGTTAGGTTTATTATCACAAGATCCTGAAGCTTTCTTACAAGGTGATAATGGCAGTGATGATGAAGTTGCTGAAATTGAAGCATTAATTAAAGCACGTAACGATGCTCGTGCTGCAAAAGATTGGGCAGCTGCTGATGCTGCTCGTGATGCGATTGCAGCATTAAATATTGTTTTAGAAGATGGACCAGAAGGGACGACATGGCGTCGTAAGTAACCTTAAGTAATTATATAAAAGGGGCTGGTTTTCCAGCCTTTTTTATTGCCAAATTTATAACTTTTTCAATTTTAATAGAGGACACATTTGTGGCTCAAATGTACTTTTATTACTCAGCAATGAATGCGGGTAAATCAACAACACTTCTTCAATCATCTTTTAATTATCAAGAGCGTGGTATGAATCCTGCGATCTTTACAGCAGCGATCGATGATCGTTACGGAGTGGGGAAGGTTAGTTCACGTATCGGTTTAGATGCTGATGCACACTTATTCAATAAAGACATGGATTTATTTGAAGCAATTAAAACGCTTCATGAAAAAAAGAAATTGCACTGTGTATTGATTGATGAATGTCAGTTCTTAACAAAAGAGCAAGTTTATCAATTAACAGAAGTTGTCGATAAATTAAATATTCCAGCATTATGTTATGGTTTAAGAACAGACTTCCTAGGTGAGTTGTTTGAAGGCAGTAAATACTTATTATCATGGGCAGATAAGTTGGTTGAACTAAAAACCATCTGTCATTGTGGTCGTAAAGCGAATATGGTTATTCGTACTGACGAGCATGGTGTTGCTATTGCTGATGGTGATCAGGTTGCGATAGGTGGTAATGAACTGTATGTTTCTGTATGTCGTCTTCACTATAAAGAAGCGCTAGGCAAGTAAGTCACCTACAAAGTGATCATATAAAATAAAGACCAAGTCCTAAGCAATGAACTTGGTCTTTTTTATTGTTAATTAAGAGGATTAATTACAAGTAGAAATACCTACTTCTTTCCATACACCCCATTCACCAGATTTCGATGGTGTATCTCCTTTTGTCCACCATTTTGCTTCCCATACTTTACCTGCTTGTGAAACTTGGTCACCACCAGTGTAAACTGTTGAAGCATCCCATGTATTGTCACAAGTTACTGGTGGTTCTCCAGCATCTTTAAGTACAGTAACTGTCACACTTGCAGTATCTGATGCTTGACCATCATTTGCAGTTACAGAGAAGGAGAAAGGTGTATCAACAGTATAAGATCCTGCTGTAAAGGTTACTTGAGAGCCAACAACAATAGCATCAACACCTGTAGGTATTAGCCATGAGAATGTTAATGAGTCATTGTCAGCATCAGTAGATGTCGATGCATCCAGTGTAACAACATCTCCTTGATTTACTGATGTAGGAGCAACAATGACAGCTACTGGTGGTGTATTTACAGGTTCTGTACCTTCAACTGTGACTGATACAGCCACTGAATCAGATGCTGTAGCACCTTTATTATCAGTGACGGTTAGTGTGAATTGAAGCGTTTCAGATTGAGTAAAGGTATCTGTTGCAAAGCTTGAGTTGACTGAATCTGCACCAATTAATGTAACACTCGGTCCAGAAGTTTGTGTCCATGCATAAGAAACAATAGAGCCATCACTGTCGGATGATAATGAAGCGTCAAGTTGTACAGGTCCAGGAGCAATAACTGAAACATCTACACCAGCGTTAGCAACTGGTTTTTTGTTTGCAGGAGGCGTAACTGTACCGTCGCCAGCAAAGCCTTCTTGCATAGCATTTAGAATGTCACCATTATCAGCATCGATTTCCCATGCAAATAAACCACCTAAGCCCAATGAACGAACGTATTCACCTTTAGCTAATACTGATTTTTTATTATCGTAAGTAACAAGATCACCATTGCTTGGATCATAAGCATAAGCTGCTTGAGCTATTTCATCATAACCTACCTCAACACCTGCTTTCTCTACGTAGCGAGTAACGACATCTTTATAATCAATTACCCCTGCTTCCCAAGAGCCTGCTACTTTGCCATTACCAATACCAGTCATTGGATTTGTTGGGTCTGTCATGCTTTCACGAGTAACACCAGTCCAACCACGCGCATACATAGCAGCGCCAACCACGAGTTTTTTAGCATCAACACCTTGAGCAAGTAATAAGTCAATTGCATTAGTAATTGTATAAGCAGGGCCTTTACGAGGTTCGCCTTTATCATCAAGGCCAGTACCATCACACTCACCTTGAGACATGTGTGAGCCACAATTTAATGCGGTTTGATGGCCAACGACGTTATTCCAGCCACCAAAGAAGTCATACGTCATAGCAAAAATGTAATCCATGTATTGTGACGCAGCTGCATAGTCAACATCTTCAATTTTGTCATAACCAGCACCTATTGCTGATGTTAACTCATAGGTTTTTCCCGTTTCAGCGCTTAATTCATCAAGCATTGCTCGTAGTTCTTGCATCAAAGCAACATAAGCTGGGCCATCATTAACAGGATCACCACCTGTTGCACTTGCGCCGTCACCACCAGGGAACTCCCAATCAATATCTACACCATCATAAAACTTCCAAGTTTTAAGGAATTGTTTAACTGAAGCGACGAAAATGTCTCGTTTAGATTTATCAACGAAGTCATAGAAAGGGTCAGATAAAGTCCAACCGCCAATTGATGGGACAATCTTTAGATCAGGATAGCGTTGTTTGAGTGCCATCATTTGACCATAAGTGCCTTTATAAGGGGTACTATGGACATGACCTGATTGAGGTTGTGGCATTTGAATTGCAGCCCACGGGTCATGAATAACCACTTCATAATCTGGAGTTCCAGCACAAGCGCGATTAAGAGCAGCTAAACTGTTACCATTTTCAATTTCGCCTAAAGAAGGGTTTGGACCACAAATAGGAACGAAGCCATAAAGAATGTGAGTTAAATTTTGTGCAGGGATCTGATCAACGGCAAATTTACGACCATATACACCCCATTCAACAAAATAAGCACCAGAAACCATTCCGGCAGGAGTTGTGTAATTGCCATTTGCTGGATCAACATTCATTGGTAGTGGATCTAAGTGACTGCCATCGGTATCAGCTACAACAATAGATTTTGCTGCACTTATTGAACACTCTTCAGACGTTCCTGAGCCATTACATAATTGTACAGTCATTTCATATTGACCGCCTTGGCGAACTTCTAAGATGGTAGAGGCTTTCTGAGATGCTGTAGCAGATATTGTTTCTTCATGAACTACAACATCATTTAATAAAACGCGCCATTTTTCAGCTGGCTCGCCTGACCAACGATCCCAAGTGACAGGAACTTCTGCGAACTCTTTTACTGTAACTAGACTTTTATAAGATGTCGCAGCTTGATCAACCTCAATGATAGCAAAATCAGTTTCCATCCAAGAAATAATCGCTTGACCAGGTATAGCTGCATAAGTTGGAGCAGAAAGGGCAAGAGTGATTGCTGCGGAGCAAAACCCCAGTTTCTTTTTAAACATAAATAACATCCTTGATAAATAAACCCAAAATGGATTGCTGCTGAAATATTCAACATTGTTATATATTCGCCTAATATTTATAAAATTCCAGAAGGGCTAGTAACTTTGGCAGCAGACTAAAATAAATGTTATGTATAAATGAAACGGCTTAGAAAATATGAAGAGTGCTTCTAAAATACACTTTCCTCGTATTGCACGACAAAGCTGTATACGTTGCTAATTATTTGCGATTCAAATTAATTGTTCTGGTTGGTATGTTTTATATTGATTACTCTGATTATTTTTATTTGATACTACTTTCCTCTTTTTTTGAATGTTTTTTGTTGTGATAATTTGTAATTCTATATCCGCATAGTTTTTTGTATGTAAAGAACAGGCACTGACTATAATGTGGTCACTTATGCTGTAAAACGTGATAGTTTTAAAAATTATCACATGTTTTGTGACAAAAATGTGGCAAATTACTTCAATGGTTGCTAATCTTGCCCACAATTCTTCGAAGGATTTATCTTTTTTCAGACGGATTTAACGTTTTTTAGAAGGTTTATGATTGGCAAGTCGTTATGCCCGAAGAGTGTCATGGATGCTAAATAAAATGTATTGGAGTTAATGCATGTATAAGAATAAAATTACACAAGCAATCTTGCTTGGTGGCCTGTCACTAACACTAGCTGGCTGTGGCGATAAAACCGCAGAACAACCAGTTAAAGAAACAAAACCTGCTGAAAAAGCAGTATCAACTGAAATTACTTATGCCGATGTTCAAGAATTGACTCGTGGTAACGGTACTGAAGTTGCTACTCTTGACCCTCACAAATCTCAAGGTGTACCAGAATCTCATGTAATTCGTGATTTAGTCGAAGGTCTTGTAAACCAAGATGCTGACGGCAATACGATTCCTGGTGTCGCAGAAAGCTGGGAAACAACAGACAACAAAAAATTCATTTTCCACTTACGTAAAGACGCTAAGTGGTCAAATGGCGATCCTGTGACTGCGGATGATTTCGTATACAGCTTCCAACGTGCTGTAGATCCAGTAACGGCATCGCCATATTCTTGGTATATGGAATATACTAAGATGGTAAATGCAAAAGACATTATTTCTGGTAAAAAAGACAAGAGTGAGCTAGGTGTTAAAGCGGTTGATGCACACACACTAGAAATTCAACTTGATACAGCAGTACCATACTTTGTAATGATGATGGGTCACACAACTGTGAAGCCTGTACATCAAGCAACCGTTGAGAAATTCGGCGACAAATGGACTAAACCAGGTAACTTTGTTGGTAACGGCGCATTTGTTGTAAATAGCTGGGTTGTGAATGAGCGTCTAGAGTTAGTTCGTAATGAACAGTACTGGGATAATGCAAATACTAAGCTTGATAAAGTGACGTATTTACCAATTGAAAACCCAGTTGCTGAAATGAACCGTTTCCTATCAGGTGAAATCAGCTTTACTTCTACGTTGCCAACAGAGCACTTTAAGCGCCTAAAGAAAGAGCACCCAGAGTCAGTGTCTGTTGAAGGCAGCTTGTGTACTTATTACTACTCATTCAATACTCAAAAGAAACCATTTGATGATGTTCGAGTACGTAAGGCAATTTCTTACGCAATCGATCGTGATATCGTATCTGGTGCTATCTTAGGTCAAGGTCAAAAACCGGCTTACTTCCTAACACCTGAAATTACAGCGGGCTTTAACCCTGAGCTTCCAGCTTACGGTAAAATGACGCAAGAAGAGCGTAATGCAGAAGCAAAACGTCTACTAACAGAAGCTGGTTTTGGTCCTGAAAACCCACTTAAGTTTACGCTTCTATACAATACCTCTGAAAACCACAAGAAAATTGCTGTTGCAGCAGGTTCTATGTGGAAAAAGACACTTGGGCTAGAAGTTGCTCTTGAAAACCAAGAGTGGAAAACCTACCTAGATTCTAAAGATCAAGGTGAGTTTGAAGTTGCTCGTGCTGGTTGGTGTGGCGATTACAATGAAGCGTCTTCTTTCCTAACATTAATGGTTAGTAAGAATACGACAGGTGGTAAGCACTACCTAAGCGCTGAATATGATGCACTTATCGAGAAAGCACTGAAATCAACTTCTGAAGAAGAGCGCACCGCTATCTACATGCAAGCTGAACAGCTTCTTGCAAAAGATATGCCTATCGCACCTATCTATCAGTATGTTCGTTCACGTCTACTCTCTCCACAAGTAGGTGGCTTCCCATCTGAAAATGCGGAAGAGAAAATCTACTCGAAAGACCTATATATCAAAGCTAAGTAATCATTAGCAAATAAAACTATAAAAAAAGCCACTACACGCAGGATAGCGTGTAGTGGCTAGATCCATCTTTATTTTATTTTTTGTCACAGACTGGAAGAGTGAATTATGTTTCAATTCATTATCAAACGGATACTTGAAGCAATCCCAACTATGTTGGTATTGATCACAATCTCTTTTTTCTTAATGAGATTTGCACCTGGTAACCCATTCTCTACTGAACGCCCACTTCCACCAGAAGTTATGGCGAACATCAATGCAAAATACGGTTTAGATAAGCCTGTATTTGAGCAATACACCACTTACCTTGGCAATATTCTTCAAGGTGATTTTGGTCCTTCATTCAAATACCAAGATTACACAGTTAACGAACTTGTTGAAGCGGCACTGCCTGTTTCTGCAAAAGTAGGTTTCTTTGCCTTTATCTTTACGGTTGTACTTGGGGTATCGATTGGTACGTTAGCCGCCTTGAGGCAAAACACCTGGCTCGACTACAGTATCATGTCCACCGCCATGGTTGGGGTGGTAATGCCATCCTTTGTGTTGGCACCAGCCCTTATTTATTTATTTTCCATTGAACTTGGTTGGTTTCCCGCAGGTGGCTGGCATGATGGTTCATTCAAATACATGTTCTTACCAATCTTGGGTATGTCATTCCTTTACGTTGCAACCTTTGCTCGTATTACTCGTGGTAGCATGATTGAAACTCTTAACAGTAACTTCATCCGTACTGCTCGTGCAAAAGGCTTGAGCTACCGCTACATCGTTCTAAAACATGCGTTAAAACCAGCAATGCTGCCTGTTGTTTCTTATATGGGTCCTGCATTCGTAGGTATTATCACCGGTTCTGTTGTTATCGAAACTATTTTTGGTTTGCCTGGCATTGGTAAGCTATTCGTAAACGCAGCTTTCAACCGCGATTATTCGTTAGTAATGGGAGTTACCATTTTAATTGGTTTCCTATTTATCTTATTCAACGCAATTGTTGATGTATTACTAGCTGTAATTGACCCGAAAATTCGTTTTTAATAGGGGACGGACGTATGTTAACTAAAAAAGAAAATTTAGAAGCGATCGAAGCTTTCTCAGAAAATCTTGAGATCGAAGGTCGTAGTTTATGGCAGGATGCTCGCCTACGTTTCATGAGAAACAAAGCAGCAATGATCAGCCTTTGTGTACTTACGGTAATGACATTAGCTGTTATCTTTTTACCAATGTTCAGTCAGTATGCTTATGATGATACGGATTGGTATGCATTGCATGAGGCACCAAGTGCTGCTCACCTTTTTGGTACGGATAGTTTAGGTCGTGACTTATTTGTTCGTACTCTTGTTGGTGGCCGTATCTCATTAATGGTAGGTATCTTAGGCGCATTAGTTGCGGTACTTATTGGTACACTTTATGGTGCAACATCAGGATTTGTTGGCGGTAAAGTTGACCGGATTATGATGCGTTTTATTGAGATACTTTATGCAGTTCCATTTATGTTCTTAGTAATTGTACTAGTGACTTTCTTTGGTCGTAATATTGTACTTATCTTCGTCGCTATCGGTGCGATTGCTTGGCTAGATATGGCTCGTATTGTTCGAGGTCAAACACTGAGCCTACGTAGTAAAGAATTTATCGAAGCAGCCCACGTTTGTGGTGTGAGTAAGTGGGGTATTATCACTCGTCATATAGTACCAAACGTATTAGGTATTGTTGCTGTTTACTCAACACTACTCATTCCAAGCATGATTTTAACTGAATCTTTCTTATCTTTCCTAGGTCTTGGTGTTCAAGAGCCAATGACAAGTTGGGGAGCCTTACTTCAAGAGGGCTCTCAAACAATGGAAGTTGCGATTTGGCAGTTAACTTTCCCCGCTTTATTTATGGTTGTTACCTTATTCTGCTTTAATTATGTAGGTGATGGTTTACGTGATGCGCTGGATCCAAAAGACAGATAATCCTCTGTATGGACAGTTAGTTATTAAACAAATTTGAGCAGGAAAGAATTATGAGTTTATTAGATGTAAAAGATCTGCGTGTAGAATTTACAACTCAAGATGGCAATGTAACCGCAGTAAATGACTTAAACTTCTCACTACAACAAGGTGAGACATTGGGTATCGTAGGCGAATCAGGTTCTGGTAAATCACAGACTGTATTTGCCTTGATGGGACTATTGGCTAAAAACGGTATTATTACTGGCAGCGCAAAATTTGAAGGTAAAGAAGTTTTAAACCTTCCAGAAAAAGAGTTAAACAGCATTCGTGCTGAGCAAATGGCGATGATTTTCCAAGATCCAATGACGTCACTTAACCCATATATGAAAGTTAGCGATCAGTTAATGGAAGTATTAATGTTGCATAAAGGTATGGGTAAATCGGAAGCATTTGAAGAATCAGTTCGCATGCTAGAAGCTGTTAAAATTCCTGAAGCTCGTAAGCGTATTACTATGTACCCACATGAGTTTTCAGGTGGTATGCGTCAACGTGTAATGATTGCGATGGCATTATTATGTCGCCCAAAACTATTGATTGCTGATGAACCAACAACGGCGTTGGATGTAACTATTCAAGCGCAAATCATGCAATTATTGAATGAACTAAAAAGTGAGTTTAACACCGCTATCATTATGATTACTCATGATTTGGGTGTGGTTGCAGGCTCGTGTGACAAAGTATTGGTTATGTACGCAGGTCGTACCATGGAATATGGTTCAGTGAATGAAATTTTCTATGAGCCAAGCCACCCATATGCCGAAGGCCTACTAAAAGCGATTCCTCGATTAGATCAAGAAGGTGAGATTTTACCAACTATCCCTGGTAACCCACCAAACTTACTTCGTTTACCTACAGGCTGCCCTTATCAAGAGCGTTGCCATCGTGTAATGGACCGTTGTAAGCAAGAAGCTCCGATCCTGCAACCATTTGCAGCAGGTCGCTTACGTGCTTGTTTTTCTGATCAGGAGACGTGGTAATGTCAGTAGATAAAAAATTAATTCTAGATGTAAAGAACCTAAAAGTTCACTTTAGCATTCCATCTAAGTCAATATGGCCTTGGGCGAAACCTTCAAACTTAAAAGCGGTAGATGGCGTAAACGTTCGCTTGTATGAAGGTGAAACGCTTGGTGTTGTAGGTGAGTCAGGTTGTGGTAAATCAACATTTGCTCGTGCCATTATTGGTTTGGTAGAAGCAACTGAGGGTGAAGTAGTTTGGCTAGGTCAAGATCTGACTAAACTAGAAGATGAGCCTCTACGTCAAAAGCGTAAAGAAATTCAGATGATCTTCCAAGATCCATTAGCTTCACTAAACCCACGTATGACGGTTGGTGATATCATTGCTGAACCATTACAAACGTTTTATCCAAAGCTTACAAAAGATGAAGTAAAAGATAAAGTTAAAGAAATGATGACAAAGGTGGGCTTATTACCTAACGTTATTAACCGTTACCCGCATGAATTCTCTGGTGGCCAGTGTCAGCGTATAGGTATTGCTCGTGCGCTTATTCTAAAGCCGAAGATGATTATTTGTGATGAGCCGGTATCTGCACTCGATGTTTCGATTCAAGCTCAAGTAGTTAACCTACTTAAAGAGTTACAAAAAGAACTGGGTTTAAGTTTGGTGTTTATTGCTCACGATTTATCAGTAGTAAAACACATTTCTGATCGTGTATTGGTAATGTACTTAGGCAACGAAGTTGAGTTAGGTGAATCCGATGCGTTGTTTAGTGAACCTAAGCACCCATACACTAAAGCGCTAATGTCAGCCGTTCCAATTCCAGATCCAAAACTTGAAAGAGCAAAAGTGATTGATATGCTAGAAGGTGATCTACCTTCTCCTATTAATCCACCATCTGGTTGTGTATTCCGTACACGTTGCCCACAAGCAACTGATGCGTGTGCAGAAACAAGACCAGAGCTAAAAGGAACAGATGTACATGCTGTTTCTTGTTTGGCAGTAACAGATATTTAATACTTTAAAGACCATCATAATAGGATTATTTATGATGGTACTTTTATCAGACTTAGAAGTATTCAGCCTGTGACAGGCTTAAGCGCGATAGTTATTTATATCGCGCTTTTTTTGTATCTAAAACAAGTGGTAATTATTTTTGGTTAATAAATTCGCTTTAATGTTTATAAAAAGTTAAATTTATTTTAAAGCTAGCCGATATTAATTTAATCATAATTAAATAGCTTTTGACTAAAATAATTATAACTAAGCTCATATTAGAAGGATATTATATGCAGTCACTTTCTCTTCAATGGAAAATTACTTTAGCAGCTGCTATTGGTCTTTTTCTTTTAACCTCATCATTGATTGGCTTTTCTATTTTTTCTTCACTTGATAACCAAGCTGTTGTGCAAAAGAAAATGTCGGATTCTGTTATTCATCAAACTCAAGCTCGATTAATCTCTGAAGCCAAAAACCAATCTAAACAAATCCAAAAATATTTAGATGAGGCGATATATAGAGCTGAAATGCTGACTGAAAGTGCATTATTTTTCAGACAGAGCGCTGAAGATACTTTTATGGACAGTAGTGATTTACGTCAGTCTCTAAGTGACATGCTAAAAAGGCCTGTTGAAAAATATGAAAATATCTATGGGACATATAGTGTCTATAAGCAAGATAGTTTAGATGGCGAAGATTTTAATTATCATAATGCAGAATATGTGAGTTCAAATGAGGTTGGTCGTTTTGCACCTTATTGGTTTAAGTCTTCAAGTAATGAAGCTAAAAAACGTATTTTTACAGAAAAAGAGTTAAGTGGTGACGGAAATTATTGGTTTACATGTAGCTTAACGGAAAATAGATTATGTATTGTTGATCCTTTTTATTATGAAGGAAACGGGGTAAGAAAACTAATTACCTCGATTACGCTACCACTAATTACAGAAGATGAAACTGTTGGTATTCTCGGTATTGATCTTGATATTGATCGCCTATCTTATTTAGTTGATGAGGCTGATAAGGCCATTTTTGAGGGTAATGGGGCAATCTATGTAGTGAATCGAAAAGGTAATATTATTCTTTCCGATCAAAAAAATATTTCTTTTGGTGACTCATTAGCGTCATTACACTCGGCGTTATCGGTTTTGCCTACGTGGCTAAATCAAGATAAGGCACAGTTATTGTGGTCTGACAATCAAGACAAGTTATTTGTGTTTGTTCCCATTAAATTAAAAACTGAATATTGGGGGATTATCATTGAAGTTGACCGTACTTCGGTCTTTACTGAGGTTGATGAACTAGAAAGTGTACTGATTGAGAATGGAAATGAATTCTTATTCATGCAGGTTGGTGCTGGCTTAGGATTGACCTTTTTAGTTCTGACGGCTTTATGGTTTGCAACTAGACAGATTGTAAAACCTATTTCAGTTGTCGCGGAACGTTTAAAAGATATCGCTTCTGGTGAAGGTGACTTAACCCAGCGTCTTGTCATACAAAGTAAAGATGAAGTAGGGCAATTAGCGCATTGGTTTAATGCTTTCTTAGAAAAACTGCAATTTACAATTAAAGATGTCGCTCAAAGTAGCGATGAATTGTCTAATGTGGCCGCGCGATCTAGTGTTATTGCAAGTGAGTCTAAAGAAGGGAGCGATATTCAATTTAAAGAAGTGGATATGGTTGCTACTGCTGTGGAGGAGTTAACTCAAACAGCAAGTTTAGTTGTTGATCATTCTACATTGGCAGCCGATGCGGCTAAACAAGCAGAATCTGCATCAAACCAAGGAAAAGAGTTAATACTAACGACCGAGTCGGTGATCCAATCTTTAGTCTCTAACATGGAAAAAGCCGTTCCAGTAGCTCAAGAATTAGAAAGTAATAGTATTAATATTACGACGATATTATCGGTTATTGAGGGTATTTCAGAGCAAACAAATTTATTAGCACTGAATGCAGCGATTGAAGCGGCTAGAGCGGGAGAGCAAGGGCGAGGATTTGCAGTTGTTGCTGATGAAGTTCGTCAGCTTGCGAGTCGTACTGGTGATTCTGTTGATGAGATCCGCACGGTTATAGAGCAGTTACAATCAGGAACTAAATCAGTCGTTTCAGCTATCAAAGAAGGTAATACAATTGGATTAGAGGGTGCTTCAACCATTAAATTATCAGTAGAGAGCCTACAGCAAATTAGTGATGCAGTGGTAACGATACAAGATATGAACATGCAAATTGTGAGAGCCGCAGAAGAGCAACAAGCGGTGTCTAATGAAGTAAATCAAAGTGTCAGCAATATCAGAGATACAAGCCAGAAGATGCTAGAGCAAGCGAACTTAGGTGAAGAGGTAGGTTTAGAACTGTCTTCTTTATCTACGCAGCAAAAAGAGCTGATGTCACAGTTTAAAGTTTAAGAGTTTTTAAGATAATAAAAACGCCCATAGATTTATATCTGTGGGCGTTTTTTATTTAGTAGGTAAATCAATATAAGTCGATTTACAGTGATTATCGTCTATTCTTCGTCTTCCTCTGATTCTACAAACCAGTAACCAATGTTTACAAATTGCAGTAAGTTAGCGACTGAATGTGGATCTTGAAGTAAGTTCTCAACATCAAGCAATGTGAATTCTGGTGTTTCACATAATGCGATCACATCATTTTTTACTGTTAGTGGGAATACATAGCTATCACCATCAATATAAAGTGTCATGTTATCTTCACATGCTTCTGTTTCATGATAGAAAGCACGGACTCCAGCCACTTTAATCAGAGCTTGACCTGATTGTAAGTAGCTTAATAATTCTTCTGTCGTCCATTTCTCAGAATCAGGAAGGATGTTTAAATGATGACGAGAGTTACTTAAATATTCCCCCATAAACTGCTTTAAACTTTGCTCATTAGACATGGCATTTAACATCATGGCTTTTAAGTCTTCAAAGCTTTGTGTTGTAATTTCAGTACCGTGAATTTGCGCTTGAAGATTTGGATTATGGTAATGAACATCACTTTGTTCATTTTCAATAATGAAATCAGCAAAATTACTGACTAATTCTTGTTCTTTTGGAGAACGGAAACCAGCGGAGTAACTCATTGATGGTTCTAGGGCATAGCCGTCATGTGGGAAGCCTGGTGGAATGTAAAGAATATCACCAGGTTCTAAAATTTGATCAATAATAGGGTCAAATCCAGTGATTTGTTTTAATGCACCATGACGGTGTTCTTCTTGATATTCACCGATATCACCCACACGCCAATGACGCTTACCTTGACCTTGAATGATGAATACATCGTATTGATCAATGTGTGGACCAACGCCACCATCGGGCACTGAATAGCTGATCATGATGTCATCAAATAACCAGTTTGGCATTTGTTTGAATGGTTTAAATAGCTCAGCTGCACCTTCATACCAGTGGTTAGCCGCTTGAACAATAATAGACCAATTGGTTTCACCAAGAGTATCGAATAGTTCTTCGCTTAATGGACCGTGTTCTGCTTTCCATTCGTTGTTCAAGTTAGAGACAAAGCGAGAATCTACATCACTTTCTAGCGTTAAACCGGCTAACTCTTCAGGTGTTACTGGATCTTGAAAGTTTTCAAAACCACCTTTGATGATAACTGGTTTTTTCTGCCAATATTCAGAGAGAAATTCTTGTAGTGAAAAGCTTAGTTGATACATGATTTTATTTCCAATAAAAATGCCCGATAATCGGGCATTTAGAATAAATTTAGGGTGAAGTTCGAGTTTAGAATTTCACGTTATTATGGTATTGGCTTAGGACTGCAACCATTTTTTCCATCGTCTCTTTTGGAGGAGGATTCACGCCATCCAGAGGATACTTAAGGCCCATAGCTTCCCATTTGTGGGCACCTAATTGGTGATAAGGTAGTAGCTCTATTTTTTCGATGTTATCCATATCTTTAATGAATTCACCTAACATATGCGCTGATTCTTCATCGTCCGTATAACCTGGGACAATTACGTAGCGAAGCCACGTTGTTTTTCCAATTTTTTGTAAATAACGAGCAAAATCAAGCGTACGTTTATTTGAGACACCAATGAAATCGTGGTGGATTTCATCTTTCATATGTTTGATATCAAGCATTACTAGATCTGATGCTTCTAATACTTCATCAATCACATCGGTGTGCTTACGAATATAGCCGTTTGTGTCTAGGCAAGTATGCATCCCCTCAGCTTGTGCTGCACGGAAGAAATCACGAACAAATTCAGGTTGAAGCATAGCTTCGCCACCAGAACAAGTAATGCCGCCACCAGACGCTTTCATGAAGTGGCGGTAGCTTTTGGCTTCTTCAATTAATTCAGTAACGGTGACTTCTTTACCTTCATGAGTATCCCAAGTATCGCGGTTATGACAATACATACAACGCATTAAGCAGCCTTGTAAAAATATGATGAAGCGAATACCTGGACCATCAACGGTACCACAAGATTCAAAAGAGTGAATACGACCTACAGACATGACGACATTTCTCCGAACTATAATTATCCTGTTATTTTATTATACTTTGGGGTAATTAAGTAGGGTAAACCAGAGAGAAATTAGGGGATTTAAGGGGAAAACAGAAATAAAAAAGCCCCACCAAAATGGCAGGGCTCAATGCTACTTAATTAACGCTGAAATTATAGAGTTTCAGTGAAAGTACGTGCGATTACGTCTTTTTGTTGTTCAGTAGTTAGAGAGTTAAAACGCACAGCATAACCAGAAACACGGATAGTCAGTTGTGGGTAGTTCTCTGGGTGCTTAACTGCGTCTTCTAGAGTTTCACGGTTAAGAACGTTTACGTTAAGGTGTTGACCACCCTCTAGGTTCGCTTCGTGGTGGAAGTAACCATCCATTAGGCCAGCAAGGTTAGAACGACGGTTGTCATCGTCTTTACCTAGAGCGTTAGGAACGATAGAGAATGTGTAAGAGATACCATCTTGTGCATCAGCAAACGGTAGTTTACCTACTGATGTTAGTGATGCTACTGCACCTTTCTCATCACGGCCGTGCATTGGGTTAGCACCAGGGGCAAAAGGAGCACCTGCTTGACGACCATCTGGTGTGTTACCAGTTTTCTTACCGTATACAACGTTAGAAGTAATAGTAAGGATAGATTGAGTAGGGATAGCATTACGGTACATAGTAAGCTTACGGATTTTACCCATGAACGTAGAAACTAGTTCACATGCGATATCATCAACGCGAGCGTCATTGTTACCAAATTTAGGGTAATCACCTTCGATGTCGAAATCGATAGCGATGCCATCTTCGTCACGAATTGGTTTAACTGTCGCGAATTTGATTGCAGATAGTGAATCGGCTGCAACAGATAGACCTGCAATACCACACGCCATTGTACGACGAACGTCACGGTCATGAAGAGCCATTAGAGACGCTTCGTAGCTGTATTTGTCGTGCATGTAGTGGATAGAGTTCAATGCTGTAACGTATTGAGTTGCTAACCAATCCATGAAGTGATCTAGACGATCCATTACTTTAGCGTAATCAAGAACTTCATCAGTCATTGGCGCTTCTTTAGGGCCAACTTGGATTTTCAGCTTCTCATCAACGCCGCCGTTGATAGAGTAAAGCATTGTTTTCGCAAGGTTAGCACGAGCACCGAAGAACTGCATTTGCTTACCAACGATCATTGGAGATACACAACAAGCGATTGCGTAATCATCAGAACCTAGGTCAGGACGCATTAGATCATCATTTTCGTACTGGATAGAAGACGTATCGATAGATACCTTCGCACAGAAACGCTTGAAGCCTACAGGTAGTTGCTCAGACCAAAGAACCGTGATGTTTGGCTCTGGAGAAGGACCCATAGTGTAAAGGCTGTTTAGGAAACGGAAGTTAGTACGTGTAACTAGTGTACGACCGTCGATACCCATACCACCCATAGATTCTGTAGCCCAGATTGGGTCACCAGAGAACAATTCATCGTATTCAGGAGTACGTAGGAAACGAACCATACGAAGCTTCATTACGAAGTGATCGATCATTTCTTGAGCTAGTTCTTCAGTTAGAAGACCTGCTTCGATATCACGTTGGATGTAGATGTCTAGGAAAGTCGATGTACGACCTAGAGACATTGCTGCACCATTTTGAGATTTAACAGCAGCTAGGTAGCCGAAGTAAGTCCACTGAATTGCTTCTTGAGCAGTAGTAGCTGGCTCAGAGATATCACAACCGTATTTAGCTGCCATAACTTTGATTTGACCTAGAGCACGGTGTTGCTCAGCAATTTCTTCACGAAGTTGCATTGTTGCTGTTAGATCTTCGCCTTTTTCAAAACGTTCTTGTAAAGAAGCGAATTGAGCTAGCTTGTCTTTGATTAGGAAGTCAATACCGTAAAGTGCAACACGACGGTAATCACCAATGATACGACCACGGCCGTATGCATCAGGAAGACCTGTTAGAACACCTGATTTACGACAGTTTAGGATGTCTTTAGTGTAGATATCGAAAACACCAGCATTGTGTGTTTTGCGGTATTCAGAGTAGATTTTTGAAACCATAGGATCAAGTTCACGATCATATGCTTTACAAGAACCTTCAACCATACGTACGCCACCGTTAGGGATGATTGCACGTTTTAGAGGAGCATCAGTTTGAAGACCAACGATTGTTTCTAGGTCTTTGTTGATGTATCCAGCGTCATGAGCTGTAATGGTAGAGATAAGAGAAGTATCAAAATCAACAGGTGCATGAGTTGCGTTTTCCTGTTTGATGCCTTCCATTACTTTAGCCCAAAGCTTGTTAGTTGCTTCAGTACCTTCAGAAACTAGGAATTCTTCGTCACCTTCATAAGGTGCATAGTTCTTTTGGATGAAATCGCGAACGTTAACTTCGTTTTGCCACTCACCGTCTGCAAAACCTGTCCAAGCTTTAGCAAATTGCTCTGCCATGATATACCTACCTTTTTAGTAGAAAAAATACGTACTATTTAAGTGGTGTTATGAATAGACCACAACCCGTATGGGCAAATAGTACACTCTAATATTAATAACAATATGGATGGTTATAAAACCTAGCCTATAAGCATTCATATTGCGACTAACCGTTCGATTTTTCAAGAATACATTAAACTTTTTTTGTAAACCTTAAACTAAATCAATAAATCTTCAATTTTTTTAATAAAGATGGGGTAACTGTTGACGCTACCCCATAAGTATTATAGGTCTGAACCTAGATTATCATACTAAGTTACAGAAATGCAGGAATGCCATACTGACCTTCAAGCATACCAACCGCTAGCATAGCGATTAAACAAATCACTAATACACCACCAGGAATAACAATACGGTCAATAAAAGAAAGATTCTTAGGACGTTCTTTATCGCCGATTAAACCGTTATTATCAAGTAGCATTGTCATAGCCCAAGCTAGTACTGGGTTGGCAACAGCAGCAGCAAAGATACAGATACCCGCAGATTGCGCATCTTTACTTTCTTTAACCATCTGGACACCAGCTTCAAGCATTGGTAAGAATACACCAACCAATAGAGCCATACACATTACTGGTGGCCATACTGCTACATCCATTGGGAAACCAAGGATAGCAATAGTCATTACAATAATACCAAGAAGAATTGCACCGCCTGGAATAGGACGTTTAGCAATAGCCGCTGGGATCATGTATGTACCCCAAGACGATGTAATGTTACCACCACCAACAGCAGTACCTACCATTTGACGAATAGAACACATAGTCATTGTATCATCAACATCCATCAATACTTTTTCAGTACGACGTGGGTAGTTTAGCTCTTGGAAAATACGGTGACCAAGGAAATCTGGAGACCACATTGCAACAGCAAGAATAGCAAATGGTAAAGAAGCTAAGAAGTGTTGTAGGTTTGGAAGACCTAACATCCAACCTTCAGTCGTAGAGCCCCACCAATAAACTGGGTTTAGGTTAGGAATACCCATTTGAGTTTCAAACTTAAGGTCAAAACCTGCGCCCAGTGCAAGCGCTACTGCTAAGCCAGCAAATGCACAAGCAGGGATAGCTAACCAGCGTTTGTTAATACGAGCAAGGTAAGCGTATAGAACGATGTTTACTGCTAACACGATTAAGCCAATATAGCCCAAACCACCTTCAAGGCCAGTAGACCAAGATTGGATTTTTCCAATTTGACCCATTGCACCGCTAAAGCCTAAGAAAACAAGAAGGCCACCAGCGACCCCTTCAGAGGTCAAGTTAACAAGCTTGGAACCTCCTTTGAAGTAACTTAATAGTAAGCCGAATACACCTAATAAAATGGCAAGAGCAAGAGGGTGTGCACCAGCTAACGCGATCGCACCGATAAGTGGGATCATTGGGCCGTGGTTACCTGCAAGGTTAGCGCGAGGGTTGAAGAAACCAGAAGCTAAAATACAGAATAAAAACGCAGGGATTAGCATTTCAACACGAGCAACTTCAATGGCAAATTCTTTACCTAAGTTGATGTGTGGCCAGGCTTGTGTAAGACCATCGGCCCAAGACATCATCACAGCAGAGTACATTGCGATGATACCAATAGTACCTGCTAATGCTGGAACAAGATCTTCAAGTTCGAAACGGAAATCACGGCCAGGTAGGTTTAAACCAAAGCGACGTGGCTTCATTATTTGCAGTTCATGATCTAAATAGTCTGAACGGCTATTGAACTCAGAAGCAGGGCGGTGTAACTCGCTATAGCTCTTTTCGTTCTGCTCTTTGTCTATAGACATAGAATCCTCATATTAGAAATATTAAGTAATTAGAAATCAATATTGATAGATATTGATGTTGTTTTTGTTATTTTCGATGAGTGTAGCACATGAAAAATCATCTAATGATTGATCTTGATCACTTTATATTTGTATATGAAAGAAAACTACAAAATGAGAACGTTAATACTTTATAGGTATAATGTTAATTTAATCACTAGTGATCGTTTTTATCTTATTAAACAGTTGCTTATGTCTTATTTTCTTTAAGGCCGCTCTTTTTCGAGTTCACGTTTTTTTGTTAAAGAATATGAATAAAAAATTAAATATAGCAGTAATTCGATTACATGTGGAACGTGTTTGTTGTGGTACATGTGAATTTTGTGAGGCAAATTTAAAAATCCGTCCCTATTGAATGTTTTAATTTTGTTAACTTGTCGTTGTGAATAATTATCTTATAAAACCAACCTTTGTTGAATATAAATTTACAATTTGGTGTATTTTTAGTTTTATTAAAAAGAATTATATTAATACTGAGAGGTCGCTAGTTAACAAATTGTTGCTTGCGCTGTTTTTGAGTGTTAAATTCTACAAATGAACGAAAAATCAAAATAATTAGTGTGTATTTGAATTAGGAGTTATGGCGCATGAAGGATGCTGTCGCGCTAGAAGTGAAAGATTTACACAAACACTTTGGGCAAAATGAAGTCTTGAAGGGTATTTCTTTAGAAGCGAATAAAGGTGATGTGATTTCCATTATTGGATCATCAGGTTCAGGTAAAAGTACCTTCTTACGCTGTATTAATTTACTTGAAACCCCTACTCAAGGTGAAATTTGGGTAAACGGTGAACTCATTGAGATGAAGAATAACCGCTTAGGTGAATCTATTCCTGCGAATGAAAAACAAGTTCAACGAATTCGTTCTCGCCTTGCGATGGTTTTTCAAGGTTTTAACTTATGGTCACACATGACAGTGCTTCAAAATGTGATAGAAGCACCTATACATGTTTTAGGAGTACCGAAAGCAGAAGCTATTGAGAAAGCTGAGCAGATTTTAAAACAAGTTGGCTTGTATGAACGTAGAGACTACTACCCAGGGCATCTATCGGGAGGACAACAGCAACGTGCGGCTATTGCACGAGCTTTAGCGGTTGATCCCGAGGTAATGTTATTTGATGAGCCAACCTCTGCTCTTGACCCTGAATTAGTAGGGGAAGTTCTTGGAGTAATGCGAGATCTTGCTGAAGAGGGGCGCACCATGTTGGTAGTAACACATGAAATGGCGTTTGCTCGTGATGTATCAAATCATGTGATGTTCTTACATCAAGGTTTGGTTGAAGAGCAGGGCGATCCCGCTAAGCTTTTTACTAATCCAGAGTCAGAACGTTTAAAACAGTTTATTTCATCTATTTATTAGAAGTCGATGAGTACCTGAGCAAGAAAAGAAACACAACAAACAGTATAAATATAAAAATCGTTAGTTACAGGAGCAAGGAAATGAAGAAGTGGTTATTAGCAGCAGTTGTTGCATCTACAGCCGTCACTGGCGCAGCTCAAGCAAAAGAATGGAAGCAAATTCGATTTGGTATTGAAGGAGCTTACCCTCCGTTTAGTTGGACCGAGCCTTCAGGTGAACTTAAAGGCTTTGATGTTGATATCGCGAACGCACTATGTAAAGAGATGGAAGCGCGCTGTAAAATAGTAGCGCAAGATTGGGATGGCATTATTCCATCGCTGCTTGCCCGTAAATATGATGCAATTATTGCCGCAATGTCGATTACTGAAGAGCGTAAAAAGAAAATTGACTTCACAGAAAAATACGCACTGATCCCGAATAAATTTGTGGCTAAAAAAGGTACAGATTTAGTAATGACAAAAGCAGGTCTTAAAGGCGTAACTGTTGGTGTTCAACGTGCAACAACACACGATAAATACCTAACAGATAACTTTGGTAAAGGTGTTGATCTTAAACGTTACGGTTCATTTGATGAAGCATACTTAGATCTTAAAGCGGGTCGTATTGATACGGTTCTAGGTGATGCATCGGCATTAGAAGAAGGTCTTCTTAACAAGGCTGGCGGTAAAGCGTATGAGTTTGTTGGCCCATCACTAACGGATCCAAAATGGTTTGGCGATGGCTTTGGTATTGCGACTCGTAAGCAAGATAAAGACTTAACAAAGCAATTAAATGCAGCGATCCAATCGCTACGTGAAAAAGGTATTTATCAAGAAATTGCTGCTAAATACTTCAACTATGATGTTTATGGTGAATAAACACTAGAGTGAGTAGTAAAGGGAGGAGGCATGTTAAATGTCTCTTCCATTATTTCTAATAGTGATACTTACTCCAATATATATCGAGAGATTTTTATGTATTGGAGTGAGTACTAAAGCGGAAGCTTGGAAGCAGTATGTTAGATTTACAAGGATATGAATCCTCCATTTTAGAAGGTGCAATAGTGACGCTACAAGTCGCACTATTATCCCTGATTTTAGCGGTGTTCTTAGGTTTACTAGGTGCGCTAGCTAAGATGGCCCCTTATCGTTGGGCAAGATCAATCGCAACTGTTTATACAACCGTTGTACGTGGTATTCCCGATCTTGTATTAATGATGTTGTTATTCTTCGGTGGCCAAATGCTATTAAATAATGGCTTGTATGCTACCAATGAATGGATAAATGAGTGGATGACAAACTCAAATCCAGATCATGAGTGGATATCTTATCTTCCAGACTATATTGAAATTAGCCCATTTATTGCTGGTGTATTAACCATAGGGTTCATTTTTGGTGCTTACATGGCTGAAACGTTCCGTGGTGCCATCATGGCAGTTGACCGTGGTGAAATGGAAGCAGCAAAAGCGTATGGCATGAGCGGTCCAATGGCTTTCCGACGTATTTTGTTTCCACAGATGATCAGACATGCATTACCGGGGTTTGGTAATAATTGGTTAGTGTTGCTTAAAACTACCGCCTTAGTGTCGATTATTGGCTTGGAAGATATGGTGCGAGTCAGCTCTATGGCAGCAGGAACAACGAAAATGCCATTTACTTTTTATATGACAGTTGCTTGTATTTTCTTATTATTTACCGCGGTTTCAACAGGTGCTTTAAAACTGGTTGAACGTAAATTCAGCATTCATATGAGGTAAGCATGGATTTTTCAATTATTATTGAGAGCCTACCGATTTATTTAGATGGGCTTTGGACAACAGTTTGGTTAGTAACTCTTTCTCTCGTTATTGGCCTGTGTATAGCGGTGCCTTCTGCGATAGCAAGAAATAGCAATAACCCATTAATTTGGGTTCCTGCTTGGGCTTATATTTATTTTTTCCGTGGAACTCCGTTATTAATCCAGTTGTACCTTATTTACTATGGTATGGATCAGTTCTTCCCTGTGAAAGATACGCTATGGGAACATGCATCGTTTTGTGCTTTAGTCGCTTTTGCTCTAAATACTGGGGCATACACTTCAGAGATTGTTCGCGGTTCAATTAATGGTTTACCACAAGGTGAAATAGAAGCGGCGAAAGCGTATGGTATGAGCCAATTTCAAACCTACAAACGCATTATTTTGCCAAGCGCACTGCGTAGAGCGCTTCCTGCTTACAGTAATGAAGTTATTTTCATGTTACATGGTTCTGCGATAGCGGGCATTGTGACCTTAATGGATTTGACTGGCGCAGCACGATTAGTGAACTCACGTTATTACGCACCTTTTGAGTCATATATTGCCGCTGGTATGTTCTATATGTGTCTAACCTTTATCATTATTTTTGTATTTAAACAGTTAGAAACACGAATGCTTAGATTTATGAGACCATTAAGCTAATTGTATTTTAAGTTATAATCAAAAAGAGCACAGCACTGTGCTCTTTTTGTTTTGATGCAGCAGAACTAGATTATACTTTTGAGGATATCGTTATGAACTTATCATCTTTATTGATAAGGCTAATAAAATTAGTAGTTATTTGCGCGTTGTTTTTGAGTCTTTTTGATTTCATTGAGCATGGTGAAATACTTTGGTACCAACGCTGGTTCTAATACCATTCTGGATAAATAGTTGATCAGATAATTGCGTAGGAAAAATCGATTAGAGCAAGGCATAAATTACAGTAACTAGTGGATCTAATTACAAAATTTATAACGCAGATATAATCGATTTTAACAAGCAAGAATGATCAAATACTTATGTAGATTGGTATAATTGTAATGATAAGAAAAAGAGCACTTTTATGTGCTCTTTTTTACTTTAGTGCGCCGAGCATGGCGTTGTTCTAGGAGGTGAAAGTCCTCTACGGGCTCAGTCGAACGAGAACCGTTAGCCTATGCAAGGGTGTTCACCGTGAGGTGAAATCTGAAGGAAGCAAACGGCAAAACATGGTGGTGACGAACAGAAATCTGATAGTAGGCTGTGACAACTTGGGTAACCTAGCTATAGATAGAATAACCCTATGTTTCGACGAGAAGTGTGTCGCAGTAAATCAGGCATGACCATG
>Ga0316197_10000487_pt1 | contig 27446 bp, 22 predicted proteins | sample OudBiesiAoxic_MG_FD_204939 | JGI IMG/M metagenome (GOLD analysis project Ga0316197, IMG submission 204939) | Coastal sediment microbial communities from Oude Bieten Haven, Netherlands - site A oxic | ecosystem: Environmental > Aquatic > Marine > Coastal > Sediment | place: Netherlands... | reverse complement strand
AGCGGGGGCGGTTTCTGTCTGCACTCGTGCGCCCGCTGGTCTGGCTGCTGATCTTTGCAGCGGGCTTTCGCGCGGCATTGGGCCTGTCGATCGAGCCGCCATACCAGACCTACATCACCTATGAGATTTACATCGTACCCGGGCTCTGTGCGATGGTGCAGTTGTTCAACGGCATGCAAAGCTCGCTTAGTCTGGTTTATGACCGCGAAATGGGCTCGATGCGCCTGCTGCTGACAAGTCCCTTGCCACGCTGGTGGCTGCTGATGAGCAAGATCCTCGCAGGTGTGGCGGTGTCGGTGCTTCAGGTCTACGCGTTTCTGGCAATTGCCGCGGCCTATGGCATCGTCTTTCCGGTGTCGGGGTATCTGGCGGTGTTTCCTGTCCTGGTATTGACCGGCTTCATGCTGGGCGCGCTGGGTTTGCTGCTTTCATCGACGATCAGGCAGCTTGAGAATTTTGCCGGTGTGATGAACTTTGTCATCTTCCCGATGTTTTTCCTGTCGACGGCTTTGTATCCGTTATGGAAAATGGCCGAGGCTTCGCCCGTTTTGCACTGGATATGCGCGCTCAACCCATTCACTCATGCCGTCGAACTGATCCGGTTCTCACTCTATCTGACACCGAATATCTTTGCCGGTTTCTGGGTGCTTTTGGCGGCGTCCATTTTCTTCGCGGCAGCGATCTGGGGATATGATCCGGCACGCGGCATGATGACAAAGCGCGGCGGCTGAGGTTTTAGTCTTCGGGTATCCAGTCCTTCTCGACCGGTTTCCAACGCTCGGCTCCTCCGGGGATGGTGCCGATTAAGGCTTTGAAATCCTCCAGTTCTTTCTTTTCTCCAGTGAGGCAATCCATCTTGGGCTGCACCTTCTTCGCACCCGCTGCGCGCCATAATCGGGGCCGCGCCGGTTTCTGGTCCCCCACAAACTCGCGTATCAGTTTCTGTTTTAGGGTTTGGGCAAAGGCCTCCCAAGCATAGACCGGATAGCTGAAAGCCCCCAGACCGCCGATCACGCAGTCCTTGAAGTATTGGTCCAGATCCCGGTCGGGCGCATCCCGCGATCCGGCCATCAATGGCAGACCATTGATCGTGATCCCCCGGTACAAGAGTCGGTCCCGTGCCTTGTCTACGCGGCCTCCTGAGTTGTTCATCCCGTCAGACGAGATATCGACAACCATTCGGTAGCTGACAAAAGGTCCCCGTCGAAACAGGTCGGCCGCGACGTCCAATGCGTTTGCCAGTGACGTGCGCCCCGAGCGGGTACTTTCCAGAGCCTCAAGCCGCTTTGAGAACATGGCAGCACTTTCCGCATCCGAAATCACGGCCCATGGGATCACCTGCATTTGGGTCGCCTCGCCTGCCCATTCCAGATAGGTCACGGCAACGCGACCACGGGTACCGGTGGTCAAAGCCTCGATCACTTCCGGATCCTTAAAGGCCCCGATATAGCCTTGGCGCTGGATGTCCTGTTCGTCCCTCGAGATAGAAAAAGAGATATCGACCGCCAGCACCAGCGCCATATCGACCTCAAAGATGCCATCGTCGGCCCGCAGGGGCGCGGCCAGCAGGGCGGCTGTCAGGAATAAGACCAGCCCGCGCATCTCAGGACGGGCGGAACGCGGCACCCCAAGGGAACCGGCCCACTTTGATCGTGTTGAGCGGTTTCAGGGTATCGACGTCGATGATGGTCACATCACCGGAGATGCCGTTGGTGGAATAGATGTGCTGCTCATCCGCATCGAAGGCCAGATGCCATACGCGGCGGCCCACCAGAACAAAGTCGATAACCTCGTAAGTCTGAGCATCAACCACGGCCACGTGGTTAGCCGGGCCAAGCGCAACGAACGCTTTCGTGCCGTCGCTGGTCAGACGGATACCGACGGGCTGGATCATGTCCTGGGTGATGCCGGGAATGGACATGGTGAATTCGTGCATCGTTGTCTGTGTCGCCACGTCTATTATCGCAACCGTGCCACCGATTTCAGAACTGACCCAGAGCTTTGTGCCATCTGCCGTGAATTCCCCGTGGCGGGGGCGTTGTCCCACGAGGGTGTTGGCGAAAAGCTGTTGTGCCTCGGTGTCGATCCAGTGGACCATGTTCGTGGTCTCAGACGTGACGATGGCGATCTTGCCGTCTGGTGACACGGCCATGCCTTCGGGCTCGATGCCCACGTCGATCTCGGCAATGGCCTCGCCGCTCGTGACATCCAGAACGGTGGCCAGCGCGTCCTCCTCATTGGCGATGTAAAGGTGGCGGTTGTTGGGGTGCAGGGCGAATTGCTCGGGGTCTTCCCCGCTGTCGAGGCTGCGGATCACGATGCCGGTATCGGGGTCCAGTACATCAATCCTGTCGTCGTCCGAGGCGCAGATGTAAAGCTCGGAGAAATCCTTGGAAAAGGTGATGCCGCGGGGGCGCAGGCCGACATTGTAGGTGGCCTTGAGTTCTTGGGTGACCGTGTCGATGACGCTGACGGTGTGGTCTTTCTCGTTCGTGATCCACATCTCACCTGCGCCACTGCTATGGGCGCAGACCGACAGAACCGCCCACAGGATCGTACCCAGTCTCAACACACTCTTCTCCCTGTTGTTGTCCCGTACCAAACGGCCACCGGGCTTGATCGTGCGAAGATCCAGCCGTCGCGGTCATTGGAAAAGTTCCACGTCCGGCAATCCACGCCTATACGACCAAAGTCATATAGCGGCCCATTTTGGCATAACCTACGGTTAAAAAGTTGAAACTTGATGGGGAGGTCAGGTTGTCGGCCCGCAGGCGAACGCTCGGCGGTGCAAGAAGCAGCCAGCCTTTCAGGCAAGCATCTTTGACAGATTTCCAGGGAGGAATACCATGATCAACAGAATTACAAAGGGGGCATTCGCGGCAGCGGTCGCGCTTAGCTTTCTTGTCCCTCAGACCGCGATGGCGCAATCGGCCGACGATCTGATTAATGACGCGAATGATCCGACAACGATCCTGACCTACGGGATGGGCTATGGCCAGACGCGCCACAGTGCGCTGGATGGCATCAATCTTGAAAACGTCAGCAGGCTGCGTCCGGAGTGGACCTATTCCCTTGCAGATTCGCGGGGTCAGGAAACCTTTCCGATGATCCACGATGGCAAGATGTACGTGACGACCCACGCCGCGACGATGGCACTTGACCTGGCGACTGGCGTTCAGGTCTGGAAAACGATGGTGGAATATCCGGCAGAGACGCCGCGCGTTGCGTGCTGCGGCATCGTGAACCGTGGTGTCGCGCTTTATGACGGGATGGTGTTCCGCACCACGCTGGATGCCCATGTCGTGGCGCTGAACGCGGAAACCGGTGAGGAAGTATGGCGCACGAAGTCGATCGACTTCAAGGACGGCTATTCCATGACGGTGGCACCGCTGGTCGCTGATGGGGTGCTGATTACGGGCATTTCGGGCGGCGAGTACGGCATTCGCGGCTACATCGAAGGGTACAACCCAAAAACCGGTGAGCGCATGTGGCGCACCTATACGATCCCGGCACCGGGAGAGCCCGGCAGCGAGACGTGGAAAGATGGGGGTGATGCCTGGGAGCGCGGCGGTGGACCGGCGTGGCTGACGGGTTCCTATGATCCAGAGCTGAACACAGTCTTCTGGGGAACGGGCAATCCATCCTCGTGGAACGCGGGCCTGCGCCCGGGCGACAACCTTTATGCCTCGTCCATTCTGGCGCTCGACCCCCAGACGGGCGCGATCAAGTGGCATTACCAGACCACGCCGAACGATCCTTATGACTACGATACGACGAACGAACTGGTTCATGCGGAAATCGACGGTCGCAAAGTGATCATGCAGGCCAATCGGAACGGATTCTTCTACGTCCTGGACCGCGCCACAGGCGAACTGATCGCGGCACCCAAGTTCATCGAAAAGGTGACATGGGCCACGGATATCAACCTTGAAACCGGCCGCCCAAACGAGACAGAGATCGGTGCCGCAGCCCGGTCGGGCGAGCAGGTCACCTACTGGCCGTCAGCACTTGGCGGCAAGAACTGGTCTCCGATGGCCTACAACGCCAAGACCCAGACGGTATTTGCCAACACCAACAAGTTCGGTCTGAACTACAAGGCGGTTGAGCCGCAGTATCGCCCTGGCGTGTTCTACTTCGGTGCTGAATTCAGCTGGGACTGGCCGGAAGGTGATCGTGGTGAACTGCGAGCCTTCAATCCCATGACCGGTGAGCTGAAGTGGGCCGACAGCATCGCCATCCCGCGCTATTCGGGTGTTTTGTCCACCGATGGCGGGCTGGTTTTCACCGGCAATATGACCGGTGACTTCGAGGCGTTCAACGCCGAGACAGGTGAGAAGGTGTGGAGCTACAACACCGGCTCGGGCATTGTAGGGCAGCCCGTGACATGGGAACGCGATGGCAAGCAATACGTGACGATCGCCAATGGCGTGGGGGCGGTCTATGCGCTCTTTGCCGGTGATGAGCGGCTTGCGAACGTGCCCACTGGCGGCAACATCTGGACCTTCTCGGTTGTGGAGTAACCCATTCAGATGATTGTTAAAACCGCACGCATTTTGTGCGCAATACTGGTGCTCTTCGGAGCGCCAGTTTTTGCGGATGACGCCGCTTTGTTCAAGAAGGCGGAAAGTACCTACAAGATGTTCTGTTCGCATTGTCACGGTCTTAAGATGGTTAATCCCGGCACCTCGTCCTTTGATCTGCGCAAATGGCCGAAGGACAACAGGGAAGGGTTTGCGACCTCTGTGATGAACGGTAAGGGCGATATGCCGGCCTGGGGCGATGTTCTGCTGCCGGAGGAGCTTGATCTGCTCTGGCACTATGTCAAAACCCGCGCGGGCAAGGAGCCGGAGCCGTTTGAAAGCTCCGACGCGGCGTCTGATCCGGTGGATGACATCAAAGAACAGGCCAAGGCGCTGACAACAACACCGGGCACGCTGACGGCGTGCCTGGCCAAGAACGGTGGCGTGATGTCCGCCCGCCGCGCCAAGGGCGGGGCTGGCATGGATTACGAAGTGGCCGCAGCCCTTGCCGCTGAACTGGAGATGCCGCTAGAGGTCCGCTGGTTCGAGAGCGAACAGGAAGAGGAAAGCACGCCCATCCGCGAGAATTACGCCCTTTTGGCCTATGAGGTCTGCGATATCATCCCCGGTTTTGCGCTCTATGAGACGTCGCTCAGCGCGTTCTACAACACCCGCGCAGCCTTGCCGCGCTGGGACGACAAGCCCGCGCATCTGGGCCAGGAATTTCAGGTCGATCTGGAGCCGATTTCGGTGACCGATCCCTACGCACGCATGGAAATGGGCGTGGTCTATCGCACGCCCGAATTTGACCGCGATGTCGAAAAGATCTCTGATCTGGAAGGTCTGAAACTCGGAGTGGAGCAGGGCACGCTGGCCGGTGTGCTGACCCTTCGGCAGGGGACGGAGAAGATGGCGGCGGATGCCGTCACCCTGAACCCGGGCCCTGATTTCCTGTGGCAGATGGAGCAGGGCGCGTTCGATGCGGCGCTTGTGACCATTGGCGCCTATGATTTTCACAAGAAACAGAACTTTGTCAGCACACTTGCGCTGGACCAATATCGTCACCCCTTGGGATTTAACATTTCCGTCGCGATGCTGGGCCGCAAAAAGGCGATGCGCGATGTGTTTGACCCGGCGATCGCGCGCATGATCCAAGACGGCACGATGGCGAAACTGGCAAAGAAATCGCACCATACCTACGCCGCGCCGCGCAAACCTTGGGTTCAGGCGCATCTGACGATGCAGACCATCTTGTCCATGCGCTGAGGCCCTGGATTTACGACTTTGGTCGGGGATCGGGCGGATTTAAACGGGAATTGATTTGACAGGGTCCTCACCGGCGGTACGCTTTTGCCACCAAGGTCCAAATGCCTGACCAACCCCGCTTGACCGGAGGCCTATCCATGAAATGCCTGATGTCCCTGACCATTGCCGCGCTCTGCGCCGCTGTTCCTGTCGTGTCCGATGCGGGTGGCTCTCAGACGGTTATCCCGTCCTACATGCAAACGCCCAATCCGATTGTGCCGGGCGAAACCTGGGAATGGCTGCGCGAGGAAGTAGCGGGCGACGCGGTAATCGTCGATGGTGAAGATCTGGTATCCTTCGATGCGCCGGTCCGTGCCTTTGACGCAGCGACTGTCCCTTTCACGATCAGCCAGCGGTCCGACACCGGTGTGCGGATCACCAAGATGGCCATTGTTGTCGATGAAAACCCGATGCCCGTCGCAGCAGAGTTCGCCTTTGGCCCATCAATGGGCGACATTACGCTGGAAGGCCGCGTCCGCTATGACGTCTATTCCAACATACGGGCGGTACTGACCGGCGATGACGGAAAGACATATATGGTAGGCCGCTTTGTCGAGGCCGCGGGCGGCTGTTCGGCGGCGGTCTCCAAGGACGTGGCGGTAGCCGAGGCGACAATGGGCCAGATGCGGCTTAAGCAGATAGACACATCCGGCGGGGTGCAGATGTCGGGGACCCCGAAAGAGGCGCAACTGATGATCCGTCATCCGAACTTTACCGGCATGCAGATGCACAAGGGCAGCTTGGATATCATCGATCCGCGCTATGTGGATTTTATTGAGGTCAAGCTGGGTGATGAGATGCTTTTCACCATGACTGGGGGCTTCTCGATCTCGGAAAATCCGACGTTCCGGTTCAACTACCGTGACAATGGCGCGGGGGTGATGACGGTCAAGGCGCGCGACAGCGACGGTACGGAATTTTCAAAGACCTTCGTTTTGAATTCCGGTGCGTGACGGACGGCGTTCGATCTCACTTGTTCTCGGGCTGATCGCCTGCCTGCTGGCGGCGCAGCCGCTTTGGGCCATCGACGAACCTGAAGGGTACCGCCAGTCCGATTATGACGCACCTGTACCCGATACCGTATCGGGCGGGCTGCGCATCGAGGATGAGGCGGCTTTTGCGCTATGGCGCACGGGGATGGTTGCGTTCATCGACGTGATGCCAACCTTAAAGCGGCCGAAGGGGTTACCGGAAGATGCGATCTGGAAAGGTCGGTCGCGCAACTCTGTACCGGGGGCGATCTGGTTGCCGGATGCAGGCTTTGGCACGTTGGACGCCAAGGCCGAGGACCAGTTCCGCGCAGGTCTGGAGGCGGCAACCCAAGGCAACCCGGATGCGCCGGTGGTGTTCCTGTGCCGCGCTGACTGCTGGATGAGTTGGAACGCGTCAAAGCGGGCAATCGCTTGGGGCTACACGCGGGTGTTCTGGTACGCTTTCGGTTCAACAGGGTGGGAATTTCAGAACTATCCGATTGAACGCCTGAAACCTTTTCATCGGCAGGAATAGACAGTGATATTCGAACTGGTGGTAACCCTCTGCCTTGGCGACTTGTGCCATCCCCGTGTCGTCCCACACCCCGCAGGTGTCCAATCGGAAGCCGCGTGCTTCGAAACCGCTGAGACACGGGCGCGGGATTGGGCCGCAGCGTTCCGCGATGGGCGTGTGACAGACGCAACCTGCGTCCCTCTTGATATGCTGACAGATCGCGCGGCGGAGGTCATAGAATCCCAGCCAGGGCTTTTCGTGCACTTCGGCAAGGTAGAGAGTGTGGCGGCCGGGTCGGACGGGGATGTGGCCAACACCGGGTTCATCATCGGTGAGCGGGGCGTTGCAGTGATCGACGCGGGCACAACGCGCGGCAATGGCGAGGCGCTCTATCTCGCCCTGCGGCAGCGCACGGATCTGCCGATCACGGCGCTGATCCTGACCCACATGCATCCCGATCATGTGCTGGGCGCATCCGTCTTTCGCGACGCAGGTGCGCTTGTCATCGCCTCTGCCAAGCTGCCCCTGGCGCTGGCCCAACGCGCGGATGGTTATATGGCCGGAATGGATCGCCTGATTGGCCCGGATCAGACCCACGGCACGCAGGCCATCTATCCGGATATCACACTGTCCTCCGAAATGACCCTTGATCTGGGCGGGCGTATTCTCGACCTCAGAACCTATCCCACGGCGCACACGGACAACGACCTTACCGTGCTTGACCGGGAAAGTGCGACCATGTGGATGGGCGATTTGGTCTTCCTTGAGCATACCCCGGCGTTGGATGGGTCAATCAACGGTTGGATCGAAACACTTGACGCGCTGTCCGACTTGCCTGTCCGCCATATGGTGCCGGGCCACGGGCGCATCGTTGCAGCCTTTCCCGAAGGCGCCGCACCAACCCGAAACTATCTGACGGTGATCCGAGACGAGACCCGCGCCGCCCTTGCTGAGGGGGAAAGCCTTTCAGAGGCCATCCGCCATGTTGGGCACAGCCAAGCGGACGACTGGCAGATGTTCGAAGAATTTAACCCCCGCAACGCGACCAGCGCTTATGTCGAATTGGAATGGGAATAGGGCCGGGCAACCATCTCGGCGGGTCTGAGTGTTTGCAGGAAGGCCCCCAGCGCATTGGGTTCAATCGGCTTGTGCAAGATTGTCAGGCTTGCGGCCTTGCACCTTTCGGACAGTCTGCGGGAACGATCCGCCGACAGGATGCACCCTGGAACGCTCTCGAAACGCGCTTGCAACCGGGAAATGAGGTCAATACCGTCTCCGCTTTCATCCAGGTTATAATCCACCAGGAAGGTGTCCGGCGAAAGCTGCAACTCGTCCAGCAGCGCTTCCGCTTCCTGCGCGCTGCCAACGGCCAGCACGCTGACATTCCATTTTTCCAGCAGGAGTGTCATCGCACGTCTGTGCGCTTCGTCATGTTCGACCAGCATGACGACCAGTCCTTCTTCGAGGGTGAGCCCCGAATTGTGCGGTGTGCGGTGGGGATCCGCCCGAGAGGTGCGATCGCTTAGGGGAATAGTGAAGTGAAATACCGTGCCCTTGCCGATCTCCGAGCGGAGGCCAAGAGGATGGCCCAGCCGCTGGCAGGCCCGCTCTACGATGGCAAGACCAAGACCAATGCCTTCGGCAGTGCTGGTGGCGCTGTCAGAGCGGTAGAATTCCCGAAAGATGGCTCTTTGTTCATCAGGCGCGATGCCGCGCCCAGTGTCATGCACCTCGATCCGCAGGCCAGCGCCATCACGCCGGGCGCCAATCAGGACGCGACCTTCTTCGGTATACCGGATCGCGTTGGAGATGAGATTGCGCAGAATACGCTGCAGGAATTCGGCATCCGTGCGCACCACTGCGGCGCAGGGCACGAGTGAAAAACTCAGACCCTTTGCAGCAGCGCTTGGTGAAAATTCGTTCGCCATCCGTTGGAAAATGGGACCCAAAGCGATGTGCTCGACATCCAGCGCATTTTCGTCAATCTCCAGTTTGGAGATTTCCAGCAAAGCCCCCAATATCCCCTCGATAGAGGTCAGCGCGTCCTGCGTCTTGGTGACAACGGTATCAACCTGTCCCGGCAAGTCCGCCTTGTTGATCGAAGCCAGAAACAGTTTGGCCGCAGAAAGCGGTTGCAGGACATCGTGACTTGCGGCTGCGACAAACCGCGATTTCGATGCATTCGCGCGTTTCGCCGCCTCCATCGCGCTTTGCAGTTCAAGTGTGCGATCTGCCACGCGGCGCTCAAGCATCTCGTTGGTGCGGGCCATTGTCCTGGTCAAATTGCGCTCAGCCGTGACGTCGGTGAGACTGAAAAGAAAGCCGCCATCGGGCATTTCCTGCGCGTGGACATCGAGTATCTGTTGCTGTCTGCCGCGCACGTCGAAATTCAGAATGGGGCGCGGTCTTTTCGCCAGAACCCACGCCCGGATACGCCGCGCCCATTCCTCATCACCGCCGTCGAACTCGGGTTCAATCTGAAAATAAAGCGATTCAAAATCCTGGCCCAGATCAAAGTCGGCTTCGCTGGCGTTCAACAGGGTGATCATCCGCTGGTTCCAGCCGACCAACCGGGCCTTGGAATCAAAAATGCATATGCCCTGCGCGAGGTGCTCCAGCGTGGCGCGGATAAACTGAGCTTGCCTGTCCACCAGCTTGCTGCGCTCAACCTCCTGCAGGCGCATGATGTCGGTAACGTCGGTTTGCAGGATCACCGTTCCGTTGTTGAGTGTCTTATGTTGGCTGACCTTGGTCCAACGGTCCCCGACATGTCGGACGTTGAAGGTGCTGTCTGGCTCGATGTACCGCCTCAACCGATCCTTTTGCCATGCCTCGCGCCCCCCTGCCTGCGTCGTGTCCAGAAATCGGCTCTGTGCGATCACGTCAAAAAACTCAGTCACTTGAATACCTGGCTGAATCTTATCTTTTACGTCCGGAAAGCTTTGACAGAAGCGGCTGTTCTTCATCACCAAAACACCGCGTGCGTCAAAAAGACCAAAGCCTTGGCTGATCGCTTCAATTGCGTCCGACATGTTGCGTTCTGCAGTTTCGGCTTTGAGCTTGGCCAACCGTAGATCATGGTCTTTAAGGTGAAGCTGATCCAGCGCGATCTTCAGGTCAGACGTATTGGCAAGCGACCGATCCTTATCGTCTGCCAGCCTTTCGATCGGCGCGATCTGGCGGACCAATTTGGCCGCCTCGTCGGGCAACTGGTCCAACAGCACCTGGCATATATCCCGCAGATACCGGTTCTGCTGTTCCAGTGGTCCGTCGGGATCAAGCATCTGATCAAAGGCGCTCATTGCCACGCCAGTCTGTCGTTGCGCGTCCCTTTGTCCGACACCTTCTTCTGCAACACGGCCTCTCCTCTCGGACCCACAGACTAGCGCTTCGAGACAAAGCCTTGCAACTACTTTGCCAGATTGGCCTCCTGCACAACCAGCACGGCCTGCGTCCGGCTTTGCACGCCTAGCTTGCGCATTATGGCGGTGACATGTGCCTTTACGGTTGTCTCGGCAATAGAGAGGTCAAAGGCGATTTGCTTGTTCAGCTTGCCTTCGCAGATCAGTTCCAGAATGCGGCCTTGTTGATTGGTCAATGACGTCAGCCTGTCCAGAATGTCGGATGAATCGCATGTCGTCTGCGCAGCTACATATCCATCTGGCACAAAGCTTTCGCCGGTTTGCAGTGCCAACAACGCAGTCTCGAAGATCGCGCGGTCGGCGTGCTTGGGGATGAAGCCCTTGGCGCCGCTGCGAATGCAGCTCCCGATCATCCGGTTGTCGGCCATGCTGGACACCACCACCACCGGGAGAGAAGGGTAGCTGCGTTTCAGGCGTAGCAGGCCGCCCATGCCTTCCACGTCTGGCAGATTGAGGTCCAGCAACACTAGGTCCGGGGTCTGGTCTTCGAGCAGCACCATCGCACGTTCGAACCGATCCGAGGTGAGAATTGTCTGCGCTTCGGGCAAGATGCTGCGCAGGGTCAACTCCAGTGCGTCGCAAAAAAGCGGGTGATCGTCCACGATCAGGACCGTTTTGATCACGGTGGTTTTGCCGGGTGATGCTGAAGCTTGGGACGACATATGATTCACTCTACCAGCATCTGCGCGTGGCGTCCGTTATCCAATGGTCTTATGCTGACGTGGGATCGCATCAAAATGACGTGCAATCGGTTTCAGGCTTATCCAGTCCCAACGTATCAAGTTCGGTGCGTTGGTGCATAAAGCCGGCCAAAGGGGCAGTCGCAATGACGGCTCTTTCGGTGTTCAGGAGGATGGGTTGGCGCATCTGTCCATTCCAAGTGCGAAACCCAAGTGCACGCCCCTTAAACCCGGCCAGTTCGAATTTTTCCGACAGCATGTAGCTGCGCAGCTTGGCTGCGGTGCCCTGATTGGTTCTGGTCACAGCCTCGCCAATGCTGCGCACCGCAGCCCACGCGGCGTAGTCATCGGGCCGCATAGGACGACCAGCCAGATCAACAAAGCGGCTTTGCAACTGCGCCGCTCCCCATTGCTCGGCCACGTTTGACCAGCCGCGCGGAGCGAGGCCCTCTGTGCCGACGATCGGTCTGGCCTCCCAAGTGTTGTAGGCAATGTAACGCCCGAAATCGTCAGCGGTATCCACAACCAGCAAAACGTCATGACGGCCGAGGTTCTGGGTCAGCAGAGGGACCTCCTGACCCGCGTTGCGTCGCATATCGGCGTCCACGTCCCAGACGATCTGCTCCACGATCCTGAGCTGGAATTTCGCCGCCGCGCGGGTAAAGGCCGCGGTCACAGCCACATCCCGAGGGCGCGGGCCCGTCATCACCGCGATCCGTTTCCAGCGTTTGGCCGACAAGAACTGCATCATAGCATCCGCAAGCATCAGGTCCGACGCGGCGGTGTGGAGCAGGTTGGCCCGGCACTGCGTGTCACGCAAAGACGTATCGCCAGCGGTTATGTTGAAAATGATCTTGTCCGATGCCTCCGGCAGGTCTGCGATGGAAAGCAAAACATCCGCGGGGGCGTCGACCAAAAGCGCCTCTACGTCGAGGAGCAAGGCGCGGGCCGCGGCAGCCGTATCCGCGCCAACGGCCACAGTGCGTTCCGCGAGTGTAAAGCTGTGCCCAAGAAATTTGCCGGTTGTCAGATTATCCATTAACCCCAACCGTGCACCGGCGATCCCGGCGTCCTCTGGCGTCGGGTCGATGTTGGACAGGGACGCAGTGCGCGGTGTCTCGACTGTTAGATACCCGATAGCGACATTGACGTCAGCCCGTGCGGTCACAGGCAGTGACATTACGAGAACCAAGGCAGAAAGCAATCGGATCAAGGCGGGCATCCCTTCGGAACAGGGGGCTATGCTTTCGAATTTGCGGCCCCCGGTCAAGCGGCAGCAAAGCGCCCATACGACCAACGTCTCATTTACATCACCCCCGTCACCAGTCACATCTTTACATCAGACATCTTTGAGGAGGAATTTCGATGGCTTGGACTGCACCAAAAGCAAAAGAAGTCGCTTGCGGCATGGAAATCAACATGTACGCCTCGGGCGAAGACAAGAGCTGAGACAGCCGATCATGGCTGACACATGCGTGTCCTGATATTGGGCGCGGCCGCTGGCGGAGGGCTCCCACAATGGAATTGTGGGTGTCCTAATTGCGTGTCGGCGCGTCAAGGATCAATACCGCCTCAAACTCAATCCTCCGTTGCCGTCTCTGCCGATGGCGACACTTGGGTCGTGCTAAACGCATCCCCCGACATCCGCACTCAATTTATGGATCAGCCTGTGCTGCATCCAAGATCCGTGCGCCACACACCGCTTGCCGCCGTCGTGCTGACCAATGGCGATATCGACCATATCGCGGGGCTGCTGGTACTGCGCGAGAAGACAGGGTTCGACGTTTATGCGACCGGCGACATCCTGAGAATTCTTGCAGACAGCGCGGTGTTCGGGGTGCTGGACCCGGATCATGTGACGCAAAAACGCATGCAGATCGGCGCATCCTTTGAACCCACGCCCGGTCTGATCATCACACCCTACAATGTGCCCGGCAAGGTTCCGCTGTTTCAGGAGAGCGGTGAGGTCGACACCGCCATGATCAGCGAAAATACCATCGGGCTGGAGATCACGGCAAACGGCAAGACCCTGCAATATGTTCCCGGTTGCGCCCTGATCACGGATGACATCAAAGACCGGTTTGCAGGCAGTGATCAGATCCTGTTTGATGGCACCGTATGGGAGAACGATGAAATGAAAAAGACGGCGACAGGCACCAAAACCGGCCGCCGCATGGGGCATATCCCGATCAGTGGCGCGCAAGGGTCTCTGGCGCAACTGGCCGGTGTGACGGCACCTGCAAAAACCTTTATCCATATCAACAACACAAATCCGATCTGGAATCCGGCATCATCGGAGCGGGCCGAGATTCTGGATGCTGGTTGGACGATCGCCCATGACGGTATGGAGATTGTTCTGTGACGGGCCAATCGCGTCAGGATTTCGAAGCGCGGCTGCACCAGATCGGGGCGGAGCGGTACCACGATAAACACCCTTTCCATCACTTGCTGCATTCGGGCGGCTGCACCATCGATCAGGTGCGCGCTTGGGTGATCAACCGCTACTACTATCAGTCGCGGATCCCGATGAAGGACGCGGCCTTTCTGTCGCGGGTCGAGGATCACCGCCTGCGCCGCATCTGGCGTCACCGGATCGAAGACCACGATGGCACGACCGAGGGGACAGGCGGGATCGAACGATGGCTCAAGCTGGCGGCAGGTGTCGGGCTGGATCCTGAATACGTGCGGACGGCCAAAGGCGTGCTGCCTGCCACTCGGTTTGCCGTGGATGCCTACGTGCGCTTTGTACGTGATGAGCCCTTGTTGCCTGCGGTTGCATCTTCACTAACGGAGCTGTTTGCGCCGAAAATCCACAAGGATCGCATTGCAGGTCTGCTAAAGAACTATGATTTCGCCAACGATGAAACCATCAGCTATTTTCAGCATCGCCTTTCCGAGGCCCCGCGCGATGTCGCCTTTGGTCTGGAGTGGGTGCTGGATCATGCCGTCAGCCAATCCGAACAGGATGCGGCGGCGGCGGCGCTGATTTTCAAGACCGAAGTCCTTTGGGCGCAGCTTGACGCATTGCATGCTGCCTATGTCACGCCGGGGCGCATTCCGCCGGGGGCATGGCAACCGCACGAGGGGCTGGCGTGAACGAGGCGGCCGTGCCCTTTCTGCCGCGGGGAGTGCGCCTGCATTTTGACAAAGTGCGTGAGACGCATTTCCTGCTAGGGCCGGAACGGGCGCTGATCCTTGACGATATTTCGCAGATCATCCTCAGCCAGGTGGACGGCAAGCGCAGCGTTGGTGCGATCTGCGCCGATCTGGCAGAAACTTACACCGCACCCGTAAATCAGATCACCGGCGATACGCTCGCCCTGTTGAACGATCTTGCAGACAAGCGGTTGCTTGAACATGGCTAGACCGCAGCCCCCCTTCGCCATGCTGGCCGAGCTGACGCATGTCTGCCCGCTGGCCTGTCCCTATTGCTCCAACCCGGTGGAGCTGACCAAGCGCACGGACGAACTCGATACCGACACCTGGGCGCGTGTCTTTCGCGAGGCTGCCGAACTGGGCGTCCTGCAACTGCATCTGTCAGGAGGCGAGCCCGCCGCCAGGCGTGATCTGGTTGAACTCGTCACGGCGGCGCGTGAGGCGGGGCTTTACACCAACCTGATCACCTCTGGCGTGGGGCTGACCGATCAGAAACTGGCCGCACTTGATGCGGCGGGCCTGGATCACGTACAGCTTTCCCTTCAAGGCATCACGGCCGCCCTCGCTGACCGGATCGGCGGCTACAAAGGGGGCTTTGAACGCAAGATGCACGTGGCCGAACGCATCGCCGAAATCGGCTTCCCCCTCACGCTGAATGCCGTCATGCACCGGCACAATCTGGACGATCTGCCCGCGACCATCGCCCTGGCGCAGCGTCTGGGAGCGCGCCGGATCGAGGTTGCCTGCGTGCAGTTCCATGGCTGGGCCGAGGCCAACAGGGGACAGTTGCAGCCAACCGCCGATCAGGTCCGCGCCGCCAAGGCCACCGTCGATGCCGAGCGCGACAGGCTGAAAGGCACGCTTGTCATCGACTTCGTGGCCCCGGATTGGTTCTCTGATTACCCCAAGGCCTGTATGGGTGGCTGGGGGACCACAGGCCTCAACATCACACCGGCGGGCGACGTGCTGCCTTGTCATGCGGCCGAGACGATCCCGTCCCTGAGCTTTGCCAATGTCGGTCAGCTGAGCCTGTCCGACATCTGGTACGATGATGCTGCTTTCAATGCCTTCCGCGGCACAGAATGGATGCCGCCGCTGTGTCAAAGCTGCGACCGGCGCGACATTGATTTCGGCGGCTGCCGCTGTCAGGCGATGGCGATTGTGGGCGATGCCGCTGCAACCGATCCGGTCTGTCGCAAATCGCCCGACCGGGCCAAGGTCGATGCCTTGCTTGACGTAGCACCGTCGGATGCGGCGTTTGTCTACCGCGCCCGCGTCTGACGAAGGATCGACGTGACGGATCTCTCTGGTGCATATCTGGATGTAGGAGATGGCCACCGCATCTGGGTTCAGACCGTGGGACCGGATGACGGTATCCCGGCGGTGTTCCTGCATGGCGGACCGGGCAGCGGATGCAGCCCGTCGCAACACGCCCTGTTTGATCCAACACGCCACCGGGCCGTTTTTGTCGACCAGCGCGGCAGTGGACGTAGCCTGCCACATGGTGCGCGGCACGCGAATACGACCGCGCATCTGGTGGATGATCTTGAGCGGGTGCGCCTGCATCTGGGGATTGATCGCTGGCTGGTCGTGGGGGGGTCCTGGGGTGCAACGCTGGCTCTGGCCTACGCCATGGCACACCCGGACCGCGTCACGGGGATGGTGCTGCGCGCCACGTTTCTGGGTACGGCGGCAGAACTGGCGTGGGCGTTCCAGACGGCCCTTGCTGCGTTTCACCCGGACCTCTTCGCCGCGTTGAATGAGCATGCCCCCGGAGGCCTGAGCTCCCTCTGGCATCAGATCCTGGACCCATGTCCGGAGGTGCACGCGCCAGCAGCACGCGCCTTTGCGCAAGCAGAACGCGCGATGTCCGAGCTGCATCCTTCGCCGCCAAAGCCCGACGCGCCTCTTTCGCCGACGGCCTTTATGGAGGCGCACTATTTCATGAACGATTGTTTCTTGTCGCCGGATGCCCTGCTACCGGGCGCATCTACGCTGGGCGACATCCCGGGCATCGTCGTACAGGCGCGGCTGGATTTGCTATGTCCTCCGATCACTGCGCATCGGCTGGTCGCGAAGTGGCAAGCTGCGCGGCTGGTCATGGTTGAGGGTGCCGGTCATACGCTTGGCCATCAACCCGTCTTCGACGCGGTGCGTGCGGGCATCGCAGAGCTGACGCGCAGCGATGGGTCGGCCCTCAGCTAATCTCTTCAGCGTCATCATCGGTAAAGTCTGGAAGGCCACTTCGCGATCCCATTACAACGGTCCTGGCCTCGCGCAACGCTTCCTCAAAACGATCTGCACAGGCTGTCACCGCTTTGGCATCCACTTGAAATACGCAGTCCAATTCTTCCTGACGCATTGCATCGGTCTGTTCGCACAGGTGGCGCTGCAGGGCAGTGGAAACCACATCATCGGGCCGAATGGGACGGCGAAGATGCCCCGCTTTCGCCGATACGCAGCGGGCCAGAAGGTTCCCCTCCGCCGCTGCTCGTAGCCAGATCGGCCCCTTGGCGAACTGTTCCAGCGCCCTTTCGGGGTTCGGGTCCCTCACCGAAAGCATGCTCAGAAGTCCATCGTCGCTGCGGTAGCTGCACCGCACCGAGTACGCACCGCCGGCCACGCGCAAAGCGTCCCAGAGCCAGCCGGTCTCCAACATATGTGCTGCCACATGCGCCGGACCCGCATCGCCCAACGTCACAGCTTGTCCAGTGGAGAAATTTGCCGATCCGGTCTCGATCGTTTCGCGGTGCGCCAGATCGAGCGCCAAGGGCAGGGTGGCCGCAGGTGCTCCTCTTGGCCGGTCCATTATGAATGGCTTTATGTCACCGGATGAAATGCCGCTGACGGCCAGCGTCATTGTGCCATTTTCGGCAAGTGTGCGACGCAATGTATCGAGTAGGCCCATCAACTCTTCCGGTGCAAGGGTCAAACTGCGCTTCAGTGTGTCCAGCCTGTGAAACCCGACCAGCCTCTCATTCAGCGTCCCGGCGACCGAGCCCTTTGCCCGCAAACGCGTTTCGCAAAACACATGTCCCATTGCTGCAAGCTGCGTCTCTATCCTGTCCCGTCCCGACGTGATGCGTCGAAGAACGGTATCTAGTGGGGGCAGGGGGGCCTCCAATGTGCCGTAAAGAAGCTCTGGCAGGTGCGCACCGTGCGCAGGCAGGGACCTGCCTGCGATTGACAGAAAGGCTTCACCTGAAGTGCTCCGGCCTGCTGCCGCCCAGCAGCGGGTCCAGATGTCCAATCCGTCCTCGGCCGGTCGATCCACCAACAGCATGGCAAGCACCGGGACCATGTCGATCTGCCCCGCTGTCAGCCCCGAAAGCGAGATCGCCAGTTCCGCCCGAGATAGGTCTGGGGCCTGATCCGGAAGGTGCAAAACGTTACCCTCCGTCTCGACCGCAATGGCGCGGACCCGAGGGGGCGGCCCCCCGGTCGCCACGAAAGGCACCGGGCTGATTGAATCCACAAGGGTCGGGTCTGGGTCTGGCCGGTAGGGACGAGAGGGCGTTCTGGGCTTACGCGTGGGTTGCGGCCGCAGTGACAGGGTCACGCGATGCGGATTGTCCAACAAGTCCTCTCTGATACGGCGCATTATGGCCTTTGGGTCGGCGTTGATCGTGTCGTGCAGCCGAGCCACGCGCGCGTCAATATCCAGCAAGGCGAGCGGGTCGGCACCGTGGCGCCATTCATCCCGGATCATGTTTAGCACTCTGAGCCCCGTTGGACCAATCATCTGCGCTCCTAAACTGCGCAGATTGTATTCCAGCCGGTCGGCAACCCTTCGTGTCCAGTCATCAGCGGATCCGTTCCGCTCGACTTTGTGAAGTGTTTCCTCGATCAGCTCCGACAGCACGGTCTGTTCCATCGGCGGATGGCCGAGCAGCGCAATTTCGAAAGTACCCAGTGGTGTTTCTCTCGAGAAACCTGTCCCGATGACGTGGCCACCGCGGGCTTGAAGCGCCAGCCTCAATGGCCCGTCAGCGTCTGCAAGCAGTCCCAAAGCCACCGCTCTCCACAAGTCGCTGTATTCTACCTCGAAAGCCCATCCGAATGCTGTCATCTCCGGTGCCGTCGTGGCGGCAGGGTAGCGCGCGCTGGCCATGCGCGGACGATCAAAAGGGCTGGGCATCCGCAGATCGAAGGCATCCGCCTCCCCAGCGGAACCGAGAGAACGGTCCAACTGGTCAAGACGTCCCGCCAGATCGAAATCACCCCACAGGAACAAACGCGCCGTGCCGGGGTGGTAGTTTTTCGCGCGAAAGGCCCGCAGGTCCGCGTGGCGCAGTTCCGCTATCATCTCCGGCGTGCCGCCATGATCCACTGCATAGACCGAACCGGGCAGCAGTTCGTGGCGCAATCGTTCCAGTACCATGTTGGTGGGCACCGCGTGATGTCCTGTCATTTCGTTCATCACCACGTGTTGCTCTTCGCTGAAATCCGATTGTCGGATCAGGGGGTGGAAAACGGCGTCAAGAACCACGTCGATCAGGTTCGCAAAATCGCCTTCCTCAGCACTGGAGAGATGAAAAAGCGTGGAGTCCGCGCGGGTCGAGGCATTGAGCCCGGTCAACATGCTGCCTTGAAGCAAGCTGGCATAGAGATTTGTTTGTGGATACCGCTCGGACCCACGGAAGACGAGGTGTTCCAGCAGGTGTGCCACGCCGTTCGCGCAATCGGGCAGGGTTTCAAAGATGATCCCGAACACCATTTCAGGATCGGCATTCTTCACGGCGACCACTTGCGCACCGCTTGCACGATGGCGCAGGCGCAGCCCGGTCCCGCCGCCACGTGGGAAGGTGCAGGTGCCCAATGTGTCGAAACCGGCGTGCTTCATGTGATGCTGTCCCATCAGGCGTGTTCATCCGGCGACGCGCGCCACCTCTTTCAGATAAGCCGAAGGCGGCTTGGCAGCCATCATCCCTGACCGCGGTGAAAGGTCAAACCCCAAGATCGCCCGTACCGACGGCAAAAAACCACGCAATCCGACTTTGGTCCAATTTACGCGCGCCGCGTATTGCTGTCGCCTGAGGGTGGATAATTGCGGCCAACGAATAGATCCGCGCGCGCCAAGCCTGGGAGGACTAGCGACATGACAAAGCTGAATATCAATGGGACTGAGATGGACGTCGAGGCAGATGGCAATATGCCGCTGCTTTGGGCCATCCGTGATATCGCCGGGATGACCGGCACCAAGTATGGATGCGGTGTGGGTCTGTGTGGCGCATGTACGGTGCATGTCGATGGAGTTGCCGCACGGTCGTGTCAGATGACCGTGGACGAGGCCGCAGGTAAGGCCCTCACCACCATCGAGGGACTGCACGAGGAAGGTGAACACCGCGTCCAGCAGGCGTGGCGCGAACTGAACGTGCCGCAGTGTGGATTCTGCCAGTCCGGTCAGATCATGCAGGCCGCGTCGCTGCTGGCCGAGAATCCGAAACCGACCGATGACGAGATCCTGCAAGCCATGTCCGGCAATGTCTGCCGCTGTGGATGTTATCAACGTATTGTCGCCGCCGTCCGGCTGGCCAGCACGGGAGCATGAGCAGATGTTAAAGTATCTTGAACAAATTCACACCCCCGTTGCCCGCGCCCTGACCGTGCAAAAGGTCAGCCGTCGCGCGTTCCTTGGTACCAGTGCCGCCTTTGCCGTGGCCGTCTTCGCCGCGCCGCGCGCCGAAGCTTTCCCCCGCTGGGAAACCGGCGGTAGCGCCATGCCGAACGGGCTGGTCGAGGACCCGATGGTTTTTGTCTCTATTGACGCGGATGGGACAGTCAATCTGGTAGCCCATCGCTCGGAAATGGGCACCGGCTCGCGCACGACCCTGCCGATGATCATGGCCGACGAGATGGAGGCCGACTGGGACCGCGTCAACATCATTCAGGCCGAAGGCGACGAGCCGAAGTACGGCAACCAGAACACCGACGGCTCGCGCAGCCTGCGCCACCACATTCAGGCCGCCCGCAAGATTGGCGGGTCGGTGCGGACCATGCTCGCACAGGCCGCCGCCGAGGAATGGGGAGTGCCGGCGAGCGAAGTCGTCGTGTCCAATCACACAGTCAGCCACGCAGGCAAAAGTCTGGGCTTCGGTGATCTGGCCGAGAAAGCAATGGCGCTGCCCGTGCCCGCGCACGAAGAGATTGATTACAAATCCGAAGACGAATTCCGTTATATGGGCAAGGGGCAGGTGCAGATCACCGACCTGCGTGACATCACCACCGGTGAGGCAGTGTATGGTGCGGATGTGACCTTGCCAGGGATGAAGGTTGCGATGGTTGCCCGTCCGCCTGTCGTGGGCGGCAAGGCCACTAGCTTTGACGCGGATGCTGCCATGGCGGTACCGGGTGTCGTTGCGGTGCACGAACTGCCCTATTCGTCACTGCCCGGCGGTTTCGCGCCTTTGGGCGGTGTCGCGGTTGTCGCCGACAATACATATGCCGCCATTCTTGGCCGCGAGGCCCTGAATGTGACCTGGGAGGGCGGGGACCACGCCGTATACAACACCGAAACCTTCATGGCCGATATGGTCGCGGAGGCTGAGAAACCGGGCGTTGTCCTGCGTGAACAGGGTGACCCCGACGGGGCCTTTGCAAATGCGGCCAAGGTGTTCACCCGCACCTATACTCAGGATCACATGGCGCATATCCCGATGGAGCCGCCAGTGGCGCTGGCCAACTTCACCGGAGACGCGCTCGAGATCTGGGCCCCGGTGCAAAGCCCCTATCAGGCGCGGCAGGATGCGGCCAAGGCCGTCGGCTTGGACGAGGCAAATGTGCGTGTGAACGTGACCCTTCTGGGCGGCGGTTTCGGCCGCAAATCCAAGGGGGATTTCGTGACCGAAGCCGCGCTGCTGTCGCAGATGGTCAAGGCCCCGGTGCGTGTGCAATGGACGCGCGAGGACGATGTGCACCATTCCTACTACCATACCGCCTCGGCGGAGCGGATCGAGGCGGCACTGGACGACACCGGCAAGGTCGTCGGCTGGCGGCATAATTCCACGGCCCCGTCGATCCTGGCGATCTTTGCCCCTGACAGTGGTCACCAGTTCCCGATCGAAAACGGGATGGGCCACGTCGACATGCCCTTCGACATTCCGAACGTGCGCATGGACAACGGCAAGGCAATGGCACACACGCGGGTCGGCTGGTTCCGTGCCGTGTCGAACGTGCCGCGCGCCTGGGCCATCGGGTCTTTCGTGGGCGAATTGGCCGCTGAGCAGGGCAAGGACCAGCGCACCATGTGGCTTGATCTGATCGGGTCGCCCCGCACCGTTGATCCTGTCGCCGAAGGCTATCCCGAAACGTTCTGGAACTACGGTGAACCCGCTGAGGGTTTCAAGATACAGACCGGCAAGCTGATCAATGTGCTTAACATCGCCGCGGATGCCGCAGGTTACGGCAAGGAGCTGCCCGAAGGCGAGGGGATCGGTCTGGCCGTTCACCGCAGTTTCGTGAGCTACGTGGCGGTTGCGGCACGGGTTAAGATAATTGACGGCAAGGTGACTGTGCCAGAGATGCACATGGCCATCGACTGCGGCTATGCGGCCAATCCTGAGCGTATCAAGAGCCAAATGGAAGGCGCATCCGTGATGGGCATGACCGTCGCGCAGCATTCCGGCATTACGTTCAAGGACGGCGCTGTCCAACAGTCGAACTTCTATGACTATGACGTGGCGCGGTCCACGAACTACCCGAACAATGTGCAGGTGCACATCGTGCCGCATGGTTTTGCCGAGCATTCGACAGGTGTCGGTGAACCGGGTGTGCCGCCAGTCTCTCCGGCAATTGCAAACGCGATATTTGAAGCACAGGGCAAGCGCCTGCGCCATCTTCCGATGGGAGAGACGATCTGACCCGATCGCCTGTCTGATTAAGCACCGAAGAGCGGCCCCGATCCGGGGCCGCTCTGACGTCTGGGACAACGGCCCTAGGCGGTACAATCTGATGATGATGGTCTGAATAAGGCGAACGTCAGCGGAAGTCGCCGGGATCGCGCCCATTCGTGTTATAAATCTGTGTCGCCTGCCGTGGAATTGACCATGGACTCTTTGGGTAGCACATCAGAAGCTTGATATTCATCCCAGCTTTTTTTCGGCCGATCAGACGTCCGTGCGCGCCTGTTTCACGGCCATTCTGGTCGCCGTGCGGTGTGACTAAAAATGAGTGGCATCAATCATGACTGTCTTTTCTTCGTCGTACCCGGCAGCCAGGCCCATCGTGATCTGGGCAAAGACACCCTTCTCGTTCCATCGCTTCCGGAGATTGTACAGGGTCTCGTGTAGGCCATATTCCTTCGGGGCATCTCGCCATCGTAATCCATTTGGATGGGCGAAGATAATTCCGCTTAGTATTTGCCTGTCATCTCCGCGTGGTCTGCCAAGGGACTTCGGAAAATAGGGTTTCAGACGTGCCTTCTGCACATCGCTCAGCCAGAAAAGGCCGCTCATAACACCGCCCGATTTTCGACCGATGAATCATGTCCCGCAGATGAAATAATGGGTCCTGACCCTAACCCTGCAACCATTGTTTCATCGAGGCCCATTCGAACGCGCCCGGCAAGGTCATCCGGAAAACGCAAATTCGCGCAGAACCTGAACACGTCAGTGATGATACACAGGAGATCGCCAGATAGGCTTATGGCAGTTGCACCGGACCTGCCTTTGCGGGAATGCGGTCATGTTTGTCCGTCCGGGCCCTGTCGTGGCGCAGGCAGGGTTTGCTCATGCTAAATGGTAGAGTGCCAGGATGGACGCACCATAGACCCCAAGGACGAGCCAGGAATCAAGCCCGGCCCCCAGAAACCGCGGGGTGCGGCGGATCAGGATCCCGGCGGCGTAGATGGCTGTGACAAGAATGCCCGCAGATATGCTGAGTTGGGCACCTGCCGTCGTTTCGTTAAGGATAGGCCCGTCCCGGTAGGCGATATCGGCGGGCAGTATGAGCGCCAGCATGATCAGATTGCTTCCCAGAATATTCGAAATGGCCATCGTATATGCACCGATCCGGGCCGCCGCGAGCGTGGTGCTGAGTTCCGGAAGCGAGGTCGCCGCCGCAAGCAGGGTAACACCGATAAAGGACGCACCAAGGGCGGTGCGCTCGGCCAGCAGATCTGCTGTCAGGGCCAGCGTCGTCCCCGCTGCAACGATCAAAACGCTGTAGATGCTGGCCTGTACGATCAATCTGCGCGTTGTTGACGTCTCCCGAGCCCGAAATCTTGATCGCAGTGTTTTCATGCGCGCTTCCTCATCGGGCAGGTCGACCGGTGACCAGCTTTCTTTCTGATCGAAGGTCCGCTGAAGCAGGATCACCAGCGGAAAACCCGCCGACAGCAGGACCGCCCCCAGCCCGATGCTGAACAGAACCTCGATGTCCCCCAGAAAAGTCGTACACAGGAGCATGCTGAGCAATGCAATCAACATCACGGCCAGAAGTGCGTGGGTGGGCTTTCGGGGCCAGGAGGTCAGCGCGTACCGCACTGCAAAGATGTCCACCACCGCCAGAATAGCCGTTTGCATGGTAATGCCGCCGAACATGTTCCCAAGGACCAGCTGCGCATTGCCAACCTGCGCAGCTGTGATCGTGGTCACGATCTCGGGGAGTTCCGTGACTGTCGCCAGAAAGATCAGCCCCACGAACTCCCGTGTAAGGTCGAACCGCTCGGCGATTTCATCACCGACCAGAGCAAGCCGTGTTCCCGCCAGCCAGACAAAAACCGCAGCGATCAGAAATGCCAACGCTAGGGCTTCGGTTGGGAGTTCAGAGATCTGTGTCATGGCCGCCAAGCTTGATCACGGTCAGCATCCCGGCGGAACGGTCCGTTTCGATCGGACCGGAGCGTGTCTCGGCTCACCTGTATGGAAAACGTGCAGACCGTAAGCATCCGTTTTCCGATGTCGCATGACATCGCAGTGAACGCGTCCAGAGATCTTGTGTTCCTCAATCGCCTGCTCCGTATCTTTCGAACTGCCCTTCCATGCGCGCCCTGGCCACCTCCAAGCGACAACATGCTAAACACCGTCGACAGTTGGGTTCCTCAGCGCCGGGGAAATAGCCTCGACAGCTTGCGTCTAGCATGCAGGGACGCGACGGGGATTGATGCCGATCAACACCCAAAGCGAAACCGGGACGCGCCGCTTCGATCTTTGAAAAGAAGCCTCAGTTCCGGGCCAGAGCGGAAGCCTGTTGGTCCAATCGCCCGTCTGTCTGGTTTTGGAACTGAAGCGCGCGACATGGCGCGGCATGGTCCGGACATGCGGCTCAAATTTAAAGAGGGGTGATCCCTGTCCAACCTGTACTTAAGACTGACCTATCTCAATTCCCGGGAAAAAAATCGCTGTATGAAGGGGCGCAGCTTACGAGGAGAGAGAATTGTGGAACCGCAAGTCGAGATCACTTTCAAGGACATCGACCATTCTGACGCCATCGAGGCGCGGATACGCGAGCGGGTCGCCAAGCTGTCGGCGATAAACGAGAATATGCGGCGATGCAAGGTCTGGGTGCGTGCCCCGCACCGTCGCGGCAGCAAGCCTATCGCATATGTGATTGACCTCAGCGTGCAGATGACCGGCACCAGCCTGCATGTCGATCACCGCCCCGGAGACGATAACGCGCATGCCGATATCTATGTTGCCATTCGCGACGCTTTCAACGCGATGGAGCGCCAGTTGCGTAAATGGAAGGAGCAGCACAAGGGACGACCCCATCTGCAGGAAGCTCTGTTGCAGGGCCGGATCGAGTCGCTCAATGGCTACGCGGATTGCGGACAGATCGCGACGACCGATGGCCGGTTGATCTATTTCCACCGGAACAGTGTTGCCGATGACGGATATGAGGATCTTAACACAGGTGATCCGGTCGAGTTGAGCGTCGATACCAAGAATGCAGAGGAAGGCCCCCATGCGAGCTTTGTTCGCCCGGTCAGTTCACTTCGATTTGTGGACAAATCGAACTGATATGGCGAATAGCGCGCCTGCGGTTTTGCGCCTCGCCGGGATCAGGCGGGTCTGACGGCCGAGGCCCTGCGGAACGGCCATCGACTGCACCGTTCGCGCAGCACGTGAGAACCTTGCCCGTATCGAGGGCAAGTCCAGCTTTGCCGTGGCAACGCCGAATTCCCTTGGGCCTGCAATCAAAGAAATATGATTGATGACAGATGCGGCACTCACACATCAGCATCACGTTGTGGACGGGAACACTTGGGGGCGGAGACCTCTGGCACATGGATGCCATGCGGACGCACAGATGCGACCGGATTGACTTATGACAATTCAGGTCTCGGGGAAGGCAGTAAGACTTAGACGCATATGAAGCGACTGAAAAAGCGCCCGCATGGGCGCGCAAGGGGCTTTGAATGGATCAGGAATTTGACCCGAGGGCACGGCTGGTGGCGTCCAAATCACGGGATTTGGCGATTTCAGCGATCAAGGAGATGTCGATCCGCAGCGCAAAGATCCCCGACGCGGCATCGCTGGCTTGGGGGCTGCCCTCCTTTCGCACACCTTCTCCGATCAGGGATGCTGTGGCGCAAGCGCTTGAAAGCGATCCCAAGCTGGGTATGTACACCTTGCCCGGTGGATTGCCGGAATTGTGCAAAGCCGTTGCCGCCGCACATGAACACAGGACCGGCCAACGCGTTGATCCAGTGAACAATATCACGATAACTGCCGGCAATATGGAGGGGCTGAATACGCTGTTCAGCGTGTTGATCGACCCCGGCGACGAAGTCATCGTGACCGACCCCGGATTTGTGTCCCACATCAGCCAGATCCGGTTCAATGGCGGCACGCCGGTGTTCTGGAAGATGAATGAGGGGCGCGACTGGGAGCCTGATATCTCTGAATTGCCAGGCCTGATTGGTCCTCGGACCAAAGCCATCGTCCTCGTCACGCCGTCGAACCCCACTGGCTGCATCCTGTCGGAAGCGACCCTGCGCGCCGTGGCCGCATTGGCACGTGACAATGGGCTGCTTGTCATTCTCGATGATCCCTACAGCCATTTCACCTACGAAAACCGTGCGACGTATTTCAATCTGGCGTCTCTGCCGGAATTTGCAGATCATATCGCCTATCTGTTCACCTTCTCCAAATGCTACGCCATGAGCGGCTGGCGTGCAGGCTATATGGTGATGCCCGCCGCGCTGCGTGCCGATGTCGTCAAAGTTCACGACCTGACCATGATCTGCACGCCGCATATTTCGCAGGTTGCCGCACAGGCCGCACTGGAAGGGGATCAGGCGCATCTGGTGGAATTCGAGCGCACCCTGGGCCGCAGGCGTGACCTGATCTGCGAGCGGCTCGACCGTTTGGATCACGTGTTTCAATACGTCCGCCCGCAAGGGGCCTATTACGTCTTTCCCCGCGTGATCAGTGCGCAGGGCGATGATCTGAGTTTCGCGCATCAGCTTCTGGATCAGGCCCATGTCGCGGTCACGCCGGGCAGCGCGTTCGGGCCATCGGGGCAACATCACGTGCGCATGGCCTTTTGCGTCGAAGACGACGTCATAAACACAGCCTTTGACCGAATGGAGGCCCATTTTGGAACATAGCCAGTCCTTGCAAAGCTACCTTCACGGGGTGTCCGATATGCCCCTGATCGGCGTCACGGTCGGCCAATTGCTTGAACAGAGTGCCCGCCGACATCCTGACAATGACGCCCTCATCGTACCCTATCAAAACGTGCGTTGGAGCTATGCCGAGCTGAACCGTCAAGCTGACGAAACAGCGGCGGGTTTGTTGGCGCTGGGCCTGAATCCTGGCGACCGCGTGGGCATCTGGGCCCCGAACATGGCGGAATGGGTGGTTCTGCAGTTTGCCACTGCCAAGGCGGGGCTGATCCTCGTCAACATCAACCCGGCCTACAGGCTTGCCGAATTG
>Ga0316197_10000486_pt1 | contig 27469 bp, 32 predicted proteins | sample OudBiesiAoxic_MG_FD_204939 | JGI IMG/M metagenome (GOLD analysis project Ga0316197, IMG submission 204939) | Coastal sediment microbial communities from Oude Bieten Haven, Netherlands - site A oxic | ecosystem: Environmental > Aquatic > Marine > Coastal > Sediment | place: Netherlands... | reverse complement strand
TCGCGTTCAAATTTAACCTTATTAGCCATATCATTCTCAATCAATTTGAACATTTGCTCAATTTTAACTTGAACAGTCGCTCAAAATCAAATACTATGTGTCTCGAAGTTACTTAAAACTATTAATTATTAGGAGCTAACCATGGCCGAATTTACTTTATACACTCAAGAAAACGCACCAGAAGAAGCAAAACCGTTACTAGCTGATTCAGTAGCAGCATTTGGTATGCTTCCTAACTTACATGCAGTAATGGCTGAAGCACCAACATTACTTAAAGGTTACCAAGTACTGCATGAGTTGTTTCAAAAAACGTCGTTCAACGCAGAAGAGCTAACAGTAGTATGGCAGTCAATTAACGTTGAGCACGCATGTCATTACTGCGTACCTGCACACACTGGTATTGCAGCTTCAATGAAAATTGACCAAGATATTGTTGATGCACTTGTAAACAAAACACCACTAGCTAACCCTAAGCTAGAAACTCTTCGTGAAACTACACTCGCAATGACACGTGAACGTGGCGTGATCAGCGATGAGCAAATCGAAAAGTTCTTTGCAGCAGGTTACGGCAAGCAGCAACTACTTGAAATTATTGTTGGTTTGTCTCAAAAAGTAATGAGCAACTACACTAATCACCTTGCTGATACACCAGTAGACGCACCATTTAAAAAATACGTAAAATAAATACGATTTTATAAATGACAAAAGGCAGCCTAGGCTGCCTTTTTTGTATTTATAAATTGCGGCTATTTAAATTTAACCGCTTTCATACTGCGGGTATAAGTACGGCTTTCAGGTTTAGTCCATTCACCTTTTTTTAGATATGAGGTCGACACTTCAAACTTACCGCTTTGTAAGTTACTGGTCGATTTAACCTTTGTGATCCCATCTTTGCTGCCTGTTACATCTTCATAAGCGACAAATTGAGTAGGGCTTAATACCTTCATAATCCCTTTTGTATAAAATCCTGCGGTGGTGAAGTAGTAAAATACGAGTGACTGCTTTTTAGTATCGTAAAAAATCATCGACTCACCGCCATACTCACCTTCGTTAATTGAGTGCATAGTACGTATAGCTTTACCATTTAGCGCGCGTTCCCACTTACCTACATCTTGCACAGATTTTGCGCCTTCAGGTACATTAAAGTCAGCTTGCCACGTTCCTAGGTAAGGTTTAAACACTTCAAGCTCTTTATCGAGATTACTGGCAGTTTCAGTAGCAAAACTACTAAATGTACATAAGCATAATACTAAGAATAGCGATTTAAAGTATGTCATAATTTGGTTCTTATTTTTATAATCGTAGTGCCCAGTATAGGTGATAATTAATTGATAAAGAAAATATTAATCACGTTCTCATTGCTTTATTTAGCTGCCATTTGGTTGGCTTACCCGCTGCAATACTTACCCGTTTATATACCAATATATGTACCAGGTTATGTAAGTGTATTAAGTGCTATAACCTTTTTAATGTATGCATGGGATAAGCGACAAGCTAAACGCTCTTCACATACAAAAGTGAACCGCACACCAGAGCGCACGCTGCAGCTACTTGCATTATTTGGAGGATGGCCGGGGGCATTGCTTGCTCAACAATTACTACGTCATAAATCGCAAAAGCGACGCTTTATTATTGTGTTGTGGTTATGTATTTTAGTTAATGTGGGATGTAGTATTATCGCTATTTATTTTCCAGATTTATTGTTAGGTTAAAGTATAAATAGGAAAAGGACTTTTTATGACCAATACAAGATCGGCTGGCGTGACTTTAACGCTTATTTTATTTTTATTAATACCAATGCAAGGATGTGCAGACATGTTTGGCTTTTTTAATAAACAAGACGTTACGTTGTCGTTGCCTGTAAAAGGCAGACTATTAAATAATGGTGAACCGCAACAGGGCGTTAAAGTAACAAGAGAGCTGATTTATGGTGATACTTATATTGATGAAGCCATAAGTGATAACAATGGTTACTTTTATTTCGATAATAAAACAATACGTACTTCAAAGCCTTCAAACATGTTTTTTAATAGCTCTTTACTACAGAGTATTTATATTGAAAACAAAAAAGATGAAGATTCAATCTTGTGGTACACCACAATACAGTTCACTGAAGAGCAAGCACTGCTGTCTGATATATTAAATAACTTTGAATGCGAACTTAGTAAAGAGGCTATAACGTACGATATACCGATAAAAAACACGGGTCAATTTTATACAGTTTATACACGTTGCAAGTTATAGAAATTAGTGAGAAGTTTTATAAAGCCACTAATGTTCATCTATTAGTGGCTTTAATATGACGATTAACGTTTTAATTGTGCTTCTTTTTGGTTTAGTAAACGAATTATAGGGTTTTGCTCTAATATTTTACTTTTCAAAATATAACCAATAATTAGTCCAGCTATAAAGCCACCAATATGCGCACCATAATCAATGCCATCAGGGCCTGTTACTGCACCAAAAATGTTAAATCCTAACCAAATAGCAAAAAACCATACTGCAGAAAGTTTCTTCTGATAAATTACAAACATAAAAGTAAGGCTTGCATGTCTAAACCACATTAAGTACATGCCAAATAAACCTGCTATGGCGCCACTTGCCCCCACGCCTGGTATATCCGACATTGGGCTTACAATGTAGCTTGCAAACGATGCGAGTAGTCCACAGGCTAAATACCACAACAGAAAGCGTTTATGACCTAAAACATCTTCTAGGTTATCGCCAACGATATATAAAAAGTACATATTGCCGACTAAATGCATTATAGAGCCATGTAAAAATACGCAAGTTAATACAGTCCATAGCTCATTACCTTTGCTTAAATCTGCAGGTGTCATAGCAAAGTTATCAATAACATAGCTAAATGAGCTTGGGTTTAAAAAATAAAGTGCAAAAATCAATGTATTTAAAACAATAAGGCCGCGAGTAACCCAAGGTGTTTTTTGTGGTTTAATATTATATTCAACAGGCATTTGCGTTAAAAATTGGAACAGATAGGTTTTCCAACTTACTTTTTGATTTAGTTCGCCTAAACTCGCTTTTATTTCAGGGCTTTTTTCTACACTTTCAAGCTCATCTTTATCAATCCAGGTGCCATCGCAGTGTCTACAAACATCAATTTCGGTATGAAAAGCTTCAAGTAAATGAAAACGCTCTAAACTTTTTTTACAATCAGGACAGTCAAGCTCAGAAATTCCTAATGGTTCACCAAAGTGAGTTTCAAATTTATCTCCTTCAGGACCGTCATTTATCTCTGAAATCATCCTGTTTACTTCATTTTTTTCGAACCATAAACCGCCACACTCACGGCAAATATCTATTTCTTCACCTTGATAATTGGTTGCTTCTAATGGATGGTCTTTACAATGAGGGCAGTTCTTAGTTAGCATTTTCAAGTTCCTTTAACGAACCAACAGAAATATCATTCTGCTGTAATTCCATTTTTAATTGTTTAGCGCTATTTTTTAATGCTGGTAGTGTTTGAGTTTTAATTAAGTCTGTTATTTTTGCTAATTCGATAGAGGCTTGCTTAGCAGACATTTTACGATTTATTGCGGCATTGATGATAAAGTCGGCTCGAGAATAAAACCGACGTATTCTAGTTAAAAACTCACTCGGTGTTTCAAGCGTAGTAGGGGAAAATTGCATTGTTTTCCATATATACTGCTCAAGTGTCGGTTTAAAAAACTCCATCTCTGATGTTGGTGGGCTCTTCGCTAAGCGTTCTGCATATTCGGCTACCGTGTTGGCATTATCATTAACTTCGTCATAAAGTGATGTACGTAAATAGTAGTTATCTTCCATTTTACTAAATGAATCAAACTTAAGTGCTTGTTCTAAGCCGCTTTGAGCCGCTAAAAAAACACCAAATACAGTAGAAATAACCATAAAAAATTGATTTAGCCAAAAACCTGTGCTTTTCAGTTCTTTATGATCGACTGTTTTAAGGGCTTGAGTGAATTTTTGAGTAACTATAGGTGGTTTTGTATTGTTTTCTGGGGTGTGATTAGTTGGTTCCAATAGCTTATTCCTTAAATTTTCGCTTCCTTTTTAGGCACGCAAGAATACTTAAAAATTAGCCAGTTAGCAATGCTCCTACCCACATTGAATCTATTTTTCACATATTTATCTATATAAAAGAAACCATTCGAGTATGGCCCGGCTAAAATTGTAAATTACTTTATTCAATTCTCTATTGAGTCAACTAAACGAGAAAGCTCTAGGCTTTATATTGATGAATCGAGAGTTTTTTTTGTAGCGCCTGAAGTTATATTTAGACCTTGTTGGCTAACTCCTAATGGGGAATGCTTATTTTGTTATACATAAAAGAGCTGAACTTTTTACACAAGTATAAGCTCAGAATTTAAAAGTACAGCTCCGCTCTCTTTATCTCCTAAGTGATCATCTTTATTATAAATTGGGCAGCTTTTGAGCGATAAGCACCCACAACCAATACACCCATCAACGCGGTCACGTAGACGCTGCATATGTGCAATGCGCTCATCAAGCTGAGCTCGCCAACGCTTTGAAAGTAATGACCAATCTTGTTTTGTTGGTGTGCGGTTGTCGGGTAGGGTGGCTAAGGTGTTTTTAATTTCATCGAGTGTTACTCCCATCGCTTGTGCCGCTTTTATAACCGCTACTCGGCGCAGAACATCTGGTTTATAACGCCGCTGATTACCACTGTTTCGCCAGCTTCTTATCAAAAATTTTGTTTCGTAAAAGTGAAGAGTAGATACTTTCACACCGCTTCTTTTTGCAACATAACCAACGGTTAGGTTGGCTTCGGTTAATTTTTTTTGTGAAGCGTCCATTATTTTAATCCTTTAGTTGACCTCAATATAACTTGAGGTTTTAAGCTCCTACCACATTAAAAAAGGAGCTAACTAAATGCAACAAAAAAATGAGCGTAGTACTGTTATTATTTATTCAAGCGCACGTAAAAATGGTAATACACAGGCGCACGTTAACGGATTTGCAGAGCAAAATAATGTGCGGGTAATATGCTTAGATGATTACAAAATAGCGCCATACTGTTATAACAAAAACTATAAAAATGATGATTTTCACGCTGTATTTGAAGCGCTTTTAAAGTATGACCATTGGGTGTTTGCCTCACCCGTTTATTGGTACAGCACCACAGTACAAATGAAATTATTTATTGATAGAATAACCGATTACATGGACGATGAAGTATTAAAACCAAAACTTCGTAGTTTACGTGATAAGCATTTTTCAGTGCTTTCAAATGCGTCATCAACCGAAGCTCCCGCTTGTTTTATAGAGCAGTTTAAAAATACGTTTAGCTATTTAGGCATGCAGTTTATTAACCATAGCCATAAAAGTACCCAAAAGGTTGCTTAAATTGCAGCCTTTTTTCTTTGCTTCTGTTATTTTTATAAATAAGTTAACTTATTTAAAACACAGGATTGTTTATGAAATACCTATTAATACTTTTACTTATTAGCCCATTTTCGCAAGCGGCTGACAATACTATTAAAGGCTTTGGTAACTTTTATAATGTACCTCAGCATGCACCGATTAATGATTCCACTGTATTTAAAATAGCTTTTGATGTTGCTGATAGCGCTAAAAAAGGCGAGCAAAATAATTCGATGAATTCATTAGCGCGTTTTATTAACATGCATGTAGCGCATGGTGTAAAGCCTGAAAATATACAACTTGCGTTAGTCGTGCACGGGAGCGCAAGTGTTGACGTGCTTGCCAATAAAGAATACAAAAAACGCTTTAATGTTGATAATAAAAACCAAGCGTTGATCGAGCAATTACTTGCTAATAACACTGTGGTTTATGTATGTGGGCAGTCGGCTACACATTATAAAGTAGCGCCAGAGCAACTAATCGAAGGTGTGCAAATGTCACTTTCGGCGATGACAGCACATGCTCAGTTACAACAACAAGGTTATACACTCAATCCATTTTAATGACTCAAATGACAAAAAACATACTCTGCTTTGGCGATTCTAATACCTGGGGATTAAACCCTATAACGGGTAAACGTTTTAATGAAAATACCCGCTGGACATCGCTATTAGCTAAAAACTTAGGGTGTGACTTTACTGTAATTGAGGCGGGGCAACCTAATCGTACTTTAGTGCATAATCCGCCTTTTGATGGTGTGCTTAGTGGTGTAAGTTATTTAAGGCCTTATTTAGATAAGCACGAGCTCGACTTTATTATTATTGCTCTTGGTACGAACGATCTTAAAAAGCGCTTTAATTTAACACCTATTTTAATAGCCGACGGCTTGAATGATTTAATTAGCTCAATACATGGTTATTATGAACAAAGTAGTACTTTAAAATCTCCTAAAATTATTATTGGTAGCCCACCTAAAATAAGAATCACCGAGCAGTATTCGCGTATTTACGAAGGTGCAGATATAAAAGCAACAGAGCTCTCTAGTGCATTCAAAATCGTTGGGGCTACTCATAAATGTACTTTTATTGATTTTAATACATTTATTAATGTAACAGCCGGTGATGGGATTCACTTTGAAAGTAATCAGCATTTAACGGTAAGTGCTAAAATCACTCAGTTTATTCAAAATTCGTTCAATAATTCTTGAATCGATCTGTTTGAATTTAATGCAACTTATGCAATCATCTAAATAAAGTAGTGATATAAATTAATAAGCTCGGGATGCTATGAAAAAGTACCAACAAAAATCGATTATAGCTATTTTAACCGGAGGGTTAGTTTTTGTAACTGGCTGCTTTATTTTGCTCTACTTTTCAGCGCAGCAGTTAACAGCACAAACAAAATCTGATGCTGAGTATATTCTAACTCATATAGATGGTGCAATTGCAGAGAGGCGTCGAATTCTTACCCCATTAAATAAGCTGGCATTTAAACAGTGTGATAACGCGACTCTTCTTGAGATGCGCCGCGCTTTATTTGACGCAAAATATGTAATTGATATAGGCTTTTTTAAAGATAACCAGCTAGTTTGCACTACTGGCGCGGGCTTATTAAGTAAACCAATTAATGACAAACAGCCTGACTTTATTCGAGATGATGAAGAGGTTAGAGTTCGTTTTGAGCCAGAGCTTTATTTATTATTATTTAGTGAACGCCCTATGGAAGTAATTATAGTCAGGCAAGGTGACTATAATTTAATTATGCAGAGCACGCCTTTTACCAATATCGGAATTATTGCGCCAGATTGGGAGGTTATTTATAAAGCACCAAATGCTTTACATCATTTAGCGGGTAAAGAGGGGGTGTATCAGCAGGTAAAAAGTAATGTTTTCTTTCCTTACTCAACTAATTCAGTTTGCAGCTCTACAAATAGTCATTATTGTGTAGTAGTGCACTTACCTTGGAGTCTGTTTTTTTCTAATAATCACTTATTATTAATAATTTCGTTAATTTTAACCTGTTTAGCGGGCATATCGACTGCACTAATTGTTGATGCAAGAATTGCTGCACGTCGCTCTACTAACCAGCGTATCCGTAAAGGGCTTAAAAAGGTATCATTTTATTGGACTTACCAGCCTATTATTTGTTTACAAAGTGGCAAGCTGATTGGTTGTGAGGTACTTGCGCGTTTTGAGGATAAGTACGGGGCTTTATTCCCAGATGAGTTTATTCCGGTTATCAGGAAAAACCATTTAACTTGGTTTTTTACTGAGACAATGATAGCGACTGCTATGAAAGAACTTACCTCAATAGAAGCATTACCAGAGGGCTTTAAAGTATCGCTTAATATATTTCCGTGCGATGTAGAGCAAGGTAATGTGTCGTTGCTACCAAAAATTACAGAGCTAACCAACTCACGCTTTATTATTTGTTTAGAGATAACCGAAGACGAATACCTTGATACAAGCATTGCGCATGCTCATTTTAGAACATTAGTTGAATCGGGGTTTAACTTATCATTAGATGACTTTGGTACGGGTTATTCGAATTTAAGAAACTTACAAAATTTAAGTTTTCACCAACTAAAAATTGACCGTACGTTTGTTCAAGATATAGCAACTGAGGGCTTAAAAGCCTCTATGATCCCAAATATTATGGAGCTTGTGCACAAATTTAATTATACCTGTGTTGCCGAGGGAATCGAAACGAGTGAGCAAGAAGCTATTTTAAAAACAGCGGGTGTACATTACGGACAAGGTTGGAAATATGGCAAGGCTATGACTGCATCTAAATTTAAAAATTACATAGCTAATCAGCATTTTTAGATCTCAGCTGCCATACTAAACGTATCGTTATGAAATTTAAAAATATTAGGTTTATTATGATCAAATTAATATTAAGTGCTTTTGTATTTTTACTACTTAGCGCATGTACCACGCAATACCCAAACCAACAAATAACAGGTAAACAGTTTCCAATTATTAACGGCGAAAGCTTAGAACAAAATATGGTAACTATACCTAGCGACTTTAAAGCAGATAAAACACTGCTGCTTATTGGTTACAAGCAAGACAGCCAGTTTGATATAGACCGTTGGTTAATTGGCTTAGACATGGCGGGCGTTACGCTTCCTACCTACGAGCTACCTACTATTGCGGGCATGGCGCCACGCATGTTCAGCACATTTATAGACAGCGGTATGCGCAAGGGTATCCCTAAAGAATTATGGGGCGGAGTAATCACTATTTATAAAGATGGTGAAGCGGTTCAAAAATTTACAGGTAATGAAAGCCCTAATAACTCTCGCGTAGTACTTATTAATAACAGTGGCGAAATTTTATATTTTTATGACCGAGGTTTTTCGGTAGATGCGTTAAATAAATTAAAAGAAGCGATAAAATAAATTACTCTAAATATTTGAGTTAATGTAGATTCTAAGCTTTATAAGTAACTAATCCGATCTGTTATTTATCTTATAAAAGCAATTTAATTGACTCGATTTTTAATTTTAAGCATTGATTTTATTCTGTTTTATTTATTTAAGGATGAGAAGCGATAACTGTATTTTAATACCAAAAGCTCATTGTAAGTTGTATTTGATTTAGGTAATGTAATATAAATGTTTCAAGGATGAAATCTATGCCTCATATCAACTCAGTATTTGTAAAAACAACATTTCAATCATCTTTTCATTCACATAATTACGCAATTATTTTAAGAACACTGCAAGCTCTGTTCGGTGATATTAAAATGGATGATGTTGTACCTAAAGTAGAACTGCGAGCTAATTATGATTTATTTTTAATTGACGGTGCTAAAAGCAAATGGCAAGACCTCATTCCAGCAGACCTTATTTGTTTAGCTAAACATTATAGTGTTGTCATTTTTAATGTTGATAGAGAAGATGTATGCGAGCAAAACTTATTACTTAACCATTTTAATGGCGTTTTTTATAAATCTGATGCGCCAGAAGATATTTTTAAAGGGTTAGTTCGGGTTAATAGCGGCGAGCTTTGGTTTACGCGTAAAGTAATTTCAAAAGCATTTAGTGATATTTTAGCTGTGGCATCGTCATTTAATGGTCTACACGACGATATTGAATTAAAGCAGGACGATTACGATCATTTAACAAAGCGAGAAAAGTCTGTTATTCATCTAATTGCACAAGGTGCAAGTAACAATACCATTGCAGATAAACTCAATATTAGTGATCATACCGTAAAAACACATCTATACAGTGCGTTTAAAAAAACGAACTCACGCAATAGGGTAGAACTCGCTAATTGGGCTCAGCGATACGTTTCTGTTTTATTGCCAATGGCTAAATAGCTTATTTAGCATTAAATTTCCCTATAAAAAAGGCTACTTTACGTAGCCTTTTTATTTGTTATGACTGTCTGTGTGATTAGCTTACTTTTTTAGCCCATAAGCCTTTATCAATACCTTTTGTTATAAGGTCTGTAAGTGCTTTTTCTATTGCTTGTGTTACACAAATGCTCATAGGTTCGTTGTCACTAAAGCCCGCTTCTGCTTCGGCTAAACGTTTGTAGCTCACGTATCTAAAAAATCCTGCACGCATTTCTTGGCTTAATACTTTTTTGCTGGTGGCTACACTCAGTAATACTTGGCCTGTTCGAACATCAACAGCACGTAGATATATTGAAATAGCATCTTCACGATAAAGCTCAGAGGCGCCTATACCAAAATACTCCATGCCTAAGCCACCTGTTTTTACATTGGTGTCGTAGCTTATAATACCGCCTTCTAAAATAATTTTAGCGGTGGTAAGTGGAGGTAAATCAGCTTGGTTAGGGTTATCGGCTTGGCCTGCTCGAATAATTTTTCGCTCAGTTAAAATATTTTGTAAACCCTCACGCTCTACCGGCGTGAACCAATCTGATTCGTGCAGTGCTTGTACAAGTATTGAATTAGCACCTTGAGTAACGGCCGTTGAAAATGAGCTTACGTTAGTTTGCGGCTTATATTGACCTGTTTGATCTCTAAATGAGTAAACAGATACCGGAATACTGCCAACAGGTTTAGGTAGGTTTTTTAGGTCTGCAAATAATTCAGTTGGCTCTAAGCTAATAGCTTTTTGCTGTGATGGTGGAATAAGATTTCCCAAACTTGCACAGCCGCTCAAACCCAGTAATGTTATTGTTATTAGTAGTTTATACATTATCCAAACCTCGGTACTTCAATTATCACAACAGAGTCATCTAATATATTTGTAATTTTTACTGTAATAGAATCGGTTGTGCTGGTTATAACTTCAATTTGATAATCACCACTCATAAAAATAGAGTCCTGATTAAAAAGGCTATCTTCTATGTCCTCACCAAATGCCATATCGGTAATTTCTCTTACCATGCGGTTTAAATAGGTGCGCTCTAAAGAGTCTTGAAATTGTTCTGCGTAGCCTTTTTCGATTACCGGTGCTTTGTGCTTATTTTGAGCTTGTGCTTTGCTTAACAGCATATTTGCATTTAGTGGGTTACCACCAAAGCTTGGATTAATTGGAGTATAAATTATTTCAGTCGCTTGGGACGAAAAGCTTAATATTGTTGTTATTATAAGGGCCGTTTTTTTCATTTTACCATCCATCTTTAGCCATATCAGGGGTTGATGCAGCCATGTTTGTTCGCGCCATTGCATCTATTACTGTAAATACCGCTTGTTCAACACGCTCATCAAGGGGTTCTAATCTGCGACCTAAATAAGTCGCGTAAACAAGTTGGTTATTCATTATTAAAGAAAGTTGTGTGCCCGCTTTTGGTATTACGGTTTCTTTTATTTCGATATTAAAACCAGCCGTAGAGGGGAGATCTCGCCAATAGTTCGAAAATTCATAATAAAATTGATGACCAAAGCGGCTAATACTTCTATCGAGTAATAAGCCATCTATTTCTAGTTCATCAGCAGCATGAGTTGCTCCAGAAAAACATAGGAAGAGTGTGAGTAGGTAACTATTAAAGCTAATGTTTTTTTTCATAATTTAAAATGGGGAGAGGGTCGCTCTCCCCACCTCAATAATTACATTTGCGTAATTGTTGCTGTGTTTCCGTCACCCATTTGGGTAACAGATACAGTGCTGTTAAAGCCAATTACAGAGCCTTCAACAATGTTATCGTTACCAATTTGAGTAACACTAAACGATACGTTTTCACCACCAACTAAAAATGCTGATTGTTCAACGCCAGTAACCCAGTTACCTTCGCCTGTTTGTGAAATATCAATACTATGGTTATTGCCTTCAACCATCATATCAATAAGATTTAACATGCCATTTTGTGCAATATCAATTTGGTTATCGTTACTGTCTAAAATGCCAGCGAGCGTAACGATTGCTTCATTTTGCGAGCCACTTTGCGTAATGTCGATATCGTTATTGTTAGATGTAAGCGATACATCGGGGTATGACGATTGCACTAGCATTGCATTTTCATCACCAGACTGAGCCAAATCAACATCGTTACCTGTGCCATTAAAGTTAGCTAAATGAATAGAGTTTAAATCGCCAACTTGATTAGCCATAAACTCATTATCAGAACCAATAACACCCATATAAGTTTCGTTTAAGTCACCCATTTGGATTGCAGTAACGTCGTTATTATCACCAATAATATCGGCAGTTGTTAAGTTTTCAGCGCCAACTTGTGTAGCAGAAACTTCGTTATTTGAGCCTTCAAACAAGTTAGATTCAATAGTATTCATTGATCCTTCTTGATCTAAATCTATTTCGTTATCATCGCCAATAACGGCTGCAAATGTTACTGCGTTTGTATTACCATCTTGCTCAACTGAAAGCTCATTAGCATCACCTGAAATAGAGCTAAATGTTGCTGTATTGCGATCGCCCAGTTGCTCAACTTCAAGTTCATTTTCATTACCTTGAAGACTACTTACCTTGAACGTACTCCAATATCCATCTTGAACTAAATCGAGAACATTTTCATCGCCCGTAAGCATGGTGATTTCAGCTTCATGCCATTCACCTGTTTGTAGTGAGGTGATTTCATTTGCGTTTCCTTGCATATCCATGTTGTAGAACCAGTGGCCACCAGTGCCTTGTTCAACATCAATGATATTATCATCGCCAGTTACCGTATTAATTGCTTCGTTATTTACAAAAAAGCCTTGGCCAAATTGCGAAACCATTAACATATTATTATTGCCAGTCAGCTCAGTAATAAAACCATTAGCAACCCCATCCTGGGCGTATACCTGCGCGTTGTTATCACCAATAGTGGTAACTTCGCCGTAGTTTCCTGATTGAAGTTGAGAAACTTCAGTTTCATTGTAGTTACCTGTTGTAGTAACAAGCATGGTATTGCTGTCGCCGTCTTGGGTTAGTAGCGCGGTATTTTCATTAAAAGTTTGTGTTAAAGTCATCGAGTTTTCAATACTTGCTACAGAAACGTTAGTAGCAAGTTCTGAGTTTGATGCTGATTTGCTTGATGTATCTGCATAAGAGGCAAAGCTAGTACCCATTGCAATTGCTACTGCGCAGCTTAAAAGTGATTTGTTTAACTTCATTATTTTTCTCCTTGAAATAGTAAAATAAAATACCTTAGGTGTTATAAGTTTTAAAAAGGTATCTTTTGTTTCAGCATGCCGTGCCGATATAATGTTTTGTGATCCGCTTGAAAAGCTCTCAAAGTAAAATTTACAATGTAATTAATAATTATTAATAAACGTTTTGTCATTATTTTTAACTTACGTTTAATAACTGTTAATTATTAAGTACCCAATTACTGTATTCCTCTAATGTCATTTCTTAAATCATCATTTTTTACCAATTATTTAATTGTTATTTTTCAGTTGGTTATTAGGGTTTTTGGTTTTTATTATTAATTCGATACAAAAAGCAGTAAAAATTAATGGCCCTGTATTAGGTAAGTTGTCGAGTGTTAATTTCATTAAAAGGTCTGTGTTTAGTGTTTTTTTTATACATTAACTGGTCAAAATGGATGGTTTTTTAAGCATTTTAATTTTTTAACTTGTTTAATTATCAATTAGGTTGTTTTCTAAATGTATGCCATGTGATCCCTTGTACTCGAAATAGTGAAAGAACGTGCTTAGAGCATCTAAGCTAACCCAACAAAAACTATGGATAGAACAATGAAAACAAAATTATCTATTATTACGCTCGCCTTACTTCCTTGTTTAGCCGCTGCAAAGGTTCCTGATGTGGGTGTAAAGCAATCGGCAACCGCTAGCAGTGATTCAATAATTGTTAAATATAAAAGTAATGCTACGAAAGAAATGCGTAAGCAGGCTCGTTCATTAGTTAGAGCTAAAATTACTGATATAAATAAAGATGAAATTGATGATAACTATACGTCCTTGCTGTCGGGGCGTTTAGCTAAGTTTAAAGTGTCAGGAATGAGCACTAAAGATGCTATTGCACGTTTGAAATCTCACCAAGCTATTGAATATGTTGAGCCTGATTATCGAGTGAGCATGGCAAGTACCCCAAACGACCCTCGCTTTGACGAGCTATGGGGCTTAAATAACGAAGGTCAGACTGGTGGTACTGTTGATGCTGATATTGATGCGGTAGAGGCATGGGCTATTTCTACGGGTAGCCGAGATGTAGTTGTGGGTGTTATTGATACCGGTGTTGATTACACACACAGTGACTTAGCAAGTAATATTTGGGTGAACAGCGCTGAAATTGCAGGTGATGGTATTGATAATGACGGTAACGGCTTTATTGATGATATTCATGGTATTAATGCAATTACAAATACTGGTGACCCAATGGACGATCAAGGTCACGGCACCCATGTATCAGGAACAATTGGTGCAAGTGGTAATAATTCAGTTGGGGTAGTAGGTGTAAATCAAGAAGTATCAATAGTGGGTTGTAAATTTTTAGACTCAGTAGGTGATGGCTCAACTTCTGATGCCATAAAGTGTATTGATTACATGGTTGGCCTTAAAAATTCAGGCGTTAATTTACGTGTATTAAATAATAGCTGGGGCGGTGGCGGGTATAGCCAAGCACTGGCTGATGCTATTGAATCGAGTGAAGCAGCTGAACTACTATTTGTAGCAGCGGCTGGTAACGATACTATTGATAACGATGTAAACCCTCACTACCCATCAAACTACGAAAACGCAAGTGTGTTATCGGTTGCTAGTACGAATCAAACTGATGATATTTCATGGTTCTCTCATTGGGGCTTAACCAGTGTTGATATGGGCGCTCCAGGTACTGCTATTTTATCTACTACTCCGGGTGAAAGCTATGCATCTTATTCGGGCACATCAATGGCAACGCCGCATGTAGCGGGTGCCGCCGCATTAGTATTATCAGTGAACCCTGATTTAACAACACAAGAGTTAAAAGCGTTATTAATGAGCAGCGGTGATGCAAATGCAGCCCTTCAAGGTAAAACTGTGGCCGGTACACGCCTTAACGCAAATCAAGCATTGTTAGATGCAGATCCTACTCCTGGCTTTAAAATTTCAGTAAGCCCACTTACACAGCAAATTGTAGCCGGAGAAGCTGCACAGTATACATTTACAATTGGCTCAATTGCCGAGTGGGATGAAGAAGTAACACTTGAACTTGCATCATCATTAGGTGGTGCTTATTTATCATCGCTTACAGCGCGCCCAGGTGATGAAGTAAGACTTAACGTTGAAACCGACACTGACACTCAGTGGGGCGATTACGAGCTAATAGTAACAGCTACAGCGGGTGATATTGTTAAGCAGCAATCAGTTAAGTTAATGGTTCAACCAGTTGGTTTAAATGACTTTACTTACAGCAGCGCTGCAAGTATAGAAATACCAGATAATGATCCTGAGGGTGCAAGTTCAGTAATTAATATTTCTGATGATTTAACTGTATTTGGCACAATTGCTGATGTTGACATTACTCATACATACTCAGGTGATTTAGTTGTAAAACTAATATCAGCACAGGGTACTGAAGTAACATTACAAAGTAGTGTTGGTGGTGGTAACGATGATATTGTTAAAAGCTTCAGTTCAGATGCGTTTAACGGTGAAGTAGCATCTGGCGATTGGACACTGCAAGTGGAAGATACTGCCGCAGCTGATACTGGAACAATTAATGGTTGGTCACTAACATTAAGCGCTATTGGTGAAGTTAGCCCACAACCACCACGCGCTGGTTTTGAGGCTGAAACACAAGGTTTAACAGTTAATTTTACAGATTCAAGTACTGATGCTAATAACGATATTACTCAGTGGAGCTGGGACTTTGGTGATGGTGCAACATCATCTGATCAAAACCCTATGCATGTATATGCAGCATCAGGGAACTACGATGTAGTGTTAACAGTAACCGATAGTGAAGGTAATACAAATACTTCAACTCAAAGCGTTGTTGTAAGTGATGTAGAGCTTGAACTGAGCTTAAAACGCGCAAATAAATCTCGATTAGATACTATGCGTGTAGATTTAAGTTGGGAAGAAGTAGGTGCTGAATCGCTAAGCGTATACCGTAACGGTGTATTGATTGACACAACAAGCGATAGAGGCCGCTATATTGATTACGAGCGTGGGGCTACTTTACCTGCATATGATTACCAAGTATGTGTTACCGAAAATGCATGCTCTAACATCATTACGGTTATATTTGAATAAACCACTACTCCTAAAGTGACTTTAAGCCCAGCATTGCTGGGCTTTTTTTGTTTTAAAAAATATAAACTATGCTTTTTTATACGGGTGAGTTTTAAGCCAGTGCTCGGCTATTTGTTCACGCGTGGCAAACCAAACTTGCTCATGCGAGCGGGCATACTCTAAAAATCGTGCGAGGGCTTTAATTCGCCCTGGGCGGCCAATTAAACGGCAATGCAAACCTATCGACATCATTTTTGGGGTGTTTTCACCTTCTGGGTCGCCTTCCTCGTATAGCGTATCGAATGCATCTTTTAAATAATTATAAAACTGATCGCCGGCATTAAAACCTTGCACAGCTGCAAAGCGCATGTCGTTTACATCAAGCGTGTAGGGCACAATGAGTTGTGGCTTGTTTTCTTTAATACTGTAAAACGGTAAATCGTCGCTGTAATCGTCAGCGTCATATAAAAATGTGCCATTTTCTACCACAAGAGCTGCAGTATTAGGGCTTGTGCGCCCGGTATACCAGCCTTTGGGCTTTTTACCGGTAAGCGTTTGAATGATCTCAATGGCTTTTTGCATGTGCTCGCGCTCGGTTTCTTTATCAATGTTTTGATAGTTAATCCAACGAAGGCCATGACACGCAATTTCGTGGCCTGCATCTACAAATGCCTTTGCTACATCAGGGTGGCGCTCAAGTGCCATCGCCACTGCAAAAATGGTGACCGGAATATCGTATCTTTTAAATAATCGCAATAAGCGCCATACGCCCGCCCGTGAGCCATATTCGTAAATAGACTCCATGCTTATATGACGATCTTCTACATGCGGGGCACTGACTATTTCAGATAAAAACGTTTCGGCCGCTGCGTCGCCATGTAATACACAGTTTTCGCCGCCTTCTTCGTAATTTAATACCACTTGCACGGCTATACGGGCTTTATTGGGCCAATTTGCATGAGGCGCATGTGGGCCATAACCAATTAAGTCTCGCGGGTAATTAGTTTTAATATGATCAGCCATATTATTTATCCTTATTTAACAAGGTTAACCAAAGTCCTAACGCTTCGCGCTCTGCGTCTGTCATTTTGGTCATATTAGCCAGTGGCATGTCTTTAGTTATTACGGCGCGGGTATGAATAAGCGCGCTGGCTTTTTTTACATCACTAATTGAGCTGAGCTTAAAGCCAAGTGGCGCTGTTTGAAAAAGTTCAGAGGTAGGTGTTTCGTTATGGCATTGTGTACAGTGTTTACTGATTATATCCCACGCTTGGGTGTCGGTAATGCTTGCTTGTAAAGGCGCGTTTTCACCTGTATTTGTTGTACTGCTAGGCCACGGAGCTATTGCCAGCATAAGGGCAAAAAAGGCTGCAATACCACTTACAAGTACTGAAGGTTTATTAACGCCTTGATGTTTTAAGTTAAAGTAGTGGCGTATCCACATACTAATACCAAATAACGCAATTAAAATAAGCCAGCCAAAGCTGTGGCTGTAGGTATAAGGAAAGTGATTGCTCAGCATAATAAATACCACTGGTAGCGTGGCGTAGTTATTATGAATAGAGCACATTTTTGCTTTTAAACCCGGTGCTGAATCAGGAATTCTACCCGCTTCTACCTCGCTTACCATGTAGCGCTGCCCTGGCATAATAATGTGATACACATTGCCCACCATACAAGTACCAATAAGCGCACCTACATGAATATACACAGCGCGGTCGCTAAATAATTGGTCAACCCCGTAAGTCCAAAGAGCTAATATTCCAATAACTACAGCAATAAACGCTTTACCATTTTCAACCAGTGGGCTTTTACACAATAAACGATAAACACCATAGCCTAAGCCAATAAAACCAAGTGATGCGCCAATAGCTGCAAATTTACTTAGCTCACTTTTACTGTTATTGATTAGGTAAACATCGGCGCCAACATAGTAAAGTAAGCTAAATAATAAAATACCGGTGATCCAGGTTGTGTACGCTTCCCATTTAAACCAGTGCAGAGTGTGCGGCATTTGCTCTGGGCCATTTTGATACTTAGCTACTTCGTAAAAGCCACCGCCGTGCACGGCCCATAAATCGCCTTTTATGCCTTTGTCTTGTTTCCACTGTGGCGGCGTTTGTAAGTTGTTATCAAGCCACGCAAAATAAAACGAAGCGCCAATCCAGGCTATGCCCGCAATTACATGAAAATATCGCAGTACTAAATGAGCAAGCTCAAATAAATAGTTTTCCATTAGGTTAAGCCTCTTCTAATTGCGGTGTGTGGGTTGCTGAGAACTGCTCTTTTTCATCGCGCTTATACACGGTTTTACCCATAATGTAGGTTTGCTCAATACAGCGGTCATCGCCTAGCATCATCATGGCAAACAGTTGCTCGTGCAGTGTTTTTGCATGGCCAATTCTGAATTTTAAAAACGGGGTGGCCGCATAGTCCATTACAATAAAGTCGGCTTCACAGCCTATTTCAAAGTTACCTATGGTGCCTTCTAAATCAAGAGCCCGTGCGCCGCCAAGAGTTGCTAAGTACAATCCTTTAAATGCAGAAAACTTTTGGCCTTGTAACTGCTGAATTTTGTACGCTTCGTTACCTGTTTGCAGCATAGAGAAGCTTGTTCCTGCGCCTACATCGGTACCCATGCCCACGTTAATTCCGTGTTCTTCACAGGCTTTTAAATTTAATAAGCCAGAGCCTAAAAATAAGTTAGAGGTAGGGCAGTGCGATATAGCCGCATTGTTATCGGCAAGGCAGCAAAGTTCGCGCTCAGATAAATGAATGCTATGGGCAAATACCGAGCGTTTACGTACCATTTTAGCTTGCTCGTACACGCCTAAGTAATCTTCAGCTTCTGGAAATAGCCCCTTTACCCATTCGCACTCATCTTTGTTTTCAGATAAGTGTGTATGCAGGTAGGTGTCGGGGTATTCTTCCAGTAATTGAGTGCATTTTTGAAGTTGCTCTGGGGTTGATGTAGGCGCAAAGCGTGGCGTTACCGCATAGCTTAGCCTATCAACATTGTGCCATTTTTCTATGAGTGCTTTTGATTGATCGTAACTGGTTTGCGCGCAATCTGATAAATCATCAGGGCAGTTACGATCCATCATTACCTTACCGGCAATCATGCGTAAATTGCGTTTTTGTGATTCGTTAAAAAATGCATCCACCGACTGCGGGTGCACAGTGCCAAATACCAAAGCGGTGGTGGTGCCGTTTCTAAGTAGCTCGTCTAAAAAGCGGTTAGAGATCTCTTTTGAATAATGCTCACAGGTAAACTTTTTTTCAGTTGGGAAGGCATATTCGGTGAGCCAGCTTAAAAGCTGCTCGCCATACGCGCCGACCATTTCGGTTTGCGGCAAATGTATGTGGGTGTCTATCATGCCGGGCATAACCAATTTTCCATCGTGGCGAATAATAGAGGCTGATTTATCAATTGTTGGCAGTATGTCTTGCTCGTAACCAAGCTTAACGACTTTGCCGTTTTGAATAACTAACGCGCCTTTTTCAAAATAGCGATGGGCGTTGTCGCCTGCTATGGCAGGGTCGTCTACAAAATCGAGTATGTTGGCACAAATTACGGTCACTTTATTATTTTGCATACTCATTATTAGCTACCTCTATACGTTGAGTAGCCAAATGGGCTAAGCAATAACGGAATATGATGATGCTTTTTATCTTGTAATCTAAAGGTAATTTGCGCCTCTGGGTAAAACGCTGGGGTAGGTTGATTTTGATAATAACTATCTAAATCAAATATCAGTTTATAGGTTGCAAATTCTACGTCTGTATTTAGCCAGTCGGTAATACGCCCATCGCTATCGGTTGTGCCTTGGGTTAGTTGCACCCATTCGTTATTTGTAAGTTTAAATAGCTTTACGGCGACATTTGCTGACGGTTTACCTGTGCTGGTATCGAGTATATGGGTGGTTATAGGGCTTTTTTTCATACTTTTATTCATAGTAATGACTCCAATCTTATTTTTGTTATTTTGGCTTGTTCGCCCGCGGCTATAGCAAGCTCTGTGCTGCGGGTGTTGTGTATGCGCTGCTCTATGAGCTCAAGCATTTGCTCAGCACTTTTGCCGCTGGCACACACAATAAATATAAAGCCAAATTTGCTGAGATATTCTTTATTTAGAGAAATCATTTTGGTAAATACGGCTTCGTTTGCTTTGCTCATACCTGATTGCTCATGACCCGCTTTTTGTGCGGTAGCAGCGTATTTTTTGCTAAGGGTTGATAAATCACCTATTTGCGGGTGGCCTTCAAAGGCAGCTAAATAGTCGCTCTCGCTTAGGCTAGCCCATACGCTTTGCGCGCTTTCAAATAGGTGTTGCTGGTTTTTAAACGGGCGAATGTTTAGCATACCGCTTACCCAACTTGGTGCCGCGCAACAGTGCTCTAACGCTTGGTGAGCTTGAGCTTCATTTAGGTTGTTAATTTTTAAGCTACTCATGCGTTTACTTCCTCTTGCGTGGTGCTAATTAAGGCATTTTTTAGTGTGCGCCATTGCAAGCCTTGGCGTTTTGGTACTTGGGTTTGCATAGCCTGATAAAGGCTAATTAACTGCCCGCTAATTGATATTGCTACTTCCATAGGGAGCTTGCCCGTTACATTTTCAAGCCCAACAGGGCAGACCATTTGCTGTATTTGATCGGCTGTAAAATCGCGATGGGCTAAGCGCTGTTTAAAACGTTTTGCTTTAGTGTCAGAACCAATTACGCCAAGCCAATTGGCATCAGCGCGTTTAATAATGGCTTGGGTGAGTGCAAAGTCGAGCTGGTGGTTATGGGTCAATATTAAATAATTGTTAGCTTTTGGGGCACGTTTTACTTGCTCTGTTGGCTCTTCATCAATCACTTTTACTACATTATTAGGGATTGATTGCGGGAATACATCGGTGCGGCTATCTATCCAGCGTATGCGCATAGGCAGCTGTGCCAATATACCAATAAGCGCCTGTGCTACGTGGCCTGCGCCGTAAATATCAAGCGTAAAGCGCTCGCATTGCATGCATTCAAGCATAACAGTGGCTGCGCCGCCGCAGCATTGGCCTAAATTTGCGCCTAAGTTAAATTGCTCAATTACTTGGGCGGCTTCGCCTTTGGAAAGTAGTTCGCGGGCTTTTTCTATTACTACGTATTCAAGGTGGCCACCGCCAAGGGTGTCGTAAATATGCTCGCCACTTATTACCATTTTAGAGCCCGTACCCCGTGGGGTTGAACCATTTGTGCCAAGCACCGTGGCAATAGCATAGTTAGTGCCGCTTTGTTCATGCTGTGCAATTGCTTGTGCCCAATTTTGCGTATGAAAACCCTGAAACGACTCGTTTAAATTAGACATGTTGCTGCTCCTTAAACCAACTAGCGGTTTGCTCAATTGCACTCAATACTCGCTCTGGGGTTGCGGGTGTATCCAATGGGGCGGTGTATTTGTAATCGGCCACACTGCTTATGGCATTACGAATAGCACTCCACACACTAAAGGCCAGCATAAATGGCGGCTCGCCTACGGCTTTTGATCTAAACACGGTGGTTTCTGGATTTGCTGAGTTATATAAATTGACGTTAAATTCGGCCGGTGTATCGCCAATGGCTGGTATTTTGTAGTTGGCTGGGCCAAAGCTTGCAAGCTGGCCTTTATCATTCCATTGTAAATCTTCGGTTGTTAGCCAGCCCATGCCTTGTACAAAGGCGCCTTCAATTTGCCCTATATCAAGTGCTGGATTAATTGAACTGCCTACATCGTGGAGTATATCAACGCGGGTTACCGTGTTTTCGCCGGTTAGGGTATCTACTTCTACTTCACTCAGTGCTACGCCGTGGGCGTAGTAAAAAAATGGGCGGCCTTCGCCTTTTGCTCTATCGTAATGAATTTTAGGGGTGGCGTAATATCCGGTAGATGAAAGCGATATACGATTCATATAAGCAAGATTTGCAAGTTCGCTAAAGCTAATTTCCCCTTTACTAAAAGTAATGAGGTTATCTTTAAATGTAATACTTTGGCTGTCTACTTCAAAGTGCTCGGTAATAAAATTAATTAAGCGCTCTTTTATTGTGTTTACTGCATTTAGCGCCGCCATGCCGTTTAAGTCGGTACCGCTTGAGGCCGCTGTTGGTGAGGTATTTGGTACTTTGTCGGTACGCGTAGCGCTAATACTTACCGCGTTAAAATCGACCCCAAAGCCATGGGCCACAATTTGCGCAATTTTGGTGTTTAGCCCTTGGCCCATTTCGGTGCCGCCGTGGTTTAAATGTATAGAGCCATCGCTATATACATGTACTAATGCACCGGCTTGGTTTAAGTGTTGTACAGTAAACGAAATACCGTATTTAACCGGCGTCATTGCAAGGCCTTTTTTTATAATAGGCGATGTGGCATTAAAGGCTTTAATAGCGGCTTTACGTTCCCAGTAGTCACCCGATTTCTCAAGCTGGCTTATCATATCTATTAAAATATGTTGCTCTACGGTTTGATGGTACGGCGTGGTATCGCGGCCTTTTTTGTATAAATTGAGTTTTCTGATCTCAAGCGGATCTTTACCTAACTTAGCGGCTATATCGTCCATTATTAGCTCGCCCATAATCATCCCTTGCGGGCCACCAAAGCCTCTAAATGCGGTATGGCTTACGGTATTCACTTTACAGCGATTGCCTTTAATTGTGGCGGCTGGGTAGTAGTAGGCGTTGTCGGCATGAAACATGGCGCGATCTACAATTGCATCTGATAAATCTGGGGAGTAGCCACAAAATCCGTTTACGGTAACGTCGGCACCTTCTATTAAACCATTTTCGTCAAAACCAACATGATAGTGATTATAAAAAGGGTGGCGTTTACCGGTTAATTTAAAATCGTCGCTGCGGGCTAGGCGCATTTTTACTGCGCAGCCAAGGTGGTAAACCGCAAAGGCTGCAAGGCATGCCCATGGTGCGCCTTGGGTTTCTTTGCCGCCAAAAGCACCGCCCATACGGCGGGTTTCTACGTTTACAAAGCTAAATGGCTTTTTTAATATTTTGGCAACTAAGTGTTGAACCTCTGTTGGGTGTTGCGTAGAGCATTGAACATGAATGCCCCCGTCGTTATCAGGTTGCGCAAGTGCTATTTGCCCCTCAAGGTAAAAGTGTTCTTGGCCGCCTATGTTTATTTCGCCTCTAAGCTGGTGGGCTGCATTATTAATAGCTTGCTCGCTATTACCACGGTTAAGTGAATGGGGCGGTCTTACCCAATGCTCTTTTTTTATCGCTTCTTTAATATTAAGTATTGGTGTAGTTTGCTCGCACTCTATAACCACTAAACGTGCAGCGCGACGCGCTATTTCATAGGTGTCGGCAACGACAATTAATACAGGTTGTCCGTGATATTGAATTTCATGGCTAGTGAGTAATACATCACCAGGAAATACCGGGCCAATATCTAATTTACCCGGTACATCTTCGGCCGATAAAATACGTTGAACGCCTTTAACTGCCAGTGCGTGACTTGTATCTATTGATTTAATAAAGCCACTTGTAACAGGGGCGAGCACTGGGTAGGCATGTAGGCAACCGTAAGGCTCAGGGTTATCGTCGGCAAAATTTGCACTGCCACAAACTTGTTTAATAGCGCTTTCGTGATATTTAGACTGCCCAACGCTACCACCTTGCGCTTTTAGTTTATCCATTTCAAAGTGACGCATGTGAGATCCTCGTAATGGCAATGTTGCTATTGTTGCGTGCTTGCGGATCACAAAACTCAATACCAATGCGTTGTAATAAGTTTTTGCTTACCGTAGTGCGGTAATGCGCACTGCTTCGTACATCGCTCATGGGCGTAAAGTCATCGTTAATAGCGGTAGCTGCGTCTATAAAACTACTTACTTGTAATGATTGAGATATTAGCTTTTGCTCAATATGCTGCGCGCGCTTAGGAATAGCTGCCATACCGCCCATAGCGCAGCGGGCTTGAGTAATCATATTTTGTGAATGCTCTATAGCAAGCACCAAGCACACGGTAGATATATCGTCTTCAAAGCGTTTTGATATTTTATGACACGCCAGTTTTAGTGATTCTGGGCGCTTTGGAATAGTGAACTTACTAATTACTTCATCGCTTTTTAAAACTGTTTTTTTGTAATCAATAAAGTAGTCGGCAACTTTAATAGTGCGCGTACCAGTGCTGCTTAATAAATCCATTGATGCATTAAGCGCGATTAAAAGGGGAGCTGGATCGCCAATAGGAGAGGCATTTCCTATGCTGCCACCGAGTGTGCCGCTGTTTCTTACTTGGCTTGATCCTAAGCGTTCAAATAGCTCTTTTGACTCTGGATAATGGTTATAAAATACCTCAACAAATTGGCTATAAGGTAGTGCTGCACCAATGTGTAGCTCACCGTTATTATCTGCCAAGGTACAAAGATCCTTTACTTGGCTAAGGGAGATAATTACATCTGGTAAGAGCATGTTTTGGCTAAGCTCAATGGCAAAGTCGGTGCCACCAGCAACTAAATTTGCATAAGGATAAAGCGCTTTTAGCTCAACAAGTTGCTGAGCAGTTTGTGGTAAGTAAAATTTGCGAGGACCATTTTTTAAAAATGGAATATCGTCATCATATTGCGTATTAAGTGATGCTTTAAATTGAGCGGCCATTGCTGAGTACGGTTCAGCTTTACGTTCATAGCTGTAGGCTTTTTCGGCCGCAAGTAATATAGGACTATAACCTGTACAGCGGCATAAGTTACCGCCAAGTGCATGAATAACCGCTTTTTTACCAGGGTACGTTGGCTCATTAATATAAAGAGCCAACAAACTCATTATTATACCGGGCGTGCAAAATCCACATTGCGAACCATGGCACTCCACCAGTGCACGTTGTACAGGGTGTAAATCGGTTAAGTTTGGGTATAAGCCAGTAGTCACAGCCTCTACCGTTACTATATGTTTTGCATGCGCATTACCTAATAACAATAAACAGCTGTTCATTGTTTTGTATTGCCAACTAGTTTGCCCGTTTGCATTTATACGCTCTTCACCCACTAAAATTGTGCACGCGCCACAGTCGCCAGTTGCACACCCTTCTTTGGTGCCCACTTTCCCTTTTTTGGTGCGTAGCCAGTCCAAAATGGTGAGACTTGGCGAACATTCTTGTACTTCAATTGGCGTGTTATTTAATAAAAATTGAATCACACAGACCCCCTTAATTTTTATAAAGCCTTGATAAATAAAGGCTTGGCGTATGTTTTTTCTTGTTGTTTGCGCACGGGTAACAAAAATACTTTTTAATATTAGTAAGTTTATTGCAGTTACTATGCCATTGTTGACCGCTTGGTCAGTTAATGGTTTTGGGCGGCTAAATTATCGAGGCATAGGTAATAACGGCGTAGCCTTAAAAAATAAAGCACGATAAAGTGAATGTTTTTAATATTTAAATCTAAAGGGGAAAATAGGGCTGGTAAAAGCACATTAATGAAAATGCTTTCTGGTGTGGTTAAACCTGACCAAAAGGACATGTTTTTTATAATGAATATAATAGAGCTTGCTGATACGCGCTATTTAGCAGTACGCTTGCGGGCCGAGTTATAAAAATGCCAACACGTTATGGTATGTTGTTAAAAACACATAAATAATTGAATAACCTAAACTAATTATGTTAAATTACGATAAAAAGAAGATACGGACTTAGCTTTTATGGACTCTGAAATAGATTTTTCTACCTACACTTTAGATGAGCTTTACTCATCAGCGAAAGTTATAGATCGCGAAGCCTACCCAGATCGAGCAAAAGAAATAGACGACTTAATTAAAACGCGAGAAGCACAGAGCCCATCTGAAAATATTGTATCAAAACTAGCAGGAGAAAAAGCAACGCGCTCAGATAGGCTAGTGGCTGCTATTGTTGATGGCGTTTTAGGTTTTGTTTGTTTTATACCTTTATTCATACTCGTAGGGTTTGATAATTTAAGCCAACCAACACTTACTTTATCTGCAGGTTTGCTAGGTTATGGCATATTAAGCACGTTAGTGCTTCATGGTTACCTTATGTACCAACGCGGACAAACAATTGGTAAATCTTTAATGTCTATCCGTATTGAAAATTTAGATGGTACACAAGCTAGCTTTACTACAATTTACTTTAAACGCATGCTTTCTATGCAACTCTTATCACTTGTCCCTTCGGTAGGTCAGTTTATAGCTGGTTTTGTTAATCCATTATTTATATTTGGAAAAGATAAACGATGTTTACATGATCATTTCGCGGGAACAAAAGTGAGTTATGTAGATTAATCAGGATATTAATTATGGCAGCTTTGCCTAGGCAAAAAAAATTACCCGGATTTAAAATAATCTACAGTTTGGCTTTATCAGCATTATTTATTGTCATTTTGCTATTTTACATGGAAGTAATTAACGAAAAGCCTTTATTGCATCAGTTTTTATATTTGTTTGGATTATCTTCTTTAGGAGTGGTTATTGAATGGCTATCAACAAATAATAAGCAATCACAAGCTATTGATATTGCGAATGGTGAATTTAAATTACTTGGTATAAATATAAAGGTGTCTGAGCTAGAAGAAGTACTTTATTGCCAAACGAAATGGTTTGAGCATACCTTAAGGTTTAAATTTAGAGATGCGACTTACCGAGACATAGAAATATCAGCCCCTGACTTGATTGATGATTTACGTTTTTATCACTTTATGGTTGGTAACGGTTTACCAGTAAAAATGACAGACGATATAGGGCGTTTTTTTGAGTGAACTTAATGAAAATTAGGAGAACACTCACTCTAATTACCAACACAATAAACTCTTATTTTTGTTTATAAATTAATTGTCGGATGGCATGGCTTCGCCATTTATCCGACCTACGTCAACAATAAAATTAGGGTAGATGTCAGCGTTATTTTTTATGTGATTCTGCAAGTTGGATAGGTATTAGCCTATTAATCTTTGAGTCAATTTTTGTAGGCTATCTTGCTTATTTTGAGTGGATAAATAGCGTTAGCTTAATTTATGGGCCTGCTTATAAACAACGTGTAAAAAATACCTACTTTTAAAATAATTACCTTCTCAAATATTACCTTTCATAAAACCTAACCTCAAACTGCATTCAGTGTAAATTACAGCGTTGTTTTTAAATGTATTTTTTAAAGTTAATTCAACCTTTAAGGGATGTTTTTTGGCACGTAAGTTGATACAACTCCTTATAAATTTTAAAAAGGAATTACCATGACTGCTGAATACTTTATGGTACTGGGGTTACTCGGTGTTGCATTTTTTGCTGTTGCAGGGGCGTTGCTTGGGTATGAAAAAAACATTAGTGGCTTTGGCGTCGTAGTGGTTGCAACCGTTACAGCACTAGGGGGCGGTACCCTCAGGGATATACTTTTAAACAAGCCGGTATTTTGGATTGCTACCCCGGAGTATTTATATTCAACCTATGGGGCCGTTATAGCAACAATTGCATTTATTCGATATTTACCGCGCGTTAATAACTACTACTTTTTATTGG
>Ga0316197_10000484_pt1 | contig 27506 bp, 21 predicted proteins | sample OudBiesiAoxic_MG_FD_204939 | JGI IMG/M metagenome (GOLD analysis project Ga0316197, IMG submission 204939) | Coastal sediment microbial communities from Oude Bieten Haven, Netherlands - site A oxic | ecosystem: Environmental > Aquatic > Marine > Coastal > Sediment | place: Netherlands... | reverse complement strand
GGCTGAATTTCAATATTATCAATCGAAAGTTACCTATGAAGGCGATGCTGATCTAAAGCTCGTAGCAGCAGCAGTATTTGAGTCGGCCTGGGAACTGGCCGTCGAAAATGGTCAGTCCGACCGTTTCGAAACCAAAATCGAACCAGTGAAAAAGCAATACCCAAAGGAATTAGCGGAGCTAGGTTATAATGCCTGAAGAATTATCGGTCCAAGACCGTAACAAGCTAGTTTTGATTGTCGATAATAACGAGGAACTGCTCGAGTCTCTGAAGGTAGGGCTGGGTAAGTACCGGGCGAAATTCTCTGCGCTTTACGCCAATGATGGAAAAAAGGCCCTTGAAATTCTGAAACGCGAATCCATATCGATTGTTGTATCCGACGTAAAAATGCCAAAAATGAACGGCCTGGCACTGCTTTCGATAATGACCAACCGGTATCCTGATATCCCCGTGATCATTATAACGGCTTATGGGCAGGACGAGTTGGAATGGCTGGCCCGAAAAAGCGGTGCCGTAGCATTTGTCAGCAAACCTTTTAGTATAGATGAACTCGGCAATAAAATCCTCTCATTGTTACAGAAAGAATCGGATGGAGGTGTTATTAAGGGGGTATCCGCTGGTGTTTTTATGCAATTAGCTGAAATGGAAGAAATGACTTGCACAATCCGGGTGTACTCCGAGGCAACTGATATGCAAGGGGTCGTTTTTTTCAAAAAGGGAAGGTTGTTTGATGCGCGTTGCGACACTTGTGGCGGTGAAAAGGCAGTCCTAAAAATTTTATCGTTGGAACAGGCCCATATCCGTATTCAAAACAGCTGTCCGGGTTTTGTTCAACCTAAAATTGGGGTTGGCTTACAAGCGGTTTTATTGGAGGCGATGCGCCTAAAAGATGAAGCGATCGCTGATAAAGCCGAACCCCTAGAAAACACTTGTTTGGAATTGTCGGAGGCGGATGAGCTTACCATCGCTTCTCCGGAGGAAGGATCCGAGCCAAAGGAAAAAGCGACAATTCAAAAAGGCCAGCACCCGATAAAAGTGTTACATGAAATTCAAGAGGAAATCGGGAAGAGGTTTGAAATGAACGAAATTAACAGTGGCCGTGGTTGGGAGCATGTCGTCACTATATCCTTGAAGATTGGGGATTTATTTGATTCCGGGCATCTTAAATGCGGCTATATTCAAAAAAATAATTATAACTCGAACCTTTTTATTCCAGGATCGCCGTCAGCCGTTGTAAGCGTTGATCAAACCTGTCCGCGGGACAGAGTATTTCGTATCGCCGGACGGATTGTATAATATGAAAATATTAATTGATAATCTATTCAGTGTAAAGGGAGTATTGGGTGTTTTGGTCGTTTCATCTGACAGCAGGATATTATTCCAAGATTTAACGAGACTGGAATTGGATGGATTAAAGGAAACAGACCTTGAAATGCCGCTTTCGCTTTTTGATCGGGTCGAGGAGTTGGATCTGCTTTTCGAGCGTTACCGTATTTATATTCAAAAATACCCTTTAGGGCTTATTTGGGTGATCATGCAACCTGACGCATCAGCGGCCATGATACGCCTGCAATGCGACATCATCGCTCCCAAGATGGAACAGGAGAAACCAATTAAAAAAGGTATCGGCCGTCTTTTCAAGTAATAATATGATGGAGTAAGAATGCATCCTAAAGAAACATCCATCGAGCGAGTTATGCTCGGCCAAGGTGAAACGATCCTTGCAGTAGATGATGACAAAGCACTGCTGCCGGCCATTGTTGATCTTTTGACCATGATAGGATACCGGATGATAACCGCCGAAAACGGCCGGACGGCGGTTGAAACATATCGCCGCAATCGTCCGGACGCGGTCCTGATGGATCGGAACATGCCGTGTATGAACGGTGTCGAGGCTGCCCGACAAATCCTTAAATTTGATCCTGAAGCAAAAGTGGTTTTACTGTCTGGATATGATGCCAGTGGCTATGACGGTATTGAAGCTAAACTTTTAAAACAGATTAAAGCATATTTAACCAAACCGATTCAAATAAAAGAACTTAGCCAAGTCTTATCGGGAGTGATTAATGGGTGAAAAGAATTATGACAACGAATGATAACATAAAAACAAGTCTTTCCGAAGCCCAGGTTTACGAGTCCATGGGGCTTTATACGGAAGCATTGGGTGCTTACGAAAATATCCTTTCCGAGGAGGAGCCCAAAGACTCGGAAATAATAACTGAGATTAAAGACCATATTGTACGCTTGGAAAAAAAGCTGGCCGATGATTCTGAGGAAGACGCAGGAGGAAGCGAGTTCTCCCGTGAATCGTTGGATCAAATCAAGACGCACACACCCGATGAGAAGGACATTGCGCCCATCCTTGATCGCGCTTCGGTGTTTCTTGAAAAGGGATTGTATGAAGAAGCGGCGGATGAGTATGCCATGTTGTTCAGCATCGGCTACTCATTCGGAACAGTCATTCCGCCCATAATTGATTTTTTGATGACCATCTGCCCTTACGGGCAGGTAGGCAGGGAAGTGTCAAGGGTTATCGATAAATTTAATTTGCAGAAAGATGAACTTGCTGAAATAACCGTGCTTTTCGGGAAGGAGATTGCCAAACGGGCCCAATATAGCTCTGCTGCAGGCCTGTTTGAGAAAGCAAAGGGCCTGGATCCTGGCAACGAAAATATCGAGAAAATGTACAAGGAAATCGTTAGTCAATTTATGGCCGAACCCCGATCCATTTATTTGATCCGTCGCACCCGGTTGACGGATGATCAATTAGCAGAGGCGCTGGTCCTATCTTTTAATGAAGAGAAAAGTCTCTGTTCTGTTTTGATTTCGAACAACTATATTGATAGGGATAGGTTGCTTCGCGCCCTGTCCGACTACCATAAAAATCCCGCCGTCGAATTTGATTCCAAGCTTATCCCGCCGAAGCGGATCACATCCAGATTGAAAAAAGCGGCCCTTCTTTCCCAGGAATGGGTCCCGCTGGAATGGAATGATACCGGTGCAAGAGTAGTTGTGGAAAATCCGGAAGATACTTATCAAATTGAACAGATTAAAAGGATACTATCAGTGGACGATGTTCAATTTTGTCCGGGCATCCAGGAGGATATCGAATTACTAATTGAGCATTTTTTCGAGCAGGGAAAAAAGCTGGAAGAAATTGAAGCTGAGAAAGATCCAGGGAATGTAGAAGGTGCTGTTGTCATGGATATTGTTGAAATGCTCGAACAGAAAAATGGCTGGAGCAGCGAACAAAAAATATCCATCAGACCCCAGTTGATCTCGGCCGAGTTGATGCTGAAAGAACAGAACGGTAAACAAGATTCACTACTGGTGCGGTTAAAGGATTCCCCCGATCACGGCCTCGGTATGTTGATTTCATCGGAAGAGTATAAGAGGCTCAACAAGATAAAAGACGGAGACATGCTTAACGATATCATCTTTTATACCGGATGGGCCATGGTTCGGACGAAGTCAGTCGTACGAAATGTGACCCGGATCAGGGAGGGCAAAGATAAAGGTCAGTATTTCGTTGAGATTGAATCGGAAAATGTTATCTGATGAAAATACGGTAATAACTTTAAGTGCATGTTTAAATGACAATCCGATAACCGAAACAGGCGGCCCATTTATAGGACTTTATCTTTAAAAAAACTGATGAGAAATAATTACAGTCAGGTCATTATAGGGTTTTTGGTTATATCGGCACCCTCTATTATTGCCGATAAAACATGTCCTTTTTTGGTATTGCCCCGCTTTTATACCATTGTCATTCTGGGTGGTTCGGGCCAATAGCGGATTATATCGTAGTGGAGACAGGTATCGATGTGGCATTAGTGATACCGGCCCCTGAAGCGTTAAGCATTATGTAAAAAAATGGTTCTGGGAAGTAATGGGTAGAATACAGACCATCACCGAAATGCAAGGAGTTAAATCATGATTCTCATTTGTGAGGAATGCGGGAAAAAGTATCAGACAAAGGGGAGCCTGAAAAAGGATAAAGCCAAGTTCAAATGCAGATCATGTGGGCATGTTATAACGATTTTTAAGTCGGGTATCGCTTGGGATAACAAAGAGGAGGCGATAGGATCTACGGTTCAACTAGAAGAAGATGGTCATCCAAATGAGAAAGAAATACCAATGAGTCCCGGTGAGCCAGCGGCTACGACTGAACCGAAGGATGATGAGAAAAAACCGAAAAGCCGGATCCATGAACCTTTGGATGCGTCTAAAGTTCAGTTTGGCCTCTCGGCAAAAGTTATTACCGTGATGCTTTTGGTTAGTTTGGTACCTCTACTGTTATTCTGGGTTATCTCATATAAACAAATCGGCGATCAGATCAGAAACGATACAGAACGCGTTATGGCCGTGACGGCACAGGGTCTGGGCGATCAAGTTGATGAGTGGATCGATAAAAATGTTCTGGTGTTAAAGGCGGTGGCCGACATGCAAGATATCATCAGCATGCAGCAGGCCCAACAAGAACCGATTTTAAAGTCCATTCAACAAGAATATCCATGGATGTATCTCGTATTCACGGTCGGAATGGACGGTATGAACCGCGCTAGAAACGATGGTAAGCCATTAAAAGATTATTCTGACCGGCAATATTATAAAGATATAATCAGCGGTAAAGATATGACCTGGCAGACGCTTATCGGTAAAACATCTAAAAAGCCGGCACTCGTCCTGGCAGTTCCCATTGTTCATAGGGAGAGAGGGTTGGTTGGTGTGATGGCAGCGGCCATGAACATTGACGAAATATCCAGAAGAGTGGCGAACTGGAAAGAGGGCGAAACGGGATTTGCATTCCTGGTTGATGAGAAAAGGAAGGTGGTGGCCCATCAAATTGGAACATTCGTGCTCGAACAGAAAAACCTAAAATCCCATCCGCTGATTGCCCATTATGAAACCAATAAAAAGGACGCCACCATTCAGTTCGAAGATATGAATGGGAATGCAATCATCGGCCATGTAAAGGGAATTAAATATGGATGGGCTTTAGCGATTCGGCAGGATGTAAAAGAGGTATTTTCACCTTTACAAAAGGTACAACGATTTGCCTGGATACTTCTTGGCGTCACGGTTGTTTTTGTAACCCTGATTGCATTAATTTCAGCCAGAGCGGTGGTAACCCCGATAATGAAATTAACTGATGCCGCCGAGCGTATGAGCCTGGGCGATCTTAACGTAGATATTGATATTAAATCCAAAGATGAGGTTGGATTGCTGGCTCAAGCGATCAGCCGGATGCAAACAAGCCTAAGGATGGCCGTGGAAAGGTTAAGGGGGCGGCAATCAGGTAAATAAAAAATAAGGTTTTGATCTTTTCGCATACCTTTGCAAGCGGGCCTGAGATGATGTTTTAAAACAGCCCTATGCGATTACCCATCATGGATGGAGACTGATTCAATCAGTTGGCCGGCTACCCAGTCTCACGGATTCGTTGGTCGAATGATCTACATGTCCATGGTTGCGCCTTTATCGGCGGAATTGACATGCTGGGCATAACGTGCCAGCCAACCGCGCTGAACCTTTGCCTTGAAAGATGGCAGATCATTTAGCCGTTTGATAAGTTCCTCCTTATTAATACAATTATCGATGATCCGGTGGCGGGCATCTATGCGAATTCGATCACCGGCTTGAATGGCGGCGATGGGGCCGCCTGCGGCGGCTTCAGGCGATATATGGCCGACGCAGAGACCCCGCGTCCCGCCGCTGAATCGACCGTCGGTGATCAGGGCGGCACGAATCCCCGCACCCTGGATCGCGGCCGTGGGCGAGAGCATTTCCTGCATACCTGGTCCGCCTTGCGGGCCTTCATAACGGATAACGACCACATCGCCATCCTTAACGTGTCCCTCCAGAATACCCGTCAGTGCGTTTTCCTGGGATTCGAAAATCACGGCTGGCCCTTCAAAGGTCATCATCTCTTCCGTAACCCCGGCAATTTTTACTACCGCCCCGTTGGGCGCAAGGTTGCCAAAAAGAATCGCCAGGCCCCCATCCGGTGAAAAGGCATTCGTGACACTGCGAATGATATCGCCATCCGGTTCGGGTGCTTTGGCAACAGTATCGCCAAGGGTTCCTTGAACCGTTTGGGCGGAAAGTGAAAGGCCGGCGTTTGAGTGTTGTCCGATTTCTTTCAGGATGGATGGGATCCCTCCCATCTGATGGACGTCCTCCAGATGAACATCCGTCCGGGAAGGGGAGACCTTACAAATGCATGGCGTCCGTTCTGAAATGGCGTTGATTCGCTTGAGATCGTAGTCGACACCGGCTTCGGCGGCCAGGGCCAAGGTATGCAATATTGTGTTGGTACTGCCCCCCATGGCCATATCGAGGACGAAGGCGTTGTCAATGGCCTCAGGTGTTACGATATCAAGGGGCCGGATGTTTTTCTCAAGGCAAACCTTCAGTGATTTGGCCGCGCGTCGACACAGGGTAATCCTTTCGGGATTCAGTTCGGTAGCCGTTTTTTCCGTATCTTTCCAGACCTGGGCGGTAATCGTACCGTTACCGGGCAGCGCCAGGCCAACCGCTTCTCCCAGGCAGTTCATAGAATTGGCGGTGAACATGCCGGCACAGCATCCGCATCCCGGGCAACTGATTTCGGACAGATGTTCCAGTTCGGTTGTACTGATTTTATCAGCCGCATGTTGGCCTACCCCTTCAAATACCGAGATCAGGTCTCCCCCTTCACGGCTGGCCAGCATCGGTCCTCCAGATACGTAAACGGCGGGGAGGTTCAGGCGGACCATGGCATTGTACATGGCGGGGACGATCTTGTCGCAGTTGCCAATGCCGATCCATCCGTCACACGGGTGGGCCGCGATGAGTGACTCGATCTGGTCACAGATCAGTTCCCGCGATGGCAGGGAGTATTTCATCCCGAAATGTCCCATGGCGATACCGTCGCAAATAGCGCCGCCGATATTGGCGTACCAGACATTATAACCGATTTGTTTCAATTCTTTAAAAACGACCTCGCCCAGCAGGTTGAGATGGGCATGGCCGGGGATATGGGTCGTGTATGAATTGACTACGGTTACAAAAGGTTTGGCCAAGTCATCCATATGCCGGATGATTCCGGCTGCTTTCATCAATGATGCGGCCGGAAGCATATGGTGGCCTTCGGCGATGATACGGCTGCCCTGCCGGCGAATATTCTCGATGCCTTCATTGATGAAATGTTTGTGACTTTGGTTGTGGGATCCCATTGGCGGCCTCCTTGTTCAATAAATATATATCGGTATAATTTTATCAGACAGATCATAGGCGGTCAAACATAAAGCCAGGGTAACAGCTTCCTTCAGTTTAAAATTTCCCTGAGGCAGACTGCCGGTGGGCATTAAAACAATGGCGTTTTTCAGGCATCTTTGCCAAATTATACAGGATTTGATAATCGTTTTTGAATTTAGATTGGAACAGCGATGGAAAAATAAATCCGCAACCTACGATCATGCGACTCGACATAGATGCTTTTTATGTAGCGGTGGAGGTTTTGGGTAACGTGGCCGGTTCGGTTGATGGGGATGGGTGTTTCTTCTCTGACCGCGGAAGATACTCCGGTCCAGATGGCATTATTCGATCCCCTAAAAGAACCTGACAGGCCAATGGAGCAGGTGGAAAAAGTGGTGGATGCCATTACCGAAAAATTCGGAAAAGGTACTATTCGAAAGGCCCGGCTGGAAAAGATCGATCCTTGATTGTATTAGCGCTGTCGGTTCTCTACTTTCTGAAGGTGGCCGGTATGTTGCAAACCGGAATAGGCACCATTTTGTGTTGGTTGGTCCGGTGCAATGTTCGATAGATGGCAAGGGTTTCTTTCTGTCTGGAAGAAAGGTCGGCTGCTTCCTCCGGATTGGAATCAAATCCCATGGCCCATTCCAGTTCCGCATAGCTGGCACCGATTTGGGATTCGTCCGTCCGGTTGTCGGTCCATAACCCATCGGTGGGCGAAGCCTGGATGATTGCCTTGGAGATACCAAGGATTTGGGCCAGGGCGTAAACCTCAGATTTCATCAGGTCGGCAATGGGCGAAAGGTCGACGCCGCCATCACCGTATTTAGTAAAAAAACCGACCCCGAAATCCTCCACTTTGTTCCCGGTGCCAGCCACCAATAAACGGTGATGGTTGGCAACGGCATAAAGTGTCAACATTCGCATCCTCGATCGAGCGTTGGCCATGGTCAGCCCGTCCCGGATTTCTTCTGGTAATGTGTGGCTCAGTGCCCGAAAAGCGGAAGTCAATTCCAGGGTCATACCGGCCACATTTTTAAATTTTTTTTCCAGCCATGCGATATGCTGTTCGGACAAGTCTATTTGATCTTTGGCCTGATTGATAGGCAAGTTTAAAACTATCACCCTTCGGTCGGTTCGGGCGCAGAGGGTGGATGTAACGGCCGAGTCGACCCCGCCCGATACACCTATCACGAATCCGGTCATTCCAGCCGAATCGCAATAGTTTTTGAGCCAGTCTACGATATAAGCAATGGTTTGGGTTGTACCTATCATCAATGTGGTTCCATTTCCGGTAGTGTTGCGAATCGTCCGGCCGGCGGTCCCTGGCCATGGGTCGTTTCCCAGCGCTTATCCATATAATACAGGATAGGGACGGTCAACCGCGAAAAGAAAAGGGATGCCACTTCGCCGGCCATTAGGGAGATGGCCAGTCCCTGGAAAATGGGGTCAAACAGGATCACCGAGGCGCCCACGACAACGGCGGCGGCGGTAAGCATCATTGGCCGGAATCGAACGGCTCCGGCATCCACCACCGCTTCATCCAGCGGCATCCCTTCGGATATTCGGAGTTCAATGAAATCAACCAGAATGATCGAATTGCGCACCACGATACCGGCCCCGGCAATGAATCCGATCATGGAGGTGGCCGTGAAAAAAGCCCCCATCGCCCAGTGGGCCGGCAGGATGCCGATAAGGGTAAACGGAATAGCCGCCATGATGGTCATGGGGGTGCTGAACGACTGGAACCAGCCTACCACCAGGACGAAAATCAGCACCATCACAACGGCAAAGGCGATTCCCATGTCCCGGAAGACTTCATAGGTGATGTGCCATTCTCCATCCCATTTCATGGCAAAGCGTTGATCGCTGTCAGGTAAATCGGCCGTATGCTGATGGATCTGGTACCCTTCAGGCAGTGTCATCGCCTCAATTTTTTTTCGCAATTCCAGAATGGCATATATGGGGCTTTCCTTGGCGCCGGCAACATCACCGGTGACGTATACTACCGGCATCAGGTTTTTATGATAGATGCTTTGATCCGGTTCGGTTCGACGGCTGTGGATCAGCGTTGATAAGGGGATCTGACTTCCGTCGGGAGTGTTGATCTTAATAGCGTTGAGCCGTTCAATGCCAGCCCGGGACTTTAAGGGTAGTCTTAAAACAATGGGAACATCTTCGTTTTCCCTGGGTTGATGGAGCAGGCCCACCTGTTGACCGGAGAGGGCCATCTGCAGTGTTTGGGTGATCTGGGCTACACTGACCCCGTGCAGGGTGGCCTTCTCCCGATCCACTTCAAGCTGGTATCTGGGTTGTTCTTCCTCCATATACCAGTCCACATCCACGACTCCTTCCGTCTCTTCGAAGATGGTTCGTATTCTTTGGGCAATTTCTCGCTGGCGTTCGTAATCTGGGCCGTAGATTTCGGCCACAAGCGTGGAGAGCACCGGCGGGCCTGGCGGTACTTCGGCCACCTTTACCTTGGCCCCGTAACGATCGGCGATTTCTTTCAATGGCGGGCGGACCCGTTTGGCGATGGGGTGGCTCTGGTCCTGGCGATGGTGTTTTCCCGCCAGGTTGACCTGGATATCAGCCATGTTAGGGGCTTGGCGCAGATAGTAGTGACGGACCAGACCGTTGAAATTAAACGGCCCGGCCGTGCCGGTATAGATCTGGTAATCAGTGACTTCATTGACGGTTTTTAAATAATTTCCCATCTCCATGGCCGCAGCGGCCGTTTCCTCCAAGGTGGCCGATTCAGGCATGTCGATGATAACCTGAAATTCGCTTTTATTGTCAAACGGGAGCATCTTGACCCGTACCAGGCCCAGGCCGACCATGGCACAGGCCGCCAGAAGCAGAATTACCACCAGCGATAGAAATGACCATTTCCAAAGCCCACTATGGATCAAGGGATTCATTACTCTGCGGTAGATACGCTTGTCCCAGCTTTCTTTCTCTGCGGTTTCGGCATGATGGTGGCCGCCACCATTTTTTTTATGGCGGAGTAATCGCAAGGATGCCCAGGGAGTTACGATAAATGCCACTAGCATGGAAAAAATCATGGCCGCCGAGGCTCCGATGGGAATCGGGCGCATATACGGACCCATGAGACCGCCGACGAAGGCCATAGGTAAAATGGCGGCGATCACCGTCAGGGTGGCTAAAATGGTCGGGTTTCCCACTTCGGCCACTGCTTCCACAGCCACTCTGGCCTGGGAGCGATCCCTGTTTGCCGGCAACCGCATGTGTCGGACGATATTTTCCACGACCACAATGGCATCGTCCACCAGAATCCCGATGGAGAATATCAATGCAAAAAGGGTAATCCGGTTAAGCGTGTATCCATACAGGTAGAAAACGGCCAGAGTCAGTGCCAGGGTGACCGGGATGGCCAATGCCACAACCCCCGATTCTCTAAAGCCCAGCGTAAACATAATCAATATCGAGACCGAGATCACGGCGATCGCCATATGAAAAAGGAGCTCGTCCGATTTTTCCTTTGCCGTTTCACCATAATGTCGGGTGACGGTCATGTGGATATTAGTAGGAATGATGATCCCCTTGAGATCCTCGATACGCTTTAATATCTTTTCGGCCACGGAGATGGCATTGGTTCCTTTACGTTTAGCCACAGTGAGTGTCACAGCGGGGAATATGCTTATAGGAGACAATTCGTGCGCAATCCCTTTTTCTTCTGCGGCCGGGCCGGTGCCGAAAAAGACATATTGGGTCGGTTCAGAAGAGCCGTCTTGAACGGTGGCGATATCCCGCAAGTAAATCGGGCGCCCTTCATGAACGCCTACCACGACCTGGCGAACATCCAGGGCGTTTTTTAAAAAATTGCCGGTATGAATTCGGATTTCACCTTCCAGGGATGGATAGGTGCCGGCGTCAGCGGCCTGATTGGTCGCGGTAATTTGTCGAGCAACCATTTGGGGATCGAGACTGAAAGCCGATAGACGAACGGGATCGAGCTGGATGGTAACCTGGCGGGATTCACCTCCGATAAGTGTTGTGATGGAGGTATTCTTTTCGCGTTTGATTCGGTTTTCGACTTCGGAAGCCACCCGGCGCAGCGTATAATGATCATTGTCGGCACTCCAGAAGGTCAGCGCCAGGATCGGTACATCATCGATATAGCTCGGTTTGATAAGCGGCGCGGAGGCCTGCCAGGGGATTCGGTCGTAGCTGGCGGTTAATTTCGATTGCAGCCGGACGATGGCTTCCTCCTCATCCTCGCCCACATAAAACCGGATAACGGCCATGCTCATGCCTGGGCTTGAAGTCGAATAGACGTATTCAACCCCGGGAATTTCCCATAACAATTTTTCCATGGGCCGGGTCACGCGTTCTTCCACTTCTTTGGCACTGGCACCGGGCATTTGAACAAAGACATCGATCATCGGAACAATGATCTGGGGCTCTTCTTCCCGGGGGAGGGCGATGACAGCTGCAATCCCCAGCAGGATGGAAGCGATGATGATTAAAGGCGTAAGCTTTGAATCAATAAAAAAATGGGCGATTTTGCCCGCCGGACCGGCCTTGTCATCAGTCATGAGATAACCTCGACCGTCACACCATCGGACATTTCCGATCCCGGGTCGACCACGTATCGATCGCCTTCCTTTAACCCGGAAACCACTTCAACCTGTTCTCCCAGGGTTCGACCGGTTCTGAGCAGCCTGAAATGGGCGATGTTCTCTTTGCCAATTAAATAAAATCCGGTCAGCTGGCCCCGCTTAATCACTGCCGTTTGGGGAATCGCAATCATTCCGGCCTGGCCGACGGGGATCGCCACCCGGGCAAACATGCCCGCACGGATGTTTTTACTTCCCGGTAAATTAACTTTTACATAAAAGGACCGGGTCCGCTGATCGGCGATGGGTGAAATGGTTTCGACGGTACCATTTAAAGTCAGATCAGTCAGTGATGGGATGGTCGCGGCCAGGGGTTGGCCGGGAGTGATGGTTTCGATATGAACTTCTGGTAGGATCAATTTGATCTGGTAGCCCCGGCCGCCTTCAAGGGTCAGCAACGGTGTCCCAGGAGCCGCCAGATCACCGACATGGGCCATCTTGGCTGTAACCTTTCCATCGTAGGGAGCCTGCACCTGGACGTCTTTTTTACCAATCCCGGCGGAGGTCACCCCAGCTTTGGCCTGGTTGATCCGTTGGGTAGCTGCCGCTACCATCGCTTGTGCTTGATTCAACCCACTGAAAGCCTTATCGTACCGGGCTTTAACCTCGTCGAATTCCTGCTGGCTGGCCGATTCTTCGGCCAGGAGGCGTTGATAGCGGTTAAAGGTGGCTTCAGCCAGCTTTTCATCAACTTCGGCAACATCGCGGGAAGCTTTTGCCGCCTGCAATGCTTGCTGAGCTTCGGCCAGGCCAGCTTCGGCCTGATCAAAGTCGGCGGTGACCTGCCGGTCGTCTATGATCACTAGCACATCTCCCTTTTTAACCCGGTCACCTTCCTTAACATTAATAGCCCGGATTGTGCCCATCACCTTTCCAGACAGTGTACTGCTAGTCCGGGCTTCTACGGTACCGACAGCCGTATAGATAAAGGGCTGGTCGGAAATGGTGGCTATGCCGACGGCGGCGCGAATCGTGCCGGATGATTTTTTCTCGGTGGTGCCCGGTTTGATCTTATCGCCGCAGGCAGTGATCAAAGTTATTATAATCACTAAACCGAGAATACTGATACCTTTTGGTTGCATACCTTGCTCCACAAATTAAATTGACCTTGTCGTTTATTAGGAGACGATCCAATAAAATCCGTTACAATAATTCTGAAATTCGCTGATCAATTGTACCAGAGGACAGTAACAGTCGGATCATGGCCACCTTGTAGTCATGTAAACGGTTGAAATGGTTCGTACGGGCTTGCTGGAGGGCTACTTCCGCATCAAGGAGACTCACAATGGTAACCAAGCCGTTGTTATACCGGTTACTAATAATACGTAAGGTCTCTTCGGCTTGAGTAATTGCCGCCCGGGACACGTCGATACTCTGGTAAGCACTTTTGGCTTGTTGGAAGGCACTTTCAGTTTCCACCTTGATTCCCAGGGTCGCCTGGTATTGCCGGGCCTTGGCTGCAACCAACAACGACCGTGCTTCCAATTCTTTGGCAGTGTGACGAAGACCGGAAAAAAGATTGATGCGTACGCCGGCCCCCAACATGTAATTGTCCGCGCTATCGTCAAAATCCTCGCTATTGATCTCATATTTGCCGATGAGATTCACCGAAGGAAGGTGGGCCCCGCGTGCTTTTTTAACTGCTTTTTCAGCAATTTGATGTTGATATTGAACCTGCTTCAAATCCGGGCGGTTATGCATAGCAGCGTAAATCCAGGCAGAAAGGGCATCATCCAGTTCTTTTTCAGCCTTCAAAGAACTTATCAGGCGGTAGCGATCATCGGACATGGTTCCCATCATGGCACTTAAATTTGCCCAGGCCGTTTCCACATGGCTTTGGGCCAGGGCTCGTTGTTGTTCTAATTTAGCGATGCGTACTTTGGCCCTTAACAGATCGCTTTTTATAGAAAAGCCGGCATTAAAACGGGATTGAACCATTTTGAGGTTGGTCCGGGCAGTTGCCAAGGCTTGCTCAACTACATTCAGATTCTCTCCAGCCATCAATAAACCGGCATAAGCAGTGGCCGTTTGGGAAATCACCTGCTGGTTGGTGCGAACCAGGCCGAGAGCGGCGATTTCTTCTTCCAGTAGGGCCTGCTCTCGCTCAATTCGGATTTGCCCACCGTTATATACGGTCCAGCCCAAGGAAAGATCGGTCCCGAAATTGTTGATGGGGTCGGGATTATTGAGCTGATCCGGAGCGAAGTCACTCGGCTCAATTGCACCCTGGTTCAGCTTGGTACCGAAGGCCCACATGGGATTGGTGGTTCGGTAAAAGGAACCGTTTAAATCGACTTGGGGAAGGAGCCCAGAACGGGCCTGGCCGATGCGGTTTTTGGCAGCAGCCACCTGGGCCACGGCAATGGTAATCATGGGATTGTTTTTAAGGGCATTGTCAATGGCCTGATCAATACTCAAGGGAGGTAAATTATTGCCTTGATCATCGCCAAGGGCAGGGGAGAACCCAAAAAAAAACGTCACGAAAAGGGACACTGAAAGAAAAATAAGAGCTGAATGTTTCATGGTTGTATCGCTCCTAATGGTTTTTGATGGTATGAGAAGAGCGAAGGGCCGGTACCTAAAATTGTCAGGATCATAAGAATGGAGGGATCGGTTGTCAAGCATGATCAAGACGTCTGGCCCACAGTCACAAAAATTAGCGGTCCCCTTGATTTATATGCGAACAGCGTTATTTTTCCATTCTGGAATAGGGAGGTTAATAACGATGCAGTGGTCAGGTGAAGCGGAAACCGCTATCAAGAAGGTGCCGCTATTTGTTCGAAAACGGGTTCGGGCGCGGGTGGAAAAAGAAGCCGTTACCAGAGGGAAAAATTTCATAACCCTGGCGGAAGTGAAAGCGACTCAGAAACGATATCTGCGAAACCAGGAACATGAGATCGAAGGCTACCAGGTAGATCGGTGTTTCGGTTCATCGGGATGTCCCAATCGGGCCATCATTTCCGACAATTTGGCTGAACAAATCGAGGCACTTTTCACGGATGCCGATATCCTCGGTTTTTTAAAGCAAACGGTGGCAGGTGATTTGAAGTTTCATCATGAGTTCCGGGTTTCCCTGGCCGATTGCCCCAATGCCTGTTCTCAGCCCCAAATCAAGGATATCGGTATTATCGGTGCAGCGATTCCGGATGTGACCGATGTGACCTGTTCGAATTGTAAAGTGTGTGTGGACGAGTGTAAGGAAGACGCTGTTCAACTACCGGAACGTGGTGAGGCCCCTCTGATCGATTATCCACGCTGTTTATCCTGCGGCCGTTGTATGGCGGTGTGTCCCACTGGCACACTGGTAGCAGGTCAAAGCGGATATCGGATTCAGCTTGGTGGTAAATTGGGCCGGCATCCCCGGCTGGCCCGGGAACTACCCGGCATTTTTACCGAAACGCAGGTTCTCGATATCGTCAGGGACTGTATCACTTTTTATAAAAAGAAAAGTCTGGGTGGTGCCCGGTTTGCTGAAATTTTATCCGAGAAAGATTTTGAACACCTTGTTAAAAGGTACCGTTAGCCCGTTTATTCGGTTTAAGCGACTTTCCGTCTTTCCAGAATCTTTCCCCGGGTACTGATCACCACTTCCTCCATGGGGAAGTTTTTACCGGCTTTCTCCAATCCCTTTTGAACAATTATGGGAAGTCCTGAACAGCAGGGAACTTCCATTACAACGGTGGTGATATCTTTGATGCCCGCCACGGCAAAAATCTGGGCAAACTTGTCGATGTACATGTCCACTTCATCAAACTTAGGACATCCCATCATCACGGCTTTTCCCTGTAAAAAATCTCGATGAAGCGAGGGAAAGGCTATGGGCACACAATCGGCCACGATCAACAAGCTGGCCCCTTTAAGAAAAGGCGCCTCCGGCGGTACCAGGCGAATCTGGACCGGCCAGTGGGATAGCGCCGAAGCCTGGCCACCGGGGAGAGTGGCTGGTTCGTTGGCCTGTTGACAAGACGATAGCGGTGTCAGCATTTCGACATTGGCCGACGGGCACCCTGCCGGGGCCTTGTGGTTGGTTTCAGGGGCCTGTTTCGGAAGAGACGCCAAATGGGCATCTACGGCCCTTTCATCGAAATCGTCCGCCTCTCTTTCGATAATTTTCAAGGCGCCGGTGGGGCAATCACCGATACAAGCCCCCAATCCGTCACAAAACTTATCGGCTACGACGCGGGCCTTGCCATCGACAATTTGCAATGCGCCTTCGGCACAGCCGGGCACGCAGTTTCCGCAACCGTCACACAATTCATCGTCGATTTGGATAATCTTTCGAGTTACCTTCACGCTCCATTCCTCCGGCTATTTTGTATTCGTGGCAAATAGTACCTTGCCTGCTTCAACCTTACCTGATTCAGTTAAAAATGATTTTTCAATGATCCGAGGTAAACGATCCACATCCAGAGACTTTTTCTGACGTTGTCCATCCAGGTTTTCGATCAAGTCGGCATCATAAAGGACCTTGAAATTCAAGGTTTCTTCATCCCGGGGATGGTGATGATGACCGACAATATCACACACCTCATCGATCATATCTGATGGGGCGTTTAGTTTTACTAGAATGGATCGAGCGATGGGTGGTCCCTCCAGCTCCTGAAACTTTCCGGAGGTGCTGCCATGTTTTTGTTCGGCGATATGGATGCCAATATCGTGTAGATATGCAGCTGACAACACCACTGCCATATTGGCACCTTCAGATTTTCCGATTCGCTCGGCATAACGGGCGACACGGGTGGCATGTCCGATTCGTTTAAAATCGGTCTTGAAGGTTCGCTTCATTTCGATGGCCACCCGGTCTTTTAACAGATCTTCCTTTTGGGCCAATAGTTCCGGGGGTAGATCTCCCACACACTGCTCAGCATATTGGCAGTAGGCGGCGCAGCCAAAGTCCATTTTCGGGTTGACGAATCGGTGACCGCAGCCATTACACTTGCGGGTCGTATCGTCCTTGAAAAACTCGACCACGTGTCCGCATTCAGGACATTTGGCCTCGAAAATCGCCTCTGCATCCCAATACTGGGTGTCTTGTCCCGGACATTTCATTGTTTTGCTCCTTCCGTCGGCCAGTTGCCAGTCTAACCGTGGCTTTTAGTGGTGGGCCACCGGTTGACTGGCTGGACGGTTGTCGATCTCCTATCCCAGGATTGCCTTCAAATCATCCTCCGGTGTGCCGATAGGCATTATATTGAAATTCTTAACCAGCACGTCAAGGACGTTGGGAGTGATAAAAGCCGGCAGGCTCGGTCCCAGCCGGATATCTTTGATCCCCAGATGAAGGAGGGTCAGTAGAATCGCACAAGCTTTCTGCTCATACCAGGACAGGATCATGGATAATGGCAAATCGTTGACCCCGCAATCGAAGGCATCGGCCAGGGCTGAGGCGATCTTGATGGCCGAATAGGCATCGTTACACTGGCCCACATCAAGCAACCGTGGAATTCCGCCGATATCGCCCAGCTCTTTATCAAAAAATCGGAATTTGCCGCAGGCCAGGGTAAGTACCACACAATCCTCGGGAACCTTCTCCACGAATTCTGTGTAATAATCCCGCCCGGGTTTGGCGCCATCGCATCCGCCCACCAGAAAAAAATGACGAATAGCCTTGTTCTTAACGGCGTCAATTACCTGGGGGGCAACGCCTAGGACGGCGTTACGGCCGAAGCCGACCATCACTTCTTTTCCCGCCGTATCTTCTATAAATCCAGGCATTTCCAGTGCTTTTTCGATAACCGGGGTGAAGTCCTGATCGGCAATATGGGTAACACCCGGCCAACCGACCAGGCCGGCGGTAAAAATATTGTCATTATACGAATCTTTCGGTTTCTGGATGCAGTTGGTAGTCATCAGAATGGCGCCGGGGAATTGGGCGAATTCCTTTTTCTGGTTCTGCCAGGCCGTGCCGTAATGACCGTAAAAATGGGAATATTTTTTCAGCTCAGGGTATCCGTGGCAAGGAAGCATTTCACCGTGCGTATAAATATTAATCCCTTTCCCCTCGGTCTGTTCTAGAAGCAGCCCAAGGTCTTTCAGATCATGGCCTGATACGAGAATAGCTTTGCCCTGCTTGACCCCCAAAGGTACTTTGGTAGGAACCGGATGGCCGTAGGTTCCCGTGTTACCTGCGTCGAGAAGTTCCATGGTGCGCAGATTGATTTCGCCACATTTTAAGACCAATCCGACGTAATCATCCACGGTCAACTCTGGGTTAAGGGTTGCAGCCATAGCTTCGTGAACAAAGGCGTAAACTTTATCGTCCTCCTGGCCCAAAATACGGGCATGATCGGCATAGGCGGCTGCGCCTTTAATTCCATATATCAACAGCTCTTTTAACCCATTAATATCCGCATTCATGTCGGGGTCCGCATTGATGGCGACTTTCTCACCCTGGGCCACCATCGCATCCATTGAAGTTGCCGGTGTAAAATTGGCTGCGTCTTCGGAAAAATCGGTTTTTCCGCCGCTGCCGCGCACCTTATCCTTGAGGGCTTCTCTGAGTTGGGCGGCCTCATTAATAAGGGTAACAAATCGATCCGGATCAAAATCAACGTTGGTAAGCGTTGAAAAAATGGCCTCGTTGGTGAATTTATCCACGGCCGGGTCGACCACCCCCACCTTGCGACCTTCAACCGCCACCAACGAAAGGCCTTTCTGGGCGTAAATGAGAAGATCCTGAAGAGCCGCCACATCGGGTTGTTTTCCACACACACCGATCTTGGTGCACCCTTCACCTTTTGCCGTTTGCTCACATTGAAAACAGAACATGAATGGTCTCCTATATATAATGGTAGTTTAATGATGTGTCATCCTATTCAGGCACCATGCCCAATCAACCTAAACGACACCAAAAAATCAATGTTAAGTCCTTTATAATACCGTTAACATGCCAATGCATTGACTTAAGTCAAGATTTTTGCCGACAATTTTCAGTTGGGGGAGTATGGCAAGGTAAGATTAAAAATAACCAACGGTATAATTGGCCGACGTCAATCCTGATGACATCTGAACGCTTCTTGACAACATGTCTCCCCCTCAACAAAAATATCAATCATAAAGCGTTTATTCAGACTTCACCATAAACTCAAAAAGCGAATCGACTGGTATCGTCTGAAAAATAGGCTGTTGTTAAGAGCTTGCTTTTTATGAGCGAATTAAGCTAAATGATGGTTATTGGATGTCAACCGTGTGGTCAAACCGGTATTTCTGCCAAAACAAGCTGGAATAGTGTGATTTTCGGCAGAAAAGGACTAACTCTCCAATGGTGCCCTTATAAAAAATCCAAGTGGAACGCTTTTTCAGGAAGGGCTGTGCCAGGAGATCGATGCGGACTTAGTTAAAAATCACTGAATGTGGGTAAAATTAAGACCGAAAAAGGAGGTGATGATAGATCAGTTAGCACCATGGAAAACCACCAATAACTATTCATCTACAAATTAAGGAGGTTAGCAATGAAACAAAAAAAATGGTTTGTCTGTGCACTGGTGTTGGTTCTGGCAATTGCCTTTATGCTGCCCTTAAAATCGGTTGATGCGGCTAAAAGGCGCTATGTCTCAATTGCGGCCGGCTGGGTAACCGGGGCCTATTTTCCCATGGCTGGGGCCATATCCCGAATTGCCTGGAAGCACCTGAAAGAACAAGGCATAAAAGTGACCGCGGAATCGTCCGGTGCTTCGGTGGCCAATGCCAAGCTCATCGGCCAGGGGGATACCGATTTTGCCATTTTGCAGAACGACATCGCATCCTATGCGCATTTCGGTAAAGAAGGGATGTTCGATGAGGCTGTTAAAAACCTGTTGGGTGTTTGCACCCTCTTTCCTGAACACGTCCAGTTGGTATCCCGCAAAGATAGCAAAATTATGTCGGTGGCCGACCTGAAGGGCAAGAAGGTGGCCATTGGACCCGTGGGATCCGGAACGGCTGAGAATGCCAAACAAATTCTGGAAGCATGGGGCCTCAAGGTTGAAGATTTAGCCAAGGCCGAGCAGCTCACCGCCTCCCAGTCGGCGGACTATATCAAGGATGGTCGCCTGGACGCCGCTTTTTTTACGGTTGCAGTAGGCGCGGCGGTCATTATGGACACATCCCTCATCGTGGATACGGCCATCGTTCCCATCGAGGGACCGAAAGCAGACGAACTGATCGCCAAATACCCCTTCTACGCCAAGCAGGTTGTTAACGGCGGCACTTACAAGGGCAATGACAAGGACGTCAATACCGTTTCGGTGATGGCCATGCTGTCGGCGCGGGCGGATCTGGAAGCAGATATTGTCTACGCCATCGTCAATGCCATGTATTCGGATCTTGAGCAATTGCGCAAGGCCCATGACAAATTCAAGGGTATCAAGATGGAAGACGGCCTGGTGGGCATGGGCATCCCGCTGCACCCCGGTGCCGAGAAGTATTTCAAGGAAAAAGGGATCCTCAAGTAACAGCTACTCGAACCCTTAATATCAAACGCCAGGGATAGGGCCGGAACAACGCCATTGGCTGTTCCGGCCCAACTATTGTAAAGTATGGGGTGGAGGTAGAAAAGTGCCTGATGATCAATTAGCTGATGTGGACAAAGGCAAAAAGATCGCCGAAGAGTCGGAATCCGGGGGACGATCCTTATCCGGCAGAGCCGTAAAAATCGTTTCAGTTATCGCCATCGCCATGTCCCTGTTTCAATTGTACACCGGCTTCTTCGGTGAGTTGCCCGGTTCAAAGCAGCTCTCCATCCATCTCACCTTTGCCATCATTTTATGTTTCGTCTATTTTCCGATCACCCGCAAAGCACGCCGGGATCGACTGCCGGTTTATGATCTCATCATGGCGGTTGTCGGCGGTGCAGCGGCATTTTATCTTTTCATCAATTACGACCATATCGTTACTTCGGTAGGCGCGGCCGAAAATTACGATCTCATTATCGGCGGAATCTTGATCGTCCTGGTGCTGGAAGCCACCCGTCGCAGTATCTCTCCCATCTTGCCGATCATTACGATTTTGTTTTTACTTTACGCCTATTTCGGTCCTTATTTGCCCGGCGAATTGGCGCACCGCGGGTTCCGGGTCCGGCGTATTGTCGATCATATCTTTATGACCGGTCAGGGGCTGTGGGGTGTTCCGCTGCGGGTGTCGGCCACCTTCGTTTTCCTGTTTGTGTTATTCGGTGCGTTTCTGGAAAGGATTGGCGCCGGAAAGTATCTTATCGATCTCTCTTTTGCCCTCATGGGCCGGTTTCGGGGCGGCCCGGCCAAAGCCGCCGTGGTGGCTTCCTGCGCCATGGGCTCCATTTCGGGATCGTCCATCGCCAACACCGTCACCACCGGGGCCATGACGATTCCGTTGATGAAGAAAGTGGGCTTCAAATCCTCTACCGCCGGGGCAGTGGAAGTGGCCGCCTCCACCAATGGCCAATTAATGCCGCCGATCATGGGAGCGGCGGCCTTTATCATGGCCGAAATTATCGGTGTTCCCTACATAGCTATTGTCAAAGCCGCTTTTATTCCGGCAGTGCTCTCCTATGCTGCTATTTTTTCGATTGTCCATCTGGAAGCCGTCAAGGAAAATATCCGAGGGCTGACCAAAGAGGAAATGCCCCCCGTGAAGAAAACCATCCTGTCGGGGCTGCACTACCTGATACCGCTGGTGTTGCTGATCTACCTGCTGCTGGTCATCATGTGGACGCCCACCACGGCGGGGGCTTGGTCCATTGTGGCGTGTGCGCTGGTGGCCCTGGGCAATAATTTCTACCGTGAGCGGATAAAATTTCCCAATGCCCAACCTGACGGGACGGCCCATCTGGATGCGGCCTACGATGACTATATGGCCCGTCCCGCCGGTTTTTTCAGGCGTCGGACATCCAGTGAACTTCTGGGTGCATTGGAAAACGGTGCCCGCAATATGGCCGGCATTGCCGCGGCCTGCGCCTGCTGCGGCATCATTATCGGTGTGGTGACCTTAACCGGCCTGGGGTTGAAAATGGCCATCCTGATTACCGAAGCCGCCGGCGGCAGCCTATTGCTGACACTGATATTTTCCGTTTTTGCCTGCATTATCCTGGGTATGGGGCTACCCACCACGGCCACCTATATCATTATGGCGGCCATGACCGCACCGGCCATCATGACCATCAGTGCCGATCTCAATTTGGGGCTGCCCATCGTGGCCGTGCATCTGTTTGTATTTTACTATGGGATTGTGGCCGATGACACCCCGCCGGTGGGGCTTTGCGCCTATGCGGCGGCCGGTATTTCAGGGGCCGACCCCGTTAAGACCGGCTTTAAAAGCTTTCGGCTCGATTTGGCGGCATTTACTTTGCCGTTTATGTTTATCTATAACACCAAGCTATTGATGATCGGCACCACCTGGCAGGAGCTTTTATATATCGTTCCGATCTGTATTATCGGCATGTTCTGCTGGTCGGTGTTCATTCAAGGGCACTGGAAAACCCGTACCTACATTTGGGAACGCTTTGTGTTTTTAGGATTAGCCTTTTTACTGGTCAACCCCGGCCATATAACCATTCGCGGTATCCACCTTAACCAGCATCTGGTGAATCTATCGGCCATTGTCATTTTGGTTCTCATCTATTTCTGGCAAAAATCGAGGTTGAAATCGGCTAAAACCACCGCCTGACACCCTACCATCTGAATTTAGGATCGGCGTAATGAAGGCAAAAGTCCTAAGCATCGGCATGCTGATCACGGGGTTGATTGTGGCCTTGCTTTTCCTGGTGCCGGTTTCCGTGCTAACGGTAAGGCTACCCCGTCAGGATTTTCGCCTGGTTGGTGCGGCACGCGTATCAAAAGACGCTTCATTTGAGTTGGAATACCTCCATTCGGTGGAGCGTACGAAAGTGGTGGGACGTTTTACCATCGATGAAAAGCAAAAGCTTTTAGCCACCGAAACAAGAATGATGTCTGTCGGCACGGGGATGCCAAACACCGAACCTGAACGCACCCGGCGCGAGGGAGATTGGATCGTCGTGGATGAAAAAAATCGCGTCCTTCCCGATATTCGATTTTACTATGTGTCGGTCAATGATACTAATTTAAACGTAGCCGGTCGGCCGTTAGAGCTTGATACGGTAAGGTCAGGGAGCCTTCTGCGGATTGGGGTTGAAACCCCTCGTTTAATCCAGTGGGTCGGTTGGATGGTTACCGGTCGTATGTGGGGTCATGTGTCACCGCCCAAGTAGCAATACCATTTTCGAATTTAGGTGCGAGATAGGAGCAAGCCTTTCATGAATGACGCATCAGGAAATGTCTTTACCCGTCGGTTGGATGCGCCCCTGCCGAAAGCTGCCAAAGCCGAAGGCGTGTGGATCGAAGATGACCAAGGAAGGCGCTATATCGATGCCAGCGGCGGCGCCGTTGTCGTCAACTTGGGTCATGGTCGCCAAGAGATCGCCCGGGCGGTTTATGACCAGATCCTTTCCCACCACTACGTCCATCCCACCATGTTCACCACGCCCTCCGTCGAAGTGCTGGCCGGCCGTTTGGCCCGGATAACGCCGGGAAATATCGACCGTTTCTACTTTATGACCAGCGGGTCGGAAGCCGTGGAAACGGCCGTCAAGTTGGCCCGCCAGGTTCACCTGGCCAACGGAGAACCCGAACGTTTCAAGGTCATTTCCCGCTGGAGGTCCTACCATGGGTTGACCCTGGGGGCGCTGTCCGTCACCGGCCGTACGGTCTTTCGAACCCCTTTTGCCCCCATGTTGGACACCTTCACCCATCATATTCCGCCGCCCTACTGCCTGCGCTGTTCTTATGGACTGACCCATCCCGGTTGTGATTGCCGCTGTGCCCGGTTCCTGGAAGAAACGCTACTCAATCTGGGTCCTCAAACGGTGTCGGCGTTTGTGGGCGAAACGGTCAGTGGCGGGACCCTGGCGGCTTACCCGCCGCCGGAAGGGTATTGGCCCACTATCCGCGACATATGTGACCGCCATGGGGTCTTTCTGATTTTAGATGAAGTCCTGTGCGGCATGGGACGCACCGGTCGCTGGTTTGCCTGCCAACACGATAAGGTGGTGCCGGATATCATTACTCTGGGAAAGGGTTTGACCGGTGGCGTTGTTCCCTTGTCGGCAGTGGGGATTGCCGGGCCGCATTTTGAAACGATCCGGCAAAGCTTGGGAGGTTTCGCCCATGGGGGGACCTATTCTCACCACCCGGTGGGGGCAGCCGCTGCTTTAAAAGTGATGGATATTATCGAAAGAGAAGATCTGATCCGCCGGGTTGAGGAATATGGCTCGTTTCTGGGAGCAACCTTACAGGATCGCTTGCACGATCTTCCCTGGGTAGGCCATGTCCGCGGCATCGGTTTTTTATGGGGGGTGGAGCTGGTGGCCGATCAAAAAACGCTGGCTCCCTTTCCACGTAAGGCTCGGATCACCGAAAAAATCTGGGATGCGCTGTTCGCCAAAGGAATTATCGTTTACAAATCCACGGGACTGGCCGGTGTTGACGGTGATGCCCTGATTGTGGCCCCGCCGTTTATCATGGAAAAAGCGGATATCGTCCAGGTGGCCGACACAATGCGCCGTACCATCATGGAAGTGATGGCCAAATAGCGGCAAGCGATTTAGGAAACTTTTTAGGAGAGCATAAAACCATGTCCAAACTGATCATTACCGTGGCCCCCACCGGATCGCTACCCACCAAGAAGATGAATCCCCATGTCCCCATCACCCCGGAAGAGATCATCGAAACCGGTGTACGCTGCGAAAGGCTGGGCGCATCCATTATCCATGTGCATGCCCGCAATCCGGTGGACGAATCGCCGTCCACCGATTTTGCCATTTTCGAGAAAATTTACAACGGCCTCAAAGCGCGTACCGATCTCATCATTCAGGTATCCACCGGAGGCCGGGCCGGCACGTCATATGAGGAGCGCAACGAACGGTTAAAGCTATCTCCTGAAATGGCCAGCCTCACTACCGGCTCGGTCAATTTCCCCAACTCGGTTTATGCCAACAGCCCGGATCTGATCGATTCCCTGGCAGCAGATATGCAGCGCCTCAAGATTAAACCGGAGATGGAAATTTTCGATGTCAGCATGGTCAATAACGCCCTGGCGCTGGTAAAAAATAATCTGGCGACCCCGCCCCTTCATTTCGATTTTGTCCTGGGCTTAAAAGGTGCCCTGCCTGCAACCATCGAAAACCTGGTGCATTTAAAAAATTCAATTCCACCGGATGCCACCTGGTCGGTAGCGGGTATCGGCCCCGCACAGTTGCCCATGGCCACCCATGCCATCCTGATGGGCGGGCATGTGAGGGTAGGATTGGAAGACAACATTTTTTTTCGAAAGGGCGATCTGGCCAGCAATGAACGACTGGTGGAACGAATGATTGATCTGGCGAAAATTTTAGGCCGGCCGGTGGCCACGCCCGAGGAGGCCCGTGCGCTGCTGAATTTATAAGGGAGCTTAAGATGGGAGACATTCGCATGACGGCAGAAGTTCGAACCGACTATGACTGAGAAACAAGCGGTCTGCCGGCCGAGGATTGGGGGAAAGCGGTTTTTAGAATCGGCGAAGAGGAGATCGTCATGGAGGTGAGTGTCGAGAAAGGATATCAGGGTATCCATGATGGTGGATGAGAAAACGACCTGGTAACATTAAAGGATCTGAGGCAGTTAATCAAAAGAACCTTATAAGATGACCATGCACCATTTAAAGCAATACCAAGTTTCTTCGGGTAATTATTATGTGGGTAAGTCAAAGCCGCAGATATTGCAAGCTCCATTGGGAACCTGCGTTGGGGTGGCGCTCTACGATCAGAAAAACGGAATCGGTGGTCTGATTCATTTGATGCTTGAAAAGCCACCCATATTCCAAGGCGACTTCCCGCCGGAGAAATATGCCACAACCGGGTTGCCGATTTTTTATAAGGCGTTATTGAATGCGGGCGCTTTGCCGGAAAATCTGAATGCTTGGGTGGCCGGCGGAGCACTTGTCGGTCCGTTAAAAGTATATGATCTGGAATTTGACATTGGCGGGCGCACAACTGAGCGGGTTGTGGACTTTCTCGCCAATAAACGTATAAACATAAAAAATTCCGAAACCGGCGGTTTTTTCACCTGCAATTTGAACCTCAATATGCAAACATGGGAATGCAGCATTGAACCGGCCGGATATTTAAAACTGACCACATCTGAACGCACCCACATACCAACGGCAGACGAAATCAATCGTTCAATTCAGAATTTGAAACCCATTCCGCAGGTCGCCCTCAAAATGTTGCGACTCATCAATGAAGACAACTATGATATCGATAAGTTAACCACAGAAATACGTCAAGACCAGGTTATCAGCGCGCGGACGATTAAACTTTGCAACTCCGTTTTTTATGGAAGTCGCAATAAAATAGAATCCGTGGACCATGCGTTGGTTTTTTTGGGTCAAAGACTGTTGATAAAATTTGTCATTTCCGCATCCATAAACACGTTCTTCAGCCAAGTCGGCATGGGCTATTCCCTCTGCAAAGGCGGCCTCTATCATCATGCCGTTGGTACGGCTGTCATCGCCGAAAAACTCGCCCAAGTAACGGGAAAAGTAAACCCGACGTTGGCTTATACCGGTGGGCTGCTCCATGATATCGGCAAAGTTGTTTTAGACCAGTTTATTCAAGCCGCATTTCCGCTTTTCTATCGGCAAGTATACGAAGAAGGGAAAAATTTCTTAGAAGTTGAAAAGACCCTTTTTGGAATCGATCATAACCATGCGGGCAACACCCTCGCCAAACAGTGGTCTTTGCCCGAATCGCTGAGGGAAACCATATGCCACCATCACAAACCTGAAGATGCCGCAAAAAATAAAGGCCTTGTCCACATTGTGTACCTGGCAGACCTTCTAATGTCCCGATTCCACCCCGGCTTAGAGGTCGAACGCTCAAGTACCGATGGGTTATCTGGAAAACTGGATGTCCTGGGATTCTCGGTAAAAAACTTTTCGGACATCGTCGATATGATTCCCATTAAAGTATTGGAATCATCACCGGAGATGGCTTTGATGAGCGAATGATTTTTAAGGAAACCATTCACTTAAAACGGTGCGATTCGGTTAAAAAATAACATTTAGGTTAGTGTTGAGGAGGATGTAATCATCCGGTACCGTTTGCGTTTTATCGCCCGGTTTTTCAATAAGAGTAAGAGATTGCGAGAGTTGTCGCGGTTGCTACCCGGCGCCGGCCGGTATCCTTCGAAAGACCAAAATCGAAGCACGATAGCGCAGGTTCCCGCCGCAAAGCGAACAGGTTGGCGGATCGTCGGGATTGATTTGATTTTTGGGTTCCCTGACCATAAATCCATAGGCCAACTGGATCAAGACCCTGATTTTCTGCAAAGGTACTCGGAAGTAAATGGGGGTAAAGGTAAATGGGGGTAAATGGGGGTCGGGGATGGTCTGATAAATATAGGATGACAGCAGGAGCTACTTATTCACATGTCCATAATTTCACACATGAGCAATGCGTTCGAATCTATGGATAGCCTGTTAATATTTGACAAATTATACCTAATTGGTATATTTTATATACCATGAATTTTGAATTTGACTCGGCAAAATCAGAAACTAATAAAACCAAGCATGGGATTGATTTTATTGATGCCCAGGCGCTTTGGAATGATCCTGACTT
>Ga0316197_10000482_pt1 | contig 27571 bp, 24 predicted proteins | sample OudBiesiAoxic_MG_FD_204939 | JGI IMG/M metagenome (GOLD analysis project Ga0316197, IMG submission 204939) | Coastal sediment microbial communities from Oude Bieten Haven, Netherlands - site A oxic | ecosystem: Environmental > Aquatic > Marine > Coastal > Sediment | place: Netherlands... | reverse complement strand
TGTGTAACAGACGACTTGCATCTTTATGAAGCGGTAAAGATACTTCAGGGAAGTTTTTAGATGACAGTGTAGAACCGTTATCAGAGTACTTCACTAATTTACCTGCTACTTCGTAGCCAATGTTTTCTTGTGCCTCTTGTGTGCTGCCACCAACATGCGGAGTTAAAATAACATTATCAAATTCACGCAATGGAGATTCAAATTCTTCATTGTTTGATTTTGGCTCTGTAGGGAATACATCCACTGCTGCACCCGATAATTTTTTGCTACGTAATGCATCACATAAAGCAGGAATATCAACCACAGTGCCTCGTGCTGCATTCATAAATATGGCGCCATCTTTCATTTGAGCAAATTCATTTGCACCCATCATGTTTTTAGTTGAATCAACTTCAGGTACATGCAAGCTAATAACATCAGATTTTTCTAATAGCTCTTTTAAAGTAGCAACTTGAGTTGCATTTCCTAATGTTAGTTTACTTTCAATATCATAGAAAGAAACGTTAAAGCCTAGGCCTTCTGCAAGAATACCAAACTGTGTACCGATATGGCCGTAACCAATGATACCTAAGTTTTTGCCACGCGCTTCGTATGAAGCCGTTGCTGATTTATCCCATTCACCGCGGTGCGCTTTAGCATTACGCTCAGGTACGCCACGTAATAATAATAAAGCTTGTCCAAGTACTAACTCAGCTACACTGCGAGTGTTTGAGAAAGGTGCATTAAAAACTGCGATTCCTTTTGCTTGTGCGGCGTCTAAATCAACTTGGTTTGTACCAATACAAAAACAACCAATCGCGACTAATTTTTCTGCTGCGTCTAATACTTTTGCAGATAGGTTAGAGCGAGAACGAATCCCGATAAAATGTGCATCTTTAATTTTCTCGATTAAGTCTTCTTCACTTAATGACGTTTTAATACTTTCGATGTTGTTGTAACCAGCTTGAGTAAAAGTATCAACTGAACTTTGGTGTAAACCTTCTAGAAGAAGAATTTTAATTTTATCTTTGTTGAGTGAAAACTTGGTCATTGTATTTCCTTGGGCCTTATGGAGGTATGTGGAACAGCAATATAAAGAATAATTTTAGTGTTCGTAAAATAGCAAAAATAGTTGTAATTGTGAATCTGAGACTGTTATTTCGTATATGAAAAATTGAAACAACTTATTACTATTTAGATCATTACTGCTCTCTGTTTTGATTTTTCAGCAAAAGAGAGCAATATATTTAACTATTTTAGAGTTTTAACACCATCTTCTGCGCCCACTAAAACAACATTAGCTGCGCGGTTTGCAAATAAACCATTTGTCACTACACCAACGATTGAGTTAATTTGATTTTCTAATTTTAATGGTTCAGCAATTTTAAGATTATGTACATCTAGAATAACGTTACCGTTATCAGTGACCACGCCTTCACGGTATACAGGATCTCCGCCTAATTTAACTAACTCACGGGCTACATAGCTACGAGCCATCGGAATCACTTCAACTGGTAGTGGGAAAGCACCTAAAATATCAACATTTTTAGTATCATCAACAATACAAATAAACTTTTTAGCAACAGCTGAGACAATTTTTTCACGAGTTAATGCTGCACCGCCACCTTTGATCATGTGATTGTAGGCATTAATTTCATCGGCACCGTCAACATAGACACTTAACTCAGACACTTCATTCAAATCAAAAACTTCAATGCCGTAACCTTTTAACTTAGCCGTTGATGCATCTGAGCTTGAGACCGCACCTACGATGTCATTTTTTATGGTCGCTAATGCATCGATAAAATGATTAACCGTTGAACCTGTACCAACACCAATAATGGTATCTTTTTCTACGTATTCTAAGGCAGCATAAGCGGCAGCTTTTTTCTTCTCGTCTTGAGTCATGACTTGTATCCTATTGAGTGAGCAATGTCGTTAAAGTGGCGCGATTATACCCTTAACCGTGCTTTTAATTTAAGCTAAATTTATGAAAAATCGTTAAATACTTAAGAGGTGTTGATCTTTGTTGTTTAAATTTTATTCATCACAAGGAGTTTTTGATAGGGGCTGGCATAATATGGCCTAGTGATATAATTCCGATTCCACGAAATAGCTGATCAACCTTGCTGGTTAAAATGCATCACTTCTGCGTTAGAAATTTTTTAAAGGGAAGAACCGTTTGTCACAATTTCTGCCTTAAATTAACTCATTGTTTCTGTGCAATATTTGATCACATAATTAATGGAGTTGGCATTAGCGCATTTTTCAACAAAGTGCATGGCGTCTTATGGTTAAGAACATCCGTGAACTTTAAATACTGTATTGTTGCCCTGTTATGTGGAATATGACATTCCCTAACAACACTTCATAAACTCAGGCTATATAAACTTTGCCTTGCCTAGAAAAGTTGCTGGTCATTGGGAGATGAAACTTGAACGTTGTGAAGTTCTTTGGATTATTCAAAGTAGAAGTGTTGACTCGGTGTGATCACCTCTGGCAAAGGGACATCCCACTCTTGAATCGGTAGGGCATTTATATATTGGCAATCATGCGCTAAGCCAATAGGGTAGGGGCCGGTTCTTTGAGTAAACCAAGGCGCTAATAACCTGTCGTAATAACCTCCTCCCATACCTATTCTGTTACCTTGTTGATCAAAGGCGACTAACGGGGTTAACACCAAATCTAAGGCATCTGCAGGACAGGTCTGTTTAATGTTTTTTGTTGCATGTGTTAATTTAGGTTCGGCAATCCCATAACGGTTGATGATCATTTTAGTATTTTTTTGATACGCGAGAAATAATAATTGCCCCGTTTTAGTTGGATGCACAACAGGTAGATACACTTGTTTTTGTTGTTGCCAGCACCAATCAATAAAAGGACTGAGATCTATTTCACCGTCATAGGCTAAAGTCACTGATACATGTTGTGCTTGTTGCACTTTAGGGTGTTGTTTTAAGGTTTGTAACAATCGACAAGACGCTTGTTGTTGCTCATTGCGGGACAACGCCTTACGTGCGCTTCGTACTTGTTGTCGAATGGTATTACGTTGTGTAGAAATAGTATTAGTCATTATTTTATTTCTGCTTAGTGATAACGAGAGTTTTAAAAGTATATATTAAGATTAACTCAAAATTAGCAGTAAACAAAATAAGAGAAGCAAAGGAGTGTTTGAAACTAAACTGATTAATGACAGGAGAAAGATATACCGGGATCAAACATAAATGATAATAAAGAATTGAAGTTAACCCAAGGATACCGCTTTTGACTGTGACCTTGAACCCGAAGGTCAAGGTTGGTGTACTCGTGTCTACCGCAGGTTTCTCGATACAAGTCGAGCTTACACAATAGTATCCAAACAAATTCACCAGGGTAATGCTTATCGGCTCAGGGACTTAGTCAAGATTAACGGGTACCCGAGGGTTAAATAAACTGTACATACATTTAATCGTTTTTAAAAGGGTTTTTGGCAAAAAATAAGAACTTTTGCATTGAATGCTGAATTTTTAATCGTATAGATAAAATTAATCAAAGGCAGTGTTAGTGGTTTCAATTAGCAATATTAAAGGGATGAAAAAATATAAAGTTGTTCGCTAAATAAAGCAGAAAATAAAATGTGTTTTTAAAACTGTAATGTTAGTCTTTTAATAAAGTGGTGTTATCTAATGCACCATTAATAGCATCTTGTAGTTGTTGAATACGTTTATTTAATTGTTCAGTCTGTGCTTGATTTTCTTCTTTTAATGTATTCAGTTGATGGCGGTAATTTAATGCTGCCATTACAACCAATTGATCGCTTCTTAATGTTCGTGAAGAGGTTCTCATCTCTTTTAAATGTTCATTAACTTGTTCAACAGAGCCTAATAAACTTTCTTGCTCACCTTCTGGACAGCTGATTTTGTATTGTTGGCCTAAAATAGTAATATCAAGATGTGCCATAAAAGCCCCCGTTAGTGTTGCAAATTAAGGGAACAGTGAACCTCCCTAAAAAAATATCATATAATGGGCGAACTATATCGACCTAGCTATCAAGTTTCAAGTACTTAGTGGCGACGAGATCCAGTGGATGATAGAATATAGCTATTATCTTTTATTGATTAAGAGTGTCCTTATGAATTCAGCTGTACTACCAAGTTTTGACAAAATTTCGCAAGCCCTTGAAGGTGCTGAGTTATTCACCAATGCTGCCGAAACGCACGGGGTCTTATCTGGCTTTGTTTGTGGTGGTATTGCACTTGATGATAAAAGTTGGCAACCATTATTTAATGATGTTGTTAATGAGGGAATGGCGTTACCACAGCCAATAAAAAAGCTTGTTGCTGATATTTATGCGGAGGTGGTGAAACAATGTGCAGACGACGGTTTAGGCTTTAACTTATTATTGCCTGATGATGAAAAACCTCTAGATGAAAGAGCTGAAGCAATGGCGCAATGGGCTCAGGGGTTTTTAGTCGGTTTTGGAATGGTGCAACAAGCATTAAATCAAGCATCGGAAGATGTACAAGAAGTAATTCGAGATATTCGTGATATCTCACAATTATCTTTAGATTTTGAACAAGAAGATGAAGAATCTGAAATTGCTTTTGCCGAAATTGTTGAGTACCTTCGCGTTAGCGCTATGTTATGTTTTAATACTTTTTCCCGTAACATGGCAACTCCTATTTCTAATACCCTTCACTAAGTTGAGAACACATGACTGAATTTAACACTCGCCGACATTTATTCTCTAATAGTATGCTAGACAATAGCATGGCTATTTTTCCTGCTAATGAAGAATTGATTCGAAGTAACGATACCGAATTTCGTTTTCGTCAAAATAGTGATTTTTATTACCTAACTGGATTTAATGAACCGGAAGCATGCCTGTTATTGATCAAAAGAAAAGGGCTAATTAGCAGTGTGTTATTTAACCGTAGAAAAGATAAAACGGCTGAAATCTGGCATGGTTATCGATTAGGTCAAGCAGCAGCCGTTACTGAATTATCGATGGATCAAGCCTTTGCTATTGATGAGTTAGAAGTCGTTCTAGCAGATTTACTGGCCGGCATCGAGACAGTATATTATCCAGTATTAAGTGGTTTAAGTTTAGATACACGCTTACAAACCATTCTCAATAAATTACGCAATAAAACGCGCAGTGGTTTAATTGCAACCAATCAGTTTTTAAATTGGCAACCGCAGTTACATGAAATGCGCTTATTCAAAAGTGATGCTGAAAAGGATTTAATGCGTAAAGCAGGAGAAATCTCTGCGCTAGGCCACGTACGTGCTATGCAACAGTGTAAACCGGGTATGTGGGAATTCCAATTACAGCTAGAAGTTGAATATGAATTCGCAAGGCAGGGGACACGTGATGTTGCCTATAACAGTATTGTTGCTGGTGGTAATAATGCCTGTATTTTGCATTACACCGAAAATGATAAGCAACTAAAGGATGGTGATTTAGTGCTGATTGATGCGGGTGCTGAATATCAAGGTTATGCTGGCGATATTACACGTACTTTTCCTGTTAATGGTCGCTTTACTGAAGAGCAAGCGGCGATTTACCAACTAGTCTTAGATTGTCAGCTATTTGCACTTGAGCAAGTAAAGCCGAATATTAGTGTTTTAGCGATCAATAAGTTAGTTGTGCGTAAAATGTGTGAAGGTTTACTGGCATTGGGCATTTTACAAGGTGAGCTGGAAACCCTGATTCAGGAAGATAAACATAAAGATTTTTATATGCATGGTTTAGGGCACTTTATTGGTTTAGATGTACACGATGTCGGGGACTCTGGCAGTATCGAAACACCGCGCTTATTAGAAAAAGGCATGGCGATCACCATTGAACCTGGGCTTTATATTAGTAATGATGCAAATGTTGAAGACCATTGGAAAGGTATCGGTGTTCGTATTGAAGATGATGTGATTGTTACTGACACTGGATGCGAAATTTTGACTTCAGCAGTACCAAAAAGCATCCAAGATATTGAAGCATTGATGCATGGTTAAAAACAACATTACCCAGGCTGACACACTTTCGGATGACCGATGTGATAACGTGAGTTATGACATTGTTATTGTAGGGGCTGGTCTATCTGGCTCATTATTAGCGTTATCTTTGTTGAAACAAAATGCTCAGCTTAAAGTGTTATTGCTAGATGAAAACGCACAGCGTGTTGAAAAAAATCAGTCTCTAGCTAATAAAACGGTATCTGATAAGCAACGTAATCCTAGCTTCGATGCGCGTTGTATTGCCTTAAATGCTGGATCGGTTGATATTTTAGACTCGTTAGCATTATGGTCTGAGATTGAAATTAATGCGCAAGCTATCGATAAAATTCAAGTCTCAGATAAAGGCTACTTTGGAGCCTTAGGCTTAATGCCAAATAATAAAGGTGAAACTTTTGGCTATGTTGTTGAGTTACGACATGTTGGGAAAGTACTAGCAAGAGCATTAGGCGCTTTTCCATCGTTAACGACACGGTACAATGTGAAACTCAAACATTTTCAGCAAGGTATTGATGCAATTAGTTGTGAACTCAGTGATGGTCAGTGTATTGAGGCAAAATTATGTGTGGGCGCCGATGGTAGTGAAAGCCAAGTCAGGGAGCTAGCTAAAATAGATACAGAGCGCTATAACTATGACCGTAGTGCTATCATCTGCAATGTTCGTTGCTCTAAACCACATCAAAATATTGCCTACGAGCGATTTTGTAAAAGCGGCCCTATTGCTTTATTACCGTTAACGGCAGATCGCTATTCATTAGTGTATTGCGTTGAGCATCAGCAAGCAGCACAAATTGCAGAATTACCGGATCACTTATTTCTTGCTCAATTACAGCAACAGTTCGGTTTTCGTGCCGGTATATTTGAAGAAACAGGAAAGCGAGATATTTATCCGTTAAGCTTAGTAAAAACAACTAAACCGATTGCGCATCGTGTTTTATGTGTTGGTAATGCGGCGCATAGTTTACACCCCGTTGCAGGCCAAGGCTTCAATTTGGGATTACGTGACCTATTTGTTCTAGCTAAAGTGGTCACACAATCAGAAGTAGAGCATATTGGCTCGTTTTCAATGTTAAATACTTATTGGCAATGTCGTGCTAAAGATCATCATCGCACTATTTTGATGACGGATAGTTTAGTGAGAATATTCAGTAACCAATATCCATTATTGAGCATTCCTCGTAATATTGGTTTACAAGCAATGAGCTGTTTTCCATTTTTATCACAACCCATTATCGAACAAGCCAAAGGCCAGTTTGATTTATTTAACAGTGAGAACTTGTCATGATGCAGTCTTATGATGTCACTATTGTCGGTGGCGGAATGGTCGGATTAACATTAGCCAAATGTTTAGCTAAAAGCCATTTATCTATTGCTATCATTGAAGCTAATGAAACAGTGGCGTTAAGTGATACACCAGAAAGTAGGGTCAGTGCGATTAGCTTTGCTAGCAAAACCCTGTTTGATAATTTAGGTATTTGGCCATTACTAAAAGCGCAACGTATTACACCGTATCATACGATGCAGGTGTGGGAAAAAGATAGCTTTGGTAAAATTGATTTTGATGCCAAACAAGTAGACCAAAAAGACTTAGGATACATTGTTGAAAATAAAAATTTACAGCAAGCTTTACATCATAGTGTGCAACAACAGCAAAATGTAACTTTTTTCTGTCCCGACTCACTACAAAGTATGGCCATCGGAGAAGGTGAAGTTTGGTTAACATTACACAGCGGCAAACAACTGACATCGAAGTTAGTGGTGGCTGCCGATGGTGCTAATTCATGGGTAAGATCGCAACTTAATATTCCCTTAACACAATGGGATTATGAGCATCATGCAATTGTTGCTACGATAAAAACCGTTGAAAATCACCAAGCCTGTGCTCGCCAAATATTTACCCCGCAAGGGCCGCTAGCCTTTTTGCCTTTATACCAGCAGCACCTTAGTTCTATTGTGTGGTCGTTGCCGCCTGAAAAAGCACAAGCTTTACTGGCTTTAGATGATCAAACTTTTAACCAGCATCTAAGTCGAACCTTTGACAATCGCCTAGGTCCCTGTGAAGTACAGGGGCAACGTCAAAGCATACCTTTAAGTATGCGCTATGCGAGAGACTTTGCGAAACATCGTGTTGCACTAATTGGTGATGCTGCACACACCATTCATCCGTTAGCTGGCCAAGGTGTAAATTTAGGTTTATTGGATGCAGCTTGTTTAGGGCAAGAAATATTAAAAAATGTGACATTAGGTAATGATATTGGTTTGTACAGTAATTTACGTCACTTTGAGCGCTGGCGTAAAACCGAAGCAACAGAAATGATTGCGTCGATGGAGCTATTAAAACAATTATTTAATGGGGAAAATCCTGTACAAAAAGTTTTAAGAGATGTTGCTCTGTTAATGGCTGATACTATCAGTCCACTAAAAAAGCAGTTTATTAGACAGGCAATGGGACTAGGCGGTAATAAACCTACTTTATGTTTGCCAATGTCAACGGTTGAATAAATTAGCATCAGTAGATCGGTAACAATACTTGTTGTTTTTGGCATTTCATCAGAGAACAGGTATATTAGCGATAATTTTACTTACGCCTTTAATGCGAGTGCAGTGATTTTCTATCGTTAATACTCTCATTAAAGGTTTCAAATACCATAAGAGCGAAAAAATATGATCATTAAACCTAAGATTCGTGGCTTTATTTGTACAACTACTCATCCAACGGGTTGTGAAAAAAACATTCAAGCACAAATTGAATACACTAAAAAGCAAGGCAAAATTGAAAAAGGCCCTAAACGTGTATTAGTGATTGGTTCTTCTGCAGGTTACGGCATGTCATCTCGTATTGCTGCTGCATACGGAAGTGATGCTTCAACAATCGGTGTGTTTTTTGAAAAACCAGCAACCGATCGTAAAGCGGGTTCAGCAGGTTGGTATAATAGTGCTGCGTTTGAAAAACAAGCTAAAGAAGATGGTCTATATGCTAAAAGCGTTAATGGCGATGCATTTTCGAACGAAACAAAGCAACTTGTTATCGATACAATCAAAGCTGATTTAGGTCAAATTGATGCAATCATCTATTCTGTTGCTGCGCCTGTACGCAAGTTACCAGATACTGGTGAAGTGATTCGTTCAAGCTTAAAACCAATTGGTGAAACTTACACTTCAACTGCTATTGATACTAACAAAGACGTGATCATTGAAGCATCAGTAGAGCCTGCAACTGAAGAAGAAGTTGCGAATACAGTGACTGTCATGGGTGGACAAGACTGGGAACTTTGGATCAATGCACTAGCCGATGCGGGTGTGTTAGCTGAAGGTGTTAAAACCGTTGCTTATTCTTACATTGGCACTGAATTAACATGGCCTATCTACTGGAATGGCGCATTAGGTAAAGCGAAATTAGATTTAGATCGTGCTTCTACTGCTATCCAAGCTCAATTAGCCTCTTTAGGTGGTGAAGCTTATGTTTCGGTACAAAAAAGTGTTGTGACACAAGCAAGTTCGGCTATCCCTGTTATGCCTCTATACCTTTCAATGGTCTTTAGAATCATGAAAGAAAAAGGTTTACACGAAGGTTGTATGGAACAGATTCACCGTCTATTTACTACGCAATTATTCAAAGCTGATGGTTCGGCGCCTACAACGGATGAAGCTCGTCGTTTACGCCTTGATGATTGGGAATTGCGTGATGATGTTCAACAAGCTTGTACAGAACTATGGCCTCAAATCACAACTGAAAATCTGTTTGAACTAACAGATTACCAAGATTATAAAGATGAATTTTTACAATTATTTGGTTTTGGTATTGATGGTGTTGATTATGATGCTGAAGTTGAACCTTTAGTTGAGTTTGATTGTTTATAATTTCTATTCATTTGAATGAGTATATTTAAGTGATCTACTATACCCGCCGAGTGCGGGTATTTTTTTGACTCAATTTTTGTCACAATATGTCAATTCGTTTCAATTACGTTACTTTTTCTTTATTGTTTACGCTTAGACTTGCTTTTTTTGTTGCAACTTCATGATAAATAATTAGACTTACACAAATCGGTATGTAGCGCAGTTTGGTAGCGCACTGGCATGGGGTGTCAGGGGTCGGAGGTTCGAATCCTCCCATACCGACCATTTCTTCATTTATTATTTTTCCTCCTACACTAAGGAATTTTCATGTCCCGTTTTGCATTGCCAGAGTCTCAATTGTTAAAAGAACTCAAAAACGTATTTGAAGTACAAAGTGCGGCAATTACTACACATAGTAAACATGTTGGCGAAGCGTATCTTCAAGCGTTGGCTTTAATGAAAAACTGTACTGGACGTGTGATTGTTTCTGGAATGGGCAAATCAGGGCATATCGGTACTAAAATAGCCGCTACACTTGCCTCTGTTGGAACGCCTTCTTTTTTTATGCATCCAGGTGAAGCTTTTCACGGTGATTTAGGCATGGTAACAAAAGAAGATGTATTGTTATTGATTTCATATAGTGGCGAAACAGATGAGATACTAAAAATAATTCCATCGCTGCAACATTTTGGTAATAAAATAATCTCAATTACCGGTGGTACAACGTCGACACTTGCTAAAAATTCTCATGTTGTACTCGATGCGAGCGTAGAAAAAGAAACCTGTCCTAATAACCTCGCACCAAGCACTTCTACTACCTTGACCTTAGTGATCGGTGACGCACTTGCGAACACTTTAACGTTAGAAAAAGACTTTAGTCCAATGGATTTTGCTCGCTTTCATCCTGGTGGTAGCTTAGGTAAACGTTTATTAACTTTTGTTCGCGATGAGATGCGCAGTGAAAACTTGCCTGTTGTAAGCGCTGATACGTCGGTGACTGATGTGTTAATGGTGATGACTGAAACGCGTACCGGTTTAGCTTTGGTGTTAGAAGATGGTAATTTACAGGGGGTTATCACCGATGGTGATGTTCGTCGTTTCTTAATTGCTGGCGAAAGTATTGTTGATAGCCAAGCTGAACATTTAATGAACCCTACGCCACGTTTAATTTCTGCCTCTGCGCGTTTAACTGAAGCTGAAGAATTAATGCGCGAAAAGCATATAAAATGGTTAGTGGTGAGTGAAGATGGTAAAAAAGTAGATGGCATTATCGAGTGGGGTCAATAACCAAAGATATTCTCTATGCAAAAAGCTAAACCTATTAAATTATGCTTCATTAAAAGTCACTACGGTGACTTTTTTATTATTGGCTGCGGCTTATTCTACACAGAGGTAAACTTACCCTAAGAGATCAACCATCCTTGATACTGTTATTTGCTTTATTAAAAGAAGAAATCTCTCTCCATATCTCATCAATTTAATTTAACAGTCTGAATACTAGACTTTTTAACAATTTATATGTGTTTTTTTAGTGTTTAGAAACTATTTATTATTTCATGCAGTCACTTATTGTTAATAATTTCTTATACTCATTAACAAGTAAAGGAAGTAGCATTGATGCAGTGGAACTGTTTACAAGGATAAGGAACCGCCAAAGGATTGGCAAGAGGATCAGCTTGGAAAAGCATTGTCATGGAGCCACAGGGATGCGGTCAATCTCAATGGAATGAAATGAAGACGACAAAAAGGGAGGGCATTTATAATGCTCTCCCTTTTTTATTGGGTAATATTAAAAAAAGTGTGGTGATAGTAAATGTGTTTATATAAGACGTGACTTTAATTGCCACATTTTGAATACACCAAAAAAGAAAATTTCAAAAGCTTCTTTTTTGGTTAATTTTAGCTTTTCAGCAAATGCCCCATAAATAACTAACAATTGGATCGCATGCATGACAATCACAAAAGCTAATAAAAAGTAAAAGGCCATTGCAGCTTTTCCAGGGAATGGGAAAAATAAATTAGCAAGCAACAAGGTCCAAATAATGATCATTAAAAATTTTGCAAAGGGAATAAAATAAGTCATTGTTTAACCTCTTGAAAATAATTGATAACGAACTTGGCCTGATGTTTTTTCTTTCAATAGTTGCCAGTTATTAGGGATTTGAAGCGTGTTTAAGCTGTTTTCAACTTCCAGATAAATAAGACATCCATTGGCTAAATATCCATTTGCTTCTAATTGTTCTATACAAGGTTGAGCTAAGCCTAGATTAAATGGCGGATCGATAAAAACCACATCGTAGTCTTGAGTCGCGGTTTGGTTAAGGTATTTTAGGGAGTCGCCTTGAATAATTTGCGCATTTTCTACGTTTAAGGAGGTTAAGTTAATTTGTAACTGCTTAGCGACTTGTTTATCAAGCTCTAAGAAAGTACAAAATTGACAATAACGAGATAACGCTTCGAAACCTAAACTGCCACTTCCACTAAAACAATCTAAACAATTTGCATCTCGAATATCATGCATTAACCAATTGAAAAGAGTCTCTTTTGTGCGATCTGTTGTCGGCCGCAACCCTTGTTTATCTTTAACGGGAAGCTTTTTTCCTCGCCATTGACCAGAGATTAAGCGGATAAATCCGTCACTCATTGATTTTCTATTGTTTTCTTTGGTTAAAGTACGATGATTTTTACTCATATAATTTTTAGTCCGGCAAGCATAGTGTTAATATAGCATTTCAATACGATTGCTATTTTAGCAGGGTAAACAGGTTGTTAGTAAGGTTTTTAATCAATGTCTATAAAGAAAGGATTGTTTTCATGGTTTTCAAAAAAACCAGCTAAGAAAACAGAGCAAGAAGAAAAAGAGCAAGCAGAGCTATTAGCGCGTGAACAAGCTGAACTTGAAGTCAGTGAAAAAGACACTGCTGAAGAGGTAAAGCGTCAAGCCGAACTTGCAGAAAGAGAGTTAGCAGAAAAACAGCAAGTAGAGTTATTAGCGCGTAAACAAGCTGAGCTTGAAGCACAAGAGATCGCCGCTGCCGAAGAAGCAAAGCGTCAAGCCGAGCTAGTTGAAAAAGAGCGTGCTGAAAAAGAGCAAGCAGAGCTATTGGCGCGTAAACAGGCTGAACTTGAAGCACAAGAGATCGCTGCTGCCGAAGAAGCCGAGCTAGTTGAAAAAGAGCGAGCTGAAAAAGAGCAAGCAGAGCTATTAGCACGCAAACAAGCTGAGCTTGAAGCACAACAGATCGCTGCTGCCGAAGAAGCAAAGCGTCAAGCTGAACTAGTTGAAAAACATCAAGCCGAACTAGCCGAAAAAGAGCGAGCAGAAAAAGAACAAGCAGAGCTATTAGAAAGAGAGTTAGCAGCCAAACGAGCAGAGCTATTAGCACGTAAGCAAGCTGAACTTGAGGCAAGAGAAAAAGCGGCAGCGGAAGAAGCACAACGTCAGGCTGAAATAGTAGCTCAACAAGAGGCGGCTGCTAAAGCAAGATTGGCATATCAAGAAGCACAGAAAAATGCAGAGTTAGCGCGTCAACAGGTAGAAAGTGAGGCAAATGAAGAGGCAGTACAAGAAGCTGAAATAGAGGCAAAGTTAGTTGCTGAAGAAGAAGTTGAAGCAGAGAAACAAAAAAACACATTAGGTTTCTTTGCTCGTTTTGCTGCAGGCTTAAAGAAAACACGGCTTAATATTGGTAGTGGTTTACTATCGTTATTTAAAGGCAAAAAAATTGATGATGAGCTATTTGAAGAACTAGAAGAGCAACTTATTGTCGCGGATATCGGCGTTGAGACAACATTACGTATTATTGATAATTTAACGGAGCATGCAAATCGCAAACAGTTAAAAGATGCAGAAGTTCTTTATGAGTTATTGAAAAAAGACTTATCAGACATACTACATGAAGTTGAAAAACCTTTAGTGATTGATGTGACCAAAAAACCTTATGTTATTTTAATGGTTGGTGTAAATGGTGTTGGTAAAACTACTACTATCGGTAAATTAGCTAAAAAATTCCAAAATGAAGGTAAATCAGTAATGCTTGCTGCCGGTGATACGTTCCGTGCCGCCGCTGTTGAGCAGTTACAAGTTTGGGGTGAGCGTAATGAAATTCCTGTTATTGCTCAGCAAACGGGGGCAGATAGTGCGTCGGTTTTATTTGATGCGATGGATGCCGCGCAAGCACGGGGTATCGATGTGTTAATTGCAGATACAGCTGGCCGATTACAAAATAAAGATCACTTGATGGACGAGTTGGCAAAAGTAGTACGTATCATGCGTAAAAAAGATCCAACGGCCCCTCATGAAATTATGTTAACAATTGATGCGGGTACTGGTCAGAACGCGATTAGCCAAGTTAAATTATTCAACCAAGCGGTAGGTTTGACTGGTGTTACCTTTACTAAGCTTGATGGTACTGCAAAAGGGGGGATTATTTTCTCTATTGCCGATCAATTTAAGTTACCTATCCGTTATATCGGAGTGGGAGAGGGGATTGATGATTTAAGAGAGTTTAACGCCAAAGAGTTTATTGATGCTCTTTTCTCTAAAGAAGATGAGTCATAAGGTAAAATAGACAATGATATTATTTGAAGAAGTCAGCAAAATTTATGCCGATGACCAAATCGCTTTAAATAAAGTAGACTTTCATTTAAAACAAGGCGAAATGGCTTTTATTACCGGTCACTCTGGTTCTGGTAAAAGCACTTTATTAAAGCTGGTGAGTCTAATGGAACGCCCTACGACTGGGCGTATTGTTTTAAATGGTAATGATATCAGTCATATCAAAGGTAATGATATTCCCTATTTACGCCGTCATATTGGTATGATCTTTCAAGATCATCGTTTATTGATGAATCGTACCGTACTTGAAAATGTTGGTTTGCCTCTATTAATTGAAGGTTATAGCCGTTATGAAATTAAGCGACGTAGTTTAGCCGCCTTAGATAAAGTGGGATTAACGGGGAAAGAAAGCAGCTTTCCTATCAATTTATCCGGTGGCGAGCAACAACGAGTAGGGATAGCCCGAGCTATTATTAATCAACCTCCTTTATTATTAGCAGATGAACCCACGGGTAATTTAGATCCTAAATTATCATTGGAAATTTTAACCTTGTTTGAATCTTTAAATCAATTTGGTATGTCCGTGTTAATTGCCACACATGATTTAGGACTAATTGCTAAGATGCGTTACCGTACACTCACGTTACGTGATGGTGATATGATCAATGACGGCTTATTAAGGGAACGCAATGAGTAATAAGATGGGTGCAAAAAGAAAGCTATCTGGCTCTCCTAAAATTAATAAAGTGTCTTTTATTGGCCGTGTTAAGGCAACTTTAGTACAGCACGTGCATCAGGTTATTCATAGTTTCTTTGAATTATGGAAAACTCCGTTTGCGACCTTGATGACAATTCTCGTGTTGGGTGTTGCATTATCTTTACCCACTGTTTTTCATGTGGTTTATAAAAATGTAGAACGCGTGAGTGGGCAATGGGATAGCGCTTCTGAGGTAAGCCTTTTTTTAAAAAAGAATATTTCTGAAGAACGGGTGCAAGTACTGATTAATAAGTTAGGTTTGTATGAAGATATTGAAGCCGTTACTTATATTTCCCGTCATCAAGCATTGTTAGAGTTTAAAGAGATGTCTGGTTTTTCAAAGGCATTAAGTTATTTAGATGAAAACCCATTACCCGCAGTATTGGTGGTTGTCCCTGTCAAATCTGCAATGAATACCGCGGGTAGTAAATTGCTAGTGGCTAAACTTGAACGAGAACAAGATATTGACTTGGTGAGTGTTGATATTGATTGGATAGAAAAGTTACAGGCTATTTTCTATCTAGTGGTTGATATGGTGATTGGCATTGCAACATTATTATTATTATCTGTGTTATTAATTGTTAGTAATACGATCCGGCTTAATATCCTTAACCAGCGCGATGAAATAGAAGTCTTAAAGTTAGTCGGAGCAACCAACAGTTTTATCCAGTTACCTTATATATATATTGGAGCTTGGTATGGATTTTTGGGTGGTGTGATTGCTTGGTTATTTTCTTGGGTGCTGGTTATTTGGTTGGAGTCAGGGGTAATGAATTTAACCGGCCTTTATCAGGCACAATTTCAAATCATATCATTGAATTTTGATGAATCTATCACACTACTTATTGTTGGTGCTGTATTAGGTTTTATTGCTTCATTTATCTCGGTAAAACAATATCTTGTGAAAATTGAACCGAAGTAGTTTTTATCATTATAGTTGTAGTTTAAAGACGCTTATGAAATAAATTAACACCAATTTTTTATAAAAAAATAAAAAACTAACTGCTTGATCTCTTTTGTTTTGCCTGTAATATGTGATCTACTTCACGGGTTTGCTTAGAGGATTTGATTTCAGGTGTTTTATGAAAAAAAATGTTGATATTCAGTTGTTACCCATTTCGTCACCGACATGTCAGGTGCTCATTCAAGAGCAAATGGCCTTCCACAAAGGCATGAAGCTGATCGATTTGATTGCTGATTGTAAAGAAATTCTTGTTATTCGTATTGATGGGCGCTTGATTGCTTACGGAACTTTTGATCTATTTGAAGGTCAGATTATGCGTATCAATTCATTACATTTTCGAGATGTTTTTCAACATCATAGTATCGGACAATATTGGTTATCCCGTTATGTAAAACGCAAGTTAGATAAAAAATGTTACTTCAACTTTTTGATAGCCAGTTAGGGTTATTAGGCAAGTAAAATATTTTATTTTCAATTTGCTACTGTATAATATAAAGTGTTTAATTAGTATCGAAACACTTATTATTAAAACTTCAAGTATTAAGGTGAAACATGAGTGATACAATAAATTCAATGAGTCTAGTTCCTCAAGGAAGTATTGGAGCCTATGTTCAATCTGTAAACTCATTTGCTAAGCTAAGTGCTGAAGAAGAGCAAGAGTTAGCAGAGCGTCTATATTACAAAGGTGATTTAGAAGCCGCAAAAAAATTAGTTATGTCGCATCTACGATTTGTTGCTTACATTGCTAAAAGTTATGCTGGTTACGGCTTAGCACAAGCGGATCTAATTCAAGAAGGTAATGTAGGATTAATGAAAGCGGTTAAACGCTTTGACCCAACGGTTGGGGTACGTCTTGTTTCTTTTGCTGTGCATTGGATTAAAGCAGAAATTCATGAGTACGTTATCCGTAATTGGCGTGTTGTAAAAATTGCAACGACAAAAGCACAACGAAAGTTATTCTTCAATTTGCGTAAATCTAAAAAACGTTTAGGTTGGTTCAAAAAAGAAGAAGTAGAAGCGGTTGCTGAAGAGTTAAATGTAAGTACTAAAGATGTACTTGAAATGGAGTCACGTTTAAATGCTCAAGATCAGTCATTTGATTTAAGTGTTAATGACGATGATGACAATACCTTTGCACCGATGCACTATCTTGAAGATAAAAGTGCAAGCGTTGAAACTCAAATTGAGCAAGAAAATACTGAGTCTCATACAAAGAATAAATTGTATTCAGCGTTATCAACGTTAGATGCACGTAGTCAAGATATTTTAAATTCTCGTTGGTTAAGCGAGCCAAAAGCCACTTTACACGATTTAGCTGCGCGTTATGATATTTCTGCGGAGCGTGTTCGTCAGTTAGAAGCGAATGCCCTCAAGAAATTAAAAACTAACATGGACTTCTAAATAGTTAGCATATTATTAGGTGAGCTAAGGCTCACCTTTTTATTTCTCCTCTCTAAGAACAACTCGGTATTCTATGCTTACTATCGCGACACTTGGCCCTAAAGATACATTCTCAGATCTCGCTACTAAGCAATATATTCAAGCTATTCAAGATAAAGATCCCGTTCCCTGCGCGGATATTAAATATTATTCTACGCTGTCACAAACTTTTCAAGCCGTCGGTAAAGACTGTCAATTAGGTGTTTTACCCATTGAAAATTTATCTGAAGGTTATGTGCAGGTGGTTTTAGACCAATTATTGGATACTAAACTATTTGTTATTTCTGAACTGTTATTGCCGATTCAATTCTCATTTGTTGGATTTTGTGAGCAGTTCTCTGATCTACGTGATTTGTATGTTCAGTTTGTTGCTCATGGACAATGCTCTGAATTCATCAATGGGTTGGAAGGGGTGAGAATACACAATACTCAAAGTAATATTGAATCCTTGGTGTTAGCGCAACAAAAAGGTAAATCGGCTGGTGCAATTATTCCGCAACATGCCTTATCACATGCGACTGAAGCAATCATCGTTGATAATGATGTAACCAATTATGCTAATAATCAAACACGTTTTTTAGTGCTTTCTGAAACACCTCAAGCACGGATCCAGGGTAAAGAATATAAAACCACTTTAGTTGTTAATAACAAACAAGATTGCCCCGGTGTTTTAGGTAGTATTGTCAGCGCTTTTGCAATGCAAAAAGTAAATTTAACCTCTATTATGTCTCGTCCTACTCGTTCACAAATAGGTAACTACCACTTTTTTATTGATATAGATGGACATCAAGAAGAAGAGCATATTGCCTCTGCGTTAGTTGAAATTCAAGCTCAATATGCAGTAACAGTGATTGGTTCTTATATCAAAGCTGTCAGTTAAAACTATTCAAATAGTTGTCAATTCACTAAGTTACTGCCCAACTTTATCGGTTATTAGCTCGTTAACATTTTTATAAAAATAATAAATATTAAAATAACGCTAAGAGTAGGTTGATGATCACCGATTATTAATAATAAATTTTACACTAGGTTTGAAATTGGTTATTGTTTGAACGATCGTTTTTAAATGTAATAATTTATTAATAATGAGAGTGTGAATATGACTAATAAAGCTAATATAACTAAAGCGCTAGAAAACCAATCTAGCATGCAGATACCCCAAGAAGCTTTTGATTGGTATGATGAATATGCACACGGTGATATAGATAGACGTACATTTTTAAGACGACTAGCTGGTATTGCAGGAGCCGGTATTACCTTAGGAACACTTTCAACGGCATTAACGCCTAATTATGCACTCGCAGAACAAATTTCATTTAATGATGACGATATCACAGCAACTTACCAAACATTCCCATCACCGAAAGGGCATGGTGAAGGCAGAGGCTATTTTGTTACACCAAAAGTTGTAGATAGTAAATTACCTGTAGTACTAGTTATTCATGAAAATCGAGGCTTAAATCCTTACATAAAAGATGTTGCTCGTCGTTTGGCAAAAGCAGGTTTTATTGCTTTTGCACCTGATGTATTGCATTCACTTGGTGGCTACCCTGGCAATGATGACCAGGGTAAAAAGATGCAAAGTTCGCTTGATAAAAATAAAATCGAAGAAGACTTTATTGCAGCTGCTAACTATTTAAAAACACATCCACAGAGTACTGGAAAACTAGGTGCAGTAGGTTTTTGTTTTGGTGGTTATATTGTCAATATGCTTGCAGCTACAATCCCTGAAACACTCGATGCAGGTGTGCCGTTCTACGGGACTCCTGCTAAAGCAGAATTAAGAAAAAATATTAAAGCACCTTTATTAATTCAATTAGCTGAACTTGATAAAAGGGTGAATGCGTATTGGCCAGAATATGAAGCGGACTTAAAAAAATATAATTTGGATTATGAAATGCACATGTATGAAAAAGCAAACCATGGCTTTCATAATGACTCAACAGCTCGCTACGTTCCAACCATGGCCGACCTTGCTTGGGATAGAAGTATCGACTTTTTTAATAAGCATCTAGCCACGACTTGATTTTTAGTCTGTTAATAAGCGAGTAAATTAATAATCCAAGTGTAAAAATAAAAAGCTGCATATTTAGGTATGCAGCTTTTTTGTATTTATCGAGACTTTATTTTACTTGTTGTGATGACGCAAGCTTTTGGACAGTTACTGCTTTTTAACTAAAAACACACCCGCTTCGGTATGGTGTGTATAAGGGAACTGATCAAATAGAGAGAATCGCTTAATATCATGTGTCTGAGTAAATACATCAAGATTCGCTTTTAATGTTTCAGGATTGCAGCTGATGTACATGATATTGTCATATTTTTGCACCATTTCAACGGTATCATCATCAAGGCCAGCTCGTGGTGGATCAACAAAAATGGTATTACATTGATAACTAGATAAATCGACATTTTTTTCTTTTAAACGATTAAACTCTCGCTCGCCATTAATTGCTTGAGTAAATTCTTCAGCAGACATTCTAACAATTTTCACGTTATCAATATTATTCGCGGCAATATTATACTGAGCAGAGTTAACCGATGGCGTAGATACTTCTGTCGCTAAGACTCGGTTGAAGTTTTTTGCCAATGCTAAAGAGAAATTGCCATTACCACAGTACAGTTCTAATAAATCACCTTCACTATATCGTGTACATTCGATAGCCCACTCAAGCATTTTAATCGAAACTTCTGTATTAGGTTGGGTAAAGCTATTTTCAACTTGTTGATATATTAATTGTTGTCCATCTACATTTAGTTTTTCTATTACATAGTCATGGTCGACAATCAGTTTTTGTTTGCGTGCTCGACCAATAAAGTTAATCTTAAACTCTTTAGATAAGCGGGCTTTTAATGCTTTAATCGCCGTTAACCATTCATCATCTAACACTTTATGGTAAAGAAAACTCACCATAATTTCACCGCTCATGCTCGATAAAAAATTAGCTTGAAATAATTTATAGCGAAGAATAGGCGATACTTTTAATTCTTCTACTAGGCGTGGCATTAATCGATTAATTAATTCACTCGCAGGAGCAAATTGTTCGACACGTATACGCTGGCGCGTTTCTTGGTCGGTCATGTAAAAATACAGGTCCATATCTTCATGCCAAACTCTAAATTGGCTACGCATACGGTAATGTGTTTTTGGTGAATCGAAACACTCTAATTCAGGGAGTTCAAAGGTTGAAAAGAGAGCTGTAAATTGCTCTTTTTTAGCGTCTAATTGTGATTCATAATTATCCGGATCAACAAATTCTAAGCTCATAATAACCTCTGTTTTTTTATATCTATCGCTGGCTATTTTTCAATAGCATTTAAATGGAGGGGCATTCTAAAACAGCGAGTAGCTGTTGGCTAGCTAAAACCGACCATCATTATTATCAGGTTAATGATCATTTTATTTCTTTCTGCTTTGATTACAGGCTAAAATACTTTTTTTGCCAAGGAAGTAGAAAATGTCAGCCAAACGAGTACTTATATTTGATTCTGGAGTCGGTGGTTTATCTGTTTACGAACAGATAGTTAAATATAATCCCACTATCAAGTGTCAATATTTGTTTGATAATGCTTATTTTCCCTATGGTGAACTGCCAAGAGAACAATTAATTAATCGACTAACACAATTATTAACTGATTTTATGCAGTTGCACTCGGTTGATTTAATTGTTATCGCGTGTAACTCCGCGAGCACTGTGGCGCTTGATGCATTACGCCAGCACTTTACTATTCCTATTGTTGGTGTTGTCCCTGCCATCAAACCTGCTACTTTAATCACCGCTAATAATGTGATTGGATTATTGGCAACGCCGGGTACCATAGAGCGTGCTTATACCGATACGTTAATTAATGAATTTGCTGCTGACAAAACGGTATTGCGTATTGGCTCGACGAAATTGGTTGAATTAGCTGAAGATAAGTTGATAGGGAAAGTACTTGATGCAGATAGTTTTAGAGTAATATTAGCCCCTTGGTTAAAGAATGAAGATAACATGCCAGATACATTAGTATTGGGATGTACTCATTTTCCGCTACTCAGAGAAGAAATCAGTGCCTGTTTCGCTCAGCCGATTCATTTAGTTGATTCTGGGCAAGCGATTGCGTTGCGTGTAAAACAGTTATTAAACTCCCGGTATTTTAATGATCCGTTATTAAACCCTCAACTATTAAACAATTATCTCTTAAATCATCAGGCTTTTTATACTCGTCAGTTTGAAAACAAAGCACATTTAACAGCCTTAACAGCGAGTTTTAAAGAGCGGGGCTTTTTAGAAATTAATTTTTGTGGCCTTTAGGGTTGTATTCAGCTGCATTATTCATCTGTATTATTCAGTTGCAAGCTCGGTCATCCATACCATGCGTGACACGATGACCTTTCGATTCGTTAGGTCTTCTCCTGTATGTCTAGAAACTTTATATTTTTCAGTTTACTGACTTTTTGCATGTCGATGGATATCGAGTAGTAAATAAGCGTTAATACCTTCAATAAACCCAGATGCTATCCATAAAGTGTTGGTTTAATTTACAGGTTAATTATTTATTGATTAAAATATAAATAAATCCTATTAGAATCAATGGTTTGATTTGTTGGCTCGTTTTTTGCTTTTCCTTGGCATTCTACTCAATTAGAGTTACAACTTAAGGCATTAAAAATGAAAAACATGATCAACACTCTTATTTTATCTACCATTGGACTGTCTGCCTCTGCTCAAGCAATAACAATCAGTTTTGAACAGGGTGGAAATGCAAATTTTGAGACAAGCAATAGCGTGAGTTTTTTAGATGGAACGGGTCATAGCGATGGTATTGGTTATAAGCAAGTTGCAGACGCAACTGGCAGTGACTATGTTGCCTTTAATACAAATCAGGCACAATCATCAACCTTTACATGGGATAATCTTGATACATTCAATTTAAATGGATTTACCGTCGCAGGTGCTTGGGGAAGTCAAACCTTGACTATCAATGGTTATAATGGAGTGAATTTAGTAAACACTATCGATTTTGGAATAACTACTCAAGCTATTGATTTTATAGCAAACTGGGTAGACCTTACTTCTTTCTCTATACTAACGGGTAATGATTATATTAAGAGTTCTATGCATTCTGGCAATGGACAGCATTGGGCTATAAATGATGTTATTGTGAATGACGCTGTTCAAAGTGTTCCTGAGCCGTTATCCATCACTTTATTAGGATTGGGTTTAGTAGGTTTAGGTTTTTCTGTCACAAAGAAAAGAGCGAAGTAAGCTAATTATATTTTTATCATTTTGTTATTTTATGTCTGCAACACCCTACAGTAGTGCTTGTTGATTGTTGATTGTTTAACAGTAACTAATAGTATAAATGGTTATTGGTATAACGGCCCGAGAGTATAAATACTTCGGGCTTTTTACTGTTAAGATTCTGATTGCTGGTTAAATAGCTTATTGCTTTTTAAAGTACTTTGAAAGTTCCGTTATCAAGCCCTTTAATCGTCCATTCCCCAATGGAGTAACGAATTAAACGTAATGTTGGAAAGCCTATATTAGCCGTCATTCGGCGTACTTGTCGGTTGCGCCCTTCAGAAATAGTAATGCTTAACCAAGTAGTAGGAATGTTTGCACGTTCACGTATCGGTGGGTATCGCTCCCAAATATCAGGGTTGTCCATTATTTTTACTTTTGCAGGCATGGTCATACCATCTTTTAATTTCACACCTTGACGCAATTTGTCTAAATCAATTTCCTTGGGGGCGCCTTCAACTTGGACCCAATAGGTTTTTTCTGTCTTTTTGCCTGGCTGAGTGATGTCCGCTTGTAATTGCCCGTCATTGGTTAGTACCAATAAACCTTCACTATCCCTATCTAAACGACCCGCCGCATAGATATTAGGGATCGTAATGTAGTCTTTTAAGGTTTCGCGAAGACTGTCTGCGTTACCTTCATCGGTAAATTGGCTTAGTACATCAAAAGGTTTGTTAAATAAAACGATTTTTTGCATTGCTTTAGGTAATACTTTTTTAGGTACAAATGTTTTATGCGCTGCTTTTTTTACATTAAAGTGCGAAGGCTTTTTCGTTTTTCGTGGGCTGCTCTTTGCATCTGCTTTGAATGTGTTATTGGTTTTTTTTATTGGAGGTTGGTTCATTTGTTGCCCTTAAAAGCAGTCAAAAAAAACATTGTATCAGAATAAAATATTAAGGCAGAGTTGCTTATGAAATGTTATGTTTATCAGTATCAAATAGCGCTGTCTGACATTATTTGATTACTTGATGTTAACAAGCACAAGTTCACAAATAATGATCTTGATCTCGTTTTAATCGACGACATAAGGGTCTGAAACTAGATAATTTTGTTTTTTCCGATATGATATGCGCGTAATTATTATGCGTAACAATTTGATAACATTTTTAACGCTAACAATTCACTTCATAAATTTTTGTTAAAGGAAATAAAATGACAGATAAATCAGCAAAGATCATCTATACACAAACAGATGAAGCACCTGCGCTTGCAACTCACTCTCTATTACCAATCGTTAATGCATTTACTAAAGCTGCAAACATCGTTGTAGAAACGCGTGACATCTCTCTAGCTGCTCGAATTATTGCTAACTTTTCTGATAAATTACCTCCTGCACAACAGCAAGCCGACGCCTTAGCCGAACTAGGTGACTTAGCGAAAACGCCCGAAGCAAATATCATAAAATTACCCAATGTAAGTGCATCAATTCCACAATTGCATGCAGCTATCAAAGAATTACAAGCACATGGCTTTGCGTTACCAAATTACCCTGAAGTAGCGACTACTGAAGAAGAAAAAGATACGCAAGCGCGTTATGCAAAAGTATTAGGCAGTGCGGTTAACCCTGTTTTACGTGAGGGTAACTCTGACCGTCGTGTTGCCGATGCGGTTAAACAATACGCACAAGACAACCCACATCGTATGGGGAAATGGTCTAAAGACTCTAAATCTCATGTAGCAGACATGGATGATGGTGATTTCTATAGCTCAGAGCAATCAGTTGTTTTAGGCCAAGATGATGATGTGAAAATAGAGTTTACCAATGCCGCTGGTGAAAAAACGGTACTTAAAGCATCTACACCTGTATTAAAAGATGAATTAATTGACGCATCTCGTATGAGTGCAAAAGCGTTACGTGCTTTCTATGAAAAAGAGATGACGGAAGCAAAAGAAAACAACATCATGCTTTCTTTACACCTTAAAGCAACCATGATGAAAGTATCTGACCCAATCATGTTTGGTCACGCTGTAACTGTTTATTTTAAAGATGTATTTGCTAAGCATGCAGACTTATTTAAAGAGTTAGGTGTTGATGAACGTAATGGTCTAGGTGATGTTTACGCAAAAATTGCTAACCTACCTGCAGAACAAAAAGCCGCTATTGAAGCTGATATTGCAGCGGTATACGCTACTCGTCCAAGCCTAGCGATGGTTGATTCAGATAAAGGAATTACTAACTTACACGTGCCAAGCGATGTGATTATTGATGCTTCTATGCCAGCAATGGTTCGCTCTAGCGGTCAAATGTGGAATGCAGAAGGCAAGCTTGAAGATACTAAAGCATTGATTCCTGATCGTTGTTACTCAGGTATCTACGAAGAAACGATTAAATTCTGTCGTGAGAATGGCGCATTTGACCCTGCAACAATGGGTAACGTATCAAATGTAGGTCTAATGGCTCAAAAAGCTGAAGAATACGGCTCACACGATAAAACATTCCAAATCAAAGAAGCAGGTACTGTTAACGTAATCGATTCTGCGGGCAACATATTAATGTCTCACGATGTTGAAGCCGGTGATATCTGGCGTATGTGTCAAGCTAAAGACATTCCAATCCGTGATTGGGTTCGTTTAGCAGTAAGTCGTGCACAAGCAACAGGCCAACCAGCAATCTTCTGGTTAGACGAAAATCGTGCACACGATAAAAACTTGATTGCTAAAGTAAATGAATACTTAAAAGACCATGATACAACAGGCTTAGATATTCAAATATTAACACCTGTAGAAGCATGTAAGTTTTCTTTACAACGTGTTAAGGAAGGGAAAAACACTATCTCTGTAACGGGTAACGTATTACGTGATTACCTAACAGATTTATTCCCTATTTTAGAGTTGGGTACTAGTGCCAAAATGCTTTCAATTGTTCCACTGCTTGCTGGTGGTGGTTTATTTGAAACAGGTGCGGGTGGTTCTGCACCTAAGCACGTTCAACAATTTGTTGAAGAAAACCATTTACGTTGGGATTCGTTAGGTGAGTTTTTAGCCTTGGCTGTTTCAATCGAAGATATCGCAGCAAAAACAGGTAATGAAAAAGCAGTTATTTTAGCGGAAGCATTACACGCTGCTAACGGTAAATTCTTAAAAGAAGATAAATCTCCTTCTCGTAAAGTAAAAGAATTAGATAACCGTGGTAGCCACTTCTACTTAGCTATGTACTGGGCAGAAGCGTTAGCTACACAAACTAAAGATCCTGAGTTACAAGCACAATTTAAACCATTTGCAGACGTGTTATTAAGCAATGAAGCTAAAATTGTACAAGAGCTTAACGATGCACAAGGTGTCGCAGTTGATTTAGGTGGTTATTTCCACACTGACCCAGCTAAAGTATCTGCAGCAATGCGTCCAAGTGCAACATTAAATACAGCGATTGAAAATATCTAACCGTGTTAAACAGTATTTTATGAGCTTGTTATTCAAGTTATAAATATTCAACATATTTTATAATATGTCATCGAAAAGCCATTAAGTGATTCACTTAGTGGCTTTTTTTTAAGCTAATCGTTTTGAGTAAATATTTTAAGGTAAATGATTTATTTAGCGGCTGCAGTATTAATTCTCGCTACAGAATAAATTGCAGTTTATGTTACAGTTAAGCGTCGATAATAAATTTAGATAAAAGGGTGCTAGATGCGTTTAACCTTGTTCAAGAAAATTCTCATTTCAATGCTATTCATTAGCTCTTTAATGGTAATCGGCATGGCCTGGTTAATGAATTCTAGCTTTCAAACCGGACTGCAGAATTATCTAAATCACGGTGAAAAGGAAAAATTACAACTGGTTGCTGAGAATATTGCGCCTTTTTATTCAATGTTAAATGGTTGGCAAGATTTGTCTCCAAATGTTGTAGGTGATGTTATTGCACAAGTCTTTGCTCGGCCACGTCATGGAAATAATCAACCTCGACAAGCATCGGTAAAGAATGTTGAACGCCTAATGCAACGTATTGTTATTTTAGATAAAGACTATCAACCTCTATTAAACCAACGTAAACCCAAAAGTAAAAAAGATCTCATTAAAGTGGCCATTATCTATCAAGATAAGACGGTTGGTTGGGTGATCACTAAAAAACGTAACACTATATCAGGTGCATTAGAGAGTAGTTTTTATCGCCAACAGCAGCATAACTTAATGTGGATTGTGTTGTGGGTAACCTTATTGTCATTTTCACTATCATGGTTATTGGTACGGCATTTTTTAACGCCACTAAAACGCCTTGAAAGCGCGGCTAATTCTTTACAGCAAGGCGATTATTTAACGCAAATAGAGGTACAAGGTGAAGATGAGCTTGCTGCATTATCAACGAGGTTTAATGAATTAAGTCAAAGTTTGTTGCATCAAAAAAAGACCAGAGAGCAGTGGTTAGCAGATATTTCTCATGAACTACGCACGCCTATTTCAGTGTTAAAAAGTGAAATCGAAGCATTACAGGATGGTATTCGTCAACCTGAACCAAAGTATATTGATTCTTTACACCATCAGGTTCAAAACTTAAGTCAGCTGGTGAATGATTTATATCAATTATCATTATCCGATGCAGGATTACAATTTAGCTTAATGGATTCGGTTGATGTGCAACAATTATTGGCCACTAGCTGCAATCAATATCAGCTTCGGTGTCAGGAAAAACAGGTACAGTTACACAGTTATTTTGATCTTAAAAAGCCGGTTTATATTAAAGGAGATCAAAAATCATTAACGCAGTTATTTTCTAACTTATTAGAAAACAGCTTACGCTACACGGATTCGCCAGGCGTATT
>Ga0316197_10000481_pt1 | contig 27580 bp, 31 predicted proteins | sample OudBiesiAoxic_MG_FD_204939 | JGI IMG/M metagenome (GOLD analysis project Ga0316197, IMG submission 204939) | Coastal sediment microbial communities from Oude Bieten Haven, Netherlands - site A oxic | ecosystem: Environmental > Aquatic > Marine > Coastal > Sediment | place: Netherlands... | reverse complement strand
GTGATTTCGTCATCAGTCTCTCCGGCTCGTCCAGTCAGAGGTACGCCTTTGGCGCGCCTCCGTCCAGTGGCTCCGGTGCCGCATGATGTCAGCTTGCTTCGTTGAATTCCCGTGGCGGGCGGCCGATTACATCTTTTAGTTCTTCCAACTCGATGAAGTTATCGGCTTGTCTGCGCAATTCATCAGAAATCATTGGCGGCTGGCTGCGAATTGTCGATACGACGGACACGCGCACGCCCGAGCGTTGCAAACTTTCAAGCAAGGGCCGGAAATCGCCGTCGCCGGAAAACAGCACGATATGATCCACACGCGGCGCAAGTTCCATTGCGTCCACGGCAAGCTCGATGTCCATGTTGCCCTTTACTTTACGGCGCCCCATGCTGTCGGTGTATTCCTTGGCTGGTTTGGTCACCATGGTGAAACCGTTATAGTTCAGCCAGTCGACCAAAGGCCGTATCGGGGAATATTCATCGTTTTCCAGCAGCGCAGTATAATAAAACGCACGCAACAACTTGCCCCGACGCATGAATTCCTGACGCAGAAGCTTGTAGTCGATGTCGAATCCCAACGACTTCGCGGCCGCGTACAGATTCGACCCGTCGATGAACAGCGCAAGCCGTTCGTCCTTATAAAACATCAAAGTATCCTTTCGATTGTGCCGGCGCGCTTGGGCTCGTAAAAAAATAAAGAAGCGTGCCAACCGCCGGCTAAAATAGGGTATTCTCATCGTGCCGCAAGCCACACAATCTGGAAAAAGCGGCGGAAGTTCGCCAAAAACGGGCTCTTTGGCTCTGGTTGCCGTGGGGTCAAACGTGCCTTTTGGTGATATGGACCCGTCCGAGATGGTCAACTCTGTTTTGACAGACCTGGTTAAAGAGATCGGGGTGATTCGCGCTCAAAGCGGACTATATCGTACACCGGCGTTTCCTGCAGGGTCGGGGCCAGACTATGTAAACGCGGCGTTTTCCGTTCTAACCGAACTTGAGCCGGCAGAATTGCTTGACTGTTTGCATAACGCAGAGTCGCAGTTCGGGCGTGTGCGGCGCACCAGATGGGCGGCCCGCACGCTTGATCTGGATCTGATTGCTTATGAAGATCAAATACTTCCGGACTTCTCCACGTTCCGGCGCTGGTCTGATCTGACCCTTGCTGAACAGCAGCAAAAGGCACCGGCAGAGCTAATTGTGCCGCATCCAAGAATGCATGAAAGAGCGTTTGTACTGGTGCCTTTGGCAGATATCGCCCCGAACTGGGTACATCCTGTGTACGGCCACTCCGTTACACAGATGCTGGCAGCCCTGCCAAAAACAGCGTTAGAAGAGGTGCGCGCCCTGTAATGGCGCTTGTCTTTCGGGGTGTTCCACCCTAAATACACCACTTCTGATCCCAAATGTTTGATGGAGAGTTCCATGGCCCGCGTTACTGTAGAAGATTGCGTCGACAAAGTTCCGAACCGTTTCGAGCTTGTGATGCTTGCTGCGCATCGTGCGCGCGAAATCTCTGCGGGTTCTGCGATCACCGTGAACCGTGACAACGACAAGAACCCCGTCGTTTCCCTGCGTGAGATCGCCGACGAGACGCAAAGCGCCGATGACCTGCGCGAGCGCCTGATCGAAAGCAACCAGAACCAAATCGAGGTTGATGAGCCGGAAGAAGATGCAATGGCGCTTCTTATGGGCACAGAGCAGGACAAGCCGGAAGAAGACAGCATGTCCGAAGAGATGCTTTTGCGCCAATTGATGGCCGCGCAGGGTCAGGGCTAACCACAGCCCGTACCCTGCCCGAAGGGCGGATGGCATGAAAGACGGTGATCATCTCGAAATTTCTGCCGACGATCTGATTGCCCTCGTTCATCGCTATAATCCAAAAACGAATGAGGCGCTGATCCGCAAAGCCTATGACTATGGGCGCGATATGCACGCCGAACAGCGGCGTCATTCGGGTGAGCTGTACTTTAACCACCCTGTCGCCGTGGCGGCGATTTTGACAGAACAGCAGCTGGATGATGCCACAATCATTACAGCGCTTTTACACGATACCATCGAAGATACCAAAGCATCCTATGCCGAGGTCGCAGAGCTTTTCGGCGATGAGGTTGCAGGGCTTGTGGATGGTGTGACCAAGCTGACCAATCTGCAGCTTAATTCGACCGAGACAAAGCAGGCCGAGAATTTCCGCAAGTTGTTCATGGCTATGTCCAAGGACTTGCGCGTCATCCTCGTCAAGCTCAGCGACCGGTTGCATAATATGCGCACCATCCGTGCGATGCGACCCGACAAGCAAGCACAAAAAGCGCGCGAAACGATGGATATCTTTGCGCCGCTTGCAGGGCGGATGGGTATGCAATGGATGCGCGAAGAGCTGGAAGACCTGGCCTTTCGCGTTCTGAACCCGGATGGCCGTGCGTCGATTATTCGTAGATTTATCAACCTGCAAAAAGAAACGGGTGATGTGATCCAGCGTATCACGGGCGATATGCGGTCCGAACTGGAGCAGGCAGGAATTGATGCCAAGGTTTTCGGACGCGCCAAGAAGCCATATTCGATCTGGCGCAAGATGCAGGAAAAGGATCAGGCGTTTTCGCGGCTATCGGATATTTATGGATTTCGGATCATTACGCCGAATGAAGAAGACTGCTACCGCACGCTCGGGGTTATTCACCAAAGGTGGCGCGCGGTGCCGGGCCGGTTCAAGGACTACATCAGCCAGCCCAAGACAAACGGATACCGGTCAATCCACACCACTGTTTCAGGCCGCGACGGCAAACGCGTAGAGGTGCAGATCAGGACAGGGCAGATGCATGATGTGGCCGAAACCGGCGTTGCGGCGCATTGGTCCTATCGTGATGGTGTGCGCTCTAAGAACCCGTTCGCCGTTGATCCGGCCAAATGGATCACGACGCTGACCGAACAGTTTGACGCAGAAGACGACCATCAGGATTTTCTCGAGGCGGTGAAGCTCGAGATGTATTCGGATCAGGTATTCTGTTTCACGCCTAAAGGCGAAGTGGTGAAACTTCCACGCGGCGCCACGCCGATTGATTTTGCCTTTGCGATCCATACCCGAATCGGGATGGCCTGCGTTGGGGCAAAAGTGGACCATATGCGCGTGCCGTTGTGGACGCGCCTGAAGAATGGCCAATCGGTCGAGATCATCACGGCAGAAGGCCAAAGCCCGCAGGGAACATGGCTGGACATCGCAGTGACTGGCAAGGCGCGTGCGGCCATTCGCCGATCGCTGCGCGAGGAAGACAAGGCGCGCTTTGTTAAGCTGGGTCGCGAGCTTGCGCGATCTGCCTTTGAAAATGTGGGGCGCAAGGCCACAGATAAAGCATTGGCAACTGCTGCCAAAGCTATGCGCCTTGGCGGGCGTACTGATCTTTTGGCACGATTGGGCAGCGCAGAGATTACAGGACGGGCTGTGGTGCAGGCTGTCTACCCTGAACTGGTGCCGCAGGAAGGCGCAAAAATCGATATAAAACGCGCGGTCATCGGTTTGTCGCCGGGGCAATCGTTTGAACGCGCGTTGTGTTGCCAGCCGCTGCCGGGTGAACGCATCGTCGGTGTGACTTTCAAAGGCCGCGGTGTGGTGGTGCATGCGATCGACTGTGACCGGATGAGTGCCTATGAGGATCAGCCCGAGCGTTGGTTGGATCTGCATTGGCATGACGGATCGCATCCGGCGGTCTACGGGGCGACGCTTGACGTAACGTTGAACAACGACGCAGGTACGCTGGGACGAATTTGCACATTGATCGGTGAAGCACAGGCGAATATCTCAGATTTACAGTTTGTTGACAGGAAACCTGATTTTTACCGCCTGCTGATCTATGTAGAATTACGGGATGTTGCCCATCTTCATTCGCTCATGCTTACACTTGAAGCAGAAAGCGATGTCGCAGAAATCTCGCGGTACAGGAATATGTCGCCAAACGATGTGGAAACTCCTGCCTGATGCCCAACAGCGGACATCAGGGCGTCACAATTTAAGGGTGAATTGGATGCGTTCATCCTGCAGTGGTAAGAATGTGAGGACATCTTCCTTTGGTCTTTAAACGTCGCGACCCTAAAAGCTGGCCCCGTTCGGTGCGGGATTCCCTGTGGCCGCAGGGTGGGTGGGCGCGCGCGTTCCATTACGTCAAGCACAGGATGCGGAGGCTGCCTGACAGCCCCGAACGCATTGCGCGCGGCATCTTCGCAGGTGTGTTTGCATCTTTTACGCCGTTTTACGGGTTTCACTTCTTCATTGCTGCAGGGCTCGCATTTTTGATGCGCGGCAATGTGCTCGCGTCATTGATGGCAACGTTTTTTGGCAATCCGCTTACGTATGTTCCGATCGGCGTGGCTGCCCTTTCTACCGGCCATTGGATTTTGGGTGATGCCGTTGATGAAGGCGTGCATCGTTCGTTCGGTGGCAAGTTTGTGGATGCGGGTGCCGATCTCAAAGACAACTTTGTTGCGATGTTCACAAATGCACATGCTGACTGGACACGACTTGAAGTTTTCTATGACGAGATATTTTTCCCCTACATGGTGGGAGGAATTCTGCCAGGAATTTTCTTTGGTGTTTTATGCTACTACCTTTCCGTTCCGGTGATCCGAGTGTATCAGAAGCGGCGCAAGGGTATGATCAAATCCAAGTTGGAAGCGATCAAGGCTAAAGCGGCTGCCAAAGCAGAGGCCAAACGCAAAGCAGATCACCCTTCTGCGGGAGAGTGATCAGAGAAATTACGGGGGGCTGTCATGTCCAATCAGGGAAAACTGCGCCTTGGCGTGAATATCGATCACGTGGCGACTGTGCGTAACGCGCGCGGTGGCGTTTACCCGGACCCGTTGCGTGCGGCCCGGATCGCCGAAGAAGCAGGCGCAGATGGCATCACCGCGCACCTGCGCGAAGACCGTCGCCACATCTCGGATGCTGATATCGAAGGATTGATGGAGGTGCTGACTGTGCCGCTCAATTTTGAGATGGCTGCAACGGACGAGATGCAGAAGATTGCGCTACGCCACAAGCCGCATGCTGTGTGCATCGTGCCCGAAAAGCGTGAGGAACGCACGACAGAAGGCGGTTTGGAAGTTGCGCGCGAAGAAAACCGTCTTGCACATTTTATAGCGCCGTTACGCGATGTAGGGTGCCGCGTTTCGATCTTTATCGCTGCGGAAAAACGCCAGATTGAAGCGGCGCACCGGATTGGCGCCGAGGTGATCGAATTGCACACAGGCGCCTATTGCGACGCGCATGCCGAAGGGCACTTTGACGCACGCGATGCCGAGCTTGATCGACTTCGCGATATGTCCACCTTCGCACACGAGCTGGGGCTTGAGGTGCATGCGGGCCATGGTTTGACCTATGATACGGTCCAGCCGGTTGCCGCTTTTCCTGAAGTTATGGAGCTGAACATCGGGCATTTCTTGGTGGGTGAATCGATCTTTCTGGGTCTTGGTCCTGCTATTCAGGAAATGCGCCGATTGATGGACGAAGCGCGCGTGCCCACTTAAAGCCTTTGCCACAATTTTGACATTTATATACTTTAGGTTGTATTTAATTATTTAAATACCCCAATAAGTGTTTTCATGATGAGTGCCAGTCGGTTCTGTTCTAATTTATTCTTTTCATTCGCTGGCATCGCTGTCGTGGTCGGGTTTGTTGAAAACCTCGCCGGACTGGAGGCAGGGGCAGGAGTGTTTTGGGTGATGCCGCTTTTGATTGCGGCAATGTTTGAAGGGCAGAGATATGCTCAGCACCACCAATGCTATCCAGATGCTACCCGATGCTGGAAGTCTGCATCGCTGATGGGAACATGGACGGCTCTTTGTGCGGCGGTTGTGGCCTTGTTTACATGGCTTGCGTTATCCGGTGAAGCGGCGGCGATGTTGTCTAACCCCAATACAATAACCGCCTTTGTTGTGACGAGCGTACCACTGCTGCGCATTGGATATGCGATCGGGTTGGCGTCTGTCCTCAAAGGAAAAGAAGTGGCAGAGTTTTAAACTGGTCCTTCTGTCAGGTCATATTTTCACCTTTGTTGTATGGTGAATACTTCGCATCCAATCATTTTGGAGCATTGCCTATGTGGAACCCGCGCCGGTTTACTTTGAACCTTATTTTATATTCTTTCGGCATCTGGCTTGTGACCGGTATTTTGCAGGTTTTGTTTGATGTTGGAGCGCCACAATTGGCGTCGAGCGTTGTTCCCGGCATGTTTGCGGCGATGCAAGAAGCGCAAAGATACGCCATTGCCACAGGGCACCGACCCGAAAAGGCGAGTATTTGGCATTCTTCACGTATGATGGCTGAAATTCATCTGACACTCATCGTGATACTCAGTGTTATTGCCGCGACCCTGTCGCCCGAAGTGCGCTATATGTTTGCACATGTGAACATTGTGGCTCTGATCGTTGTTTTCGGCCTCTTCACAGGATTGTCGCTTGTGTTTATGCGTTGGGGATACAGTCTGGGTATCAAGCTGGGACTGGAAGAGCGTGAAAAAAACACAGGATAAATCCCGTTGATCCTTGGTATCGGTACGGACCTTACGAATATTGAACGTATCGAGGGCACGCTTGAACGTTTCGGGGATCGTTTCAAGAACCGCGTTTTCACAGAAACTGAACAGCGCAAGGCAGAGCGTCGGCTAGACGTTGCCGGAACCTATGCAAAACGATGGGCGGCAAAAGAGGCATGCTCAAAAGCGCTAGGCACCGGTCTTGCCATGGGGATCGCGTGGAAGGACATGTCTGTCAGCAATCTCAGGTCGGGGCAGCCGGTAATGCATGTAACCGGCTGGGCCAAAGAGCGGCTGGACGGCATGACACCGGAAGGGTTCGAGGCCGTAATCCATGTCACCCTGACGGACGACCATCCCTGGGCACAGGCGTTTGTAGTCATCGAGGCGGTACCGGTGGCGAAATAGGCCTGAACGCGCAAAACGCGAGCATGGCCGCGTCTGTCCGCAGCGTCGGGTCTTGGCCTACCTTGACAGCACCTGTTCCCCCCCTCATTACGGCCCAAAGCACAGGACGGAGCAGGCCACATGGCAGCCAAAGAAGAAAAACCAGCGAATGCGATCATAGAGACGATTAAAACAATCGTTTATGCGTTGGCGATTGCCGGTGTATTTCGCACCTTGTTCTTCCAACCATTCTGGATCCCGTCCGGCTCTATGAAAGAGACGTTGTTGGTGGGCGATTTTCTCTTCGTCAACAAAATGGCCTACGGCTACTCCTATGCATCCTGCCCGAGCATTATCATGCCGCGTTTCGGGATAAATATGGATGCCAAAAACATTTGCGGGTTTCTGGACGGTGACAATACCCGCATCTGGGGTGGCGAGCCGGAACGCGGGGATGTCGCGGTGTTTCGCCATCCGGTCACGGGACGGGACTATATCAAGCGCATCATCGGGATGCCGGGCGATCAGATCCAGATGCGTGACGGTCTGGTCTACATTAATGACGTTGTGGCGCCGCAGGAACCTGCGGGGGTTTTTGCCGAGTTGATGGAACCTCAGGGCCCCGAAGGTCGGCGGCCCCGCTGTATGAACGGACCGGTGGGTGACGGTGGTATGTGCGAAAAAGCGCGTGCGATCGAGACATTGCCAAATGGGGTGACGCACACTGTTCTGGATATCGGGCCACAGGCGTCGGACCGGACCGGTGTTTATAATGTTCCCGAAGGGCACTACTTTTTCATTGGTGATAACCGGGACAATTCGGCCGACAGCCGTCTGGCACAGCAGGTGCGCGGTGTTGGCTTTGTGCCGTATGAAAACCTGATCGGGCGCGCGGACAGAATAATGTTCTCGTCCGGCGGGCGTTCCATGCTGTTCTTCTGGACGTGGCGGGGCGACCGTTTCTTTAAGAGCGTCGAGTGAAACTCTCGGCTGAACTGCGCGCGTTTCAAGAGCGGCTAGGGTACGTTTTCAAACGACCCGAACTACTGGCGCGTGCGGTTACGCATGCCTCTATTTCGTCCGCCAACCGTGACGACAATCAACGGTTGGAATTCTTGGGCGACCGCGTGCTCGGACTTGTGATGGCCGAAGCGCTGCTGGCGTTGGACGAGCAAGCGACCGAAGGTCAACTAGCCCCACGGTTCAACGCGCTTGTACGCAAGGAAACCTGCGCAGACGTCGCCCGCGAGATTGATCTGGGTGCGGTATTGCGGCTTGGCAGGTCGGAAATGCTGTCAGGCGGGCGCCGCAAGCAGGCCTTGCTGGGTGACGCGATCGAAGCAGTGATTGCAGCCATCTATCTCGACAGTGGATTTGAAGAGGCCAAGGCGGTTATCCTCAAGCTGTGGGGCGCGCGCGTTCACGATGTCGAAGAAGATGCGCGGGACCCGAAAACGGCACTGCAGGAATGGGCGCAGGCGCGGGGTCTAAAACCCCCACGCTACGAAGAAGTCAAACGTGACGGGCCGGATCATGCGCCGGTCTTTACGATTGCTGCAAAGCTGAGTACCGGAGACCAGGAATCGGCAACTGCCGGTTCAAAACGTCAGGCTGAACAGGCGGCAGCCTCGGCATTGCTTTCGAGACTGGAGACACAAACATGACCACGCGCGCAGGTTTCGTTGCCCTGATCGGAGAGCCGAATGCCGGCAAATCCACGCTGTTGAACCGCATGGTCGGGGCGAAGGTATCCATTGTAACGCATAAGGTGCAAACGACGCGGACACGCATCCGCGGAGTTGCAATGGAAGGTGACAGTCAGATCGTTTTTGTGGATACGCCCGGTTTGTTTCAACCGCGCAGGCGACTGGACCGCGCCATGGTGGCTGCCGCTTGGGGCGGTGCGGCGGATGCAGATGTCGTCGTGCTGATGGTCGAGGCGCATCGTGGCGTGACAGAAGGTGTCGAGCGGATCATCGAAGGGCTTGCTGACATCGGTCAGGGGCGGCCTGTTGCTTTGGCCATCAACAAAATCGACCGGGTGCAGTCCGAAACGCTTTTGAGTCTGAGCAAGAACCTGAATGACCGCTACGACTTTGTCGAAACCTTTATGATTTCGGCCGAGCGGGGCCATGGCGTTGACGCGCTGCGGCATTGGCTGGCAGGTGTCTTGCCGGAAGGTCCGTGGCTTTATCCCGAAGACCAGATCGCTGATTTGCCAATGCGCATGATCGCCGCCGAAATGACACGTGAAAAGCTCACCCTTCGACTGCATCAGGAGTTGCCCTACCAACTGACCGTTGAGACGGAAAACTGGGAAGAGCGCAAAGACGGATCAGCACGGATCGACCAGTTGATCTATGTAGTGCGCGATGGACACAAAGGCATTTTGCTGGGCCATAAGGGCGAAACGATCAAAGCTGTGTCCAAGGCGGCCCGTGAAGAACTGGAAGAGTTTCTGGGGCGACGTGTCCATCTGTTCTTGCAAGTCAAAGTGCGGCCAAACTGGTTGGATGAGGCAGAGCGCTACAGCGAAATGGGCCTCGAATTTAAGGATGGCAATGCCTGATCAAGCTTTAGGCGGATACATTTCCCGACTCGAATGGGGGCGGTCGTGATATGCCACGGCTGACGTCCCGATTTTGGGTTGATGCTTATCTCGCACGGTTGCGGTTGGCTGATGTGCCGGCTTTTGTTGTGGCTCATGGTGACGACACAGCGGGGTCGGTTCTGGTAAAGCTGAATACTCTGGACGGGCAGGCGCAGCTGTTTCAAAGAACCTATCACCTGCTTGAGGACCGGCAGCAGTGGGACAACACTTTGTCGGATGCCGAAGACGTCGTCGATGCTACGGTTGCGCGGCAACGGGACGTAGACCCTGATCTTTGGGTGATCGAGGTCGAAGATCGCACCGGACGACATCTGCTGGATGAACCGGGGTTCGCATAATGGAGTGGCGCGACCAAGGCATATTGCTCAGCACGCGCCGTCACGGAGAAAGCTCGGCCATTATTGAGGTGTTCACGCCATCGCACGGGCGGCATGCGGGCGTTGTGCGGGGCGGCACCAGTCGTAAAATCGCTCCTCATTTACAACCTGGCGCGCAACTGGACCTTTTGTGGCGTGCCCGGTTGGAAGACCATATCGGCAGTTTTCAGGTGGAGCCTGTGCGCAGCCGTGCTGCAGCAGCTTTGGGGGATAGGCTGTCTTTGGCGGGTTTAAATGCGGTAACGGCTTTGTTGGCTTTTTGCTTACCCGAGCGCGAGCCGCACAAGGCGCTATATCACGAAACGGAATCCTTGTTGGACCTTTTGGGACAGCCCGAGATATGGCCGTTAGCTTATATGCACTGGGAGGTTCGGTTACTACACGAAATGGGGTATGCTCTGGCGCTGGATCACTGTGCGGTGACAGGGTCGCAGGATGATCTGGCCTTTGTGTCACCCAAGTCGGGGCGCGCGGTATCACGCGGCGCTGCTGGTGAATGGGTGGACAGGCTTTTGCCCTTGCCGCCGGTGCTACGCGGTATTGGGGGCGCTCCAGATCAGGAGGTTGCTGAAGCCTTTGTCACAACAGGGTATTTCCTGAAATCCCACTTGGCTAATGATCTGGGTAACAAACCATTGCCCGAGGCACGCGACCGCTTTGTTGAGGCGTTTACGCGCGACCTATCAACCTAGTGCAACGCCTGCCTGAATGTCGATCAGACGCCGCTTCATTTTAGTGCAAGGACAGTGTCCACCAGCGTATCGAAGGCGCGTGTTGCAGACGACTTACCCGCTACCGCAGGCAAACCGACCAGTGCGGCAAGGCTGCTGCGCGCGAAATCGTCATTAGACAATCCGATGTTGTTCAGTAGCGCTGTGACGTATTTCAAACGCTCTGTGTCAACTTGTGCGACCGCTTTCGCCACCGATTTGTCGGCACGCGCCCATGCGCGCATCGCAGGGTCTGTATCGTTGGAAAGGATGTCTTTTCCGAATCGGCGCAGCCGTTGTTCAGCGCTGCCGGTTTCTTCCAGTGCTTGCAGAACATCCGCAAACGCATGGCTTTGCCAATGCTTGATGACAGCGGATTGGAACTCGGGCACGTCTTTGAAATGCCAGTAGAATGAACCCTTTGTCGTGCCCAGTTCGCGGGCCAATGGTTCCGCGGCCAGCGCTTGAGGTCCCTTTGATACGAGGGATTTAAGACCAGCTTCGATCCAGGACGTGCGGGAGTGGCGTTGACGTTTCATGCTTTAGGCATAGGGATTGGCTGCAAATGCTGCAAGTGCGAAGATGTCGCGCATAATCATTTCGCACCTGCAGCATTTTCGATGCAACACTACGGCACCGCAGGTTGGGCGCAATGTGTCAGGTTAACGAAAAACGCCGCGCTGATCAGGCGCGGCGCTTAAATTCAAAGGTTTGGGCTGCTATCCCAATATGCGCCGCGCGATGACCTGGGCCTGAATTTCTGCAGCACCTTCAAAGATATTGAGGATACGCGCATCACACAGAACGCGGCTGATTTTATATTCAAGGGCAAAGCCGTTACCTCCGTGGATTTGCAGACCATTGTCCGCAGCGGCCCAAGCCACGCGTGCGCCCAGCAGCTTGGCCATCCCTGCCTCTACGTCGCAGCGCCGCCCCTCGTCTTTTTCGAATGCCGAAAAGTAGGTCAGCTGGCGCGCGATCATGATCTCTACCGCCATCATGGCAAGCTTTCCCGATACGCGCGGGAAATCTATCAGGGATTTGCCGAACTGTTTGCGGTCCTGAGCATACTGCATCGCAATGTCCAAAGCGGACTGAGCGACGCCAATGGCGCGCGCTGCAGTTTGAATACGGGCAGATTCAAAGGTCTCCATCAGTTGTTTGAAACCTTTACCTTCTTCGCCGCCCAGAAGGTTCTCTCCTTTGATGTGGAAGTTATCAAAGCCCAGTTCGTACTCTTTCATGCCGCGGTAGCCCAATACCTCGATCTCGCCGCCTGTCATACCTTCTGTGGGAAAGGGGACGTCGTCCGTGCCGGGGGTCTTTTCGGCCAAAAACATCGACAAGCCTTTGTAGTCTGTCGTGTTCGGGTCTGTGCGTGCAAGCAATGTCATGACCTGCGTACGGGTCGCATGGGTGATCCATGTTTTGTTGCCGGTGACTTTGTAGTCGCCGTTCTCATCTTTGACCGCGCGGGTCCGCAAGCTGCCCAGATCCGATCCGGTGTTCGGTTCAGTAAAGACGGCGGTGGGCAACGTTTCTGCTGACGCCAGTTGCGGCAACCATTTTTGCTTTTGCTCTTCAGTGCCACCGGCGATGATAAGCTCTGCCGCGATTTCAGAGCGTGTCCCGAGCGAGCCTACGCCAATATAGCCGCGCGACAGCTCTTCTGACACAACGCACATGGACGCTTTGGACAATCCGAAACCACCGTATTCTTCGGGGATGGTCAGGCCAAAGACGCCCATTTCAGCCAGTTCTTCGATCACTTCCATCGGGATCAGCTCGTCCTTGAGATGCCATTCGTGTGCGTAAGGCTCTACTTTTTCGACAGCATAGCGCCGGAATTGTTCGCGGATCATCTCAAGCTCTTCATCAAGGCCAGAGATCCCAACGGTAATATTTGCAGAGTGTTCTTGCATCAACTCGACAAGACGGGTGCGCGCGGCCTGCGTGTTCGCCGTGTGCATGAGGGTCATAACGGCAGGCTCTAACAATGCACGCGCATCAGACTGGTCGAGGCCCAAATCCTGTAGGCGTACGATTTCGCCCTGATTCATCTGAATGCCGCCACTGATTTGGGATAGGTATTCCCCAAAAGCGATTTGATGCAGCAATTGCTCTGTTTCGCCAAATTTGCCCTCGGCTTGAAGCTTTTCAGCCCAATTTTGCATTTGCCGCAGTGATTGCGTGTAGGTTGCCAGCCAAGCAAGGCCATGAGTGGCAGTTTGATGCGCTTCGACCAAAGCACCCACGACACGTCCATCGTCAGAACTGACGGCGGCTTTAACGCAGGCCTTAGCTTTCGCAAGAAGTTTTTCGACCGGCGGAACAGCAGCGGCAGTGAGTGATATCAAGTCTTCAATGATTACCGGCGCGGTAAAGGCCGGGTCTTGTCCATCATGTGCCATATCAAACATCCTTTTTCGATTTCGGTCGGTTTAATTCTTTCGCAGTTGCAGCGCAACTTAAATACGCTGGAATGTCTGAATTTGCATGAAAATTACTCTTGGTCGCGGCAATATCCCGCAGCGCAGCATTGTTTAGGTACCTCAAAATGCACAAAACCCGCTGCTTTACACGGCGGGCTTAAGTGCGGCAAAGCTTTCAGGCTTTAACTGCGGGTTGTCATGTGTGGCAACCAGATGCGTATTGAGGCCGTTAGTTTTGTCGTGCCACGGTGACGCCTGCGACGTCTTCAATAAAGGTTACAATGCGGGATTTGACTGTTTCATCCCGAATCGAAGCAAGTGCCGTGACGATTTCCATGCTTGGATCATTTTTGTCGGTTGTCTTTGTTTCTGCGTCCAAGCCTTCAAAGAAGTAGGAAGTTGGCACATCTAGAATACGGGACAATTCGTACAATCTGCTGGCCGCTATGCGGTTCGAGCCGATTTCGTACTTTTGGATTTGTTGGAACGAAAGATCCAGTTTTCGTGCGACGTCTGTTTGTGACAAACGACGCATTGTACGGATCTGTTTCAGCTTTCTACCAACGTGAATATCTACCGGGTGTGACATGCTCTGACTTAACCTCCTGCTCTGCTCGTTTCACCTTTAGCGGGTATCCCCCCCTAATCAATTGACGAAACTTGCAAAGTTTTTACCGAAATTTTTCCAGTTAATGGATGAAAAATATACAGTATTGGATGATTTTTTTACCATGTGACAAAAGTGATGACGCTAGAGCGTCAAAGGTAATGTCGTGGTGCAGCCCGTTAGAGCGAGTCAGACACTGGCTATGAGGTCTAAAATCCAGAACAAACGCGGGCAGAAAATTCTGGAGTAAAGTCTGATATCCGTCTGCCCAAGGCAATGCCGAGGGTTTCTGGTTTCGTGCAGCTGTTGTCTATCTCAGGCCGCCGCTGAGTGCGCGATTTTAATGGCTTTGTTGAGCGCTGCTTGCGAACAACTCAATTTATAGTCTGAAATACAAACCTGTCGCTGTCCCGGGCCTACCTGAAATAATCCCGGGTAGAAAAAACCTGATGCAACTTTAGTGGCGCAAGGCACCCAACTGCCACCTGGACCGGTGACGATCTGGCCCAACCGAACATTTTTTGATCCTGGTGGCGGGCTTACCGCAGCCAGCGGCAGCTCGAACAACATTTCGGTTGTACAATTCATTTAGTAACCTTTCTTCACCCTACCAAAACGCCTTGAAAATATGTTGAATTAATGACTTTTCTGCAGTCTTTGCGCGTTCATTAAATACGCAATTGCGACGCCAAACCTGTGACATTGTCTAATGTTGCCACAGTTCCTGTTTTGGCTGCACATTGTACCAGCCTATTCTGGATCGAATCCCCCCTCTTGGCGCGGTAAAGCGCGTGCAGATTTTTTAAGCTATAAATTTCAACACCTTAATTTCCCCAAGCGTCACCATTGGCAGCTGTGCGACGATCGGGGTGTGCGTAGTAGTACCCTTTTATTCCGTACAGATTAAGCGTTTCTTGTCGGTAAAATGAAAGTCTTGGAATTGCTACATGCTCGCCATAGTTGCAACTCTATCTGTGGGTATTTAAGGTTAATCGAACCAGTCAGCCTCATAAGCGTTTTTAAGACAGACAACCTGAAGACCGCGCGGCTTGATCGCGAACATTGCGGGGAAAGAATTTGAACTATATTGGAAATACTACCGGTATTACCCTGTCGATGGTGCGCGCATTTGTTGTGCTGAGCGAATGCTTGAATCTATCAAAAACGTGCGAAATCCTGGGAGCCACGCGCCAGACTGTGCGCCGCCACATTAACGATCTTGAAGCAATCAAGGGCGAACCTCTGTTTTCAGTCGAAAACCGCCAATATTTCCTGACTGCGTTTGGAAAGGCCTCGGTTGAAGACGCCAAGTTCATCTTGCGGCAGGTCGAAACATGGTCCGGCCAATCAAACCTTTCGAAAAACAGCACACTCGGGCTGGAAAAAAACGAATACACAGACCCCAGCGGGCTGGTGTTCTACTCGCAACAGCATCCGATTTTTCGCATCGGCGATTCCGGCTTGCCGATTATGAAGTCGGCGCTGGCTGCATGGGGAAATGCGCAAACCCAGATCGAAAACGACGCGATGGCTGAAATCAGACCCTATTTGGTGGTGTTTCGAAAGAGTTCAAACGGGTGGGTTTTCGTAGAAGTCGGGACAGACTCTGCTTATTCGCGCTGGTTTGGTTGGGTTTGGTCAAAGAGCGCGATTGGCAAACTGTTGCAAGAAGACAACGCCGGCGACGACTACAATGAATTCATCGCGGGGGCATATGCACGCATATACGACGAAGGTGGCGTCCGGTTGGATCATGTTTTTGCCTACCTGCCGAAAGACGGATGTGAAGACCCTGTGCCCGTCAGTTTCCAACGTTTATTGCTTGGTTGCGTATTTCCTGACGGAACGCCGGGGCTTGCTGTGCTTGCGGTGATCACAGATAAAATTGATATTGAGGCCCTGAACGAAAACCAGACGATGGAGTTGCCCGACGAATTAGTCATGGACTTGGAAAGATAATTCTTTCGAGACTTTGAAAAAATTCGCGCACACGGCGAACTTTGGTGCTAGTTTTTTCTTCGCTTGAGGCAGGAAAAAAGGAAAACCTATGTCTGCGTTCAGTTTATACAGGATGATAATGAACGTCGCTAACGTTGCAAAAGAGCTGGAAACAGCCGGAATGCGTATTGAGATCGGCGATGATTTTGCCGCTTACAGATTGCTAAGAAACGCCCAGCAGGACCGGGCCCCGATTTACCCTATGTTCGACGTCGCGTCGTCTTATGTTGATAAATCAAACGCTTTCTGGATTTGCGGATTTAACGAACAGGACGAGTTGGTTCACACGCAGGCCATGCGGCTGTTGGATTTGTCAGGTATGACATTGGGCCAGCATATGAATACGCACCGGCACAAATACATCACGCCGAATTCAACGCCTGACCCGGACCGCACTTTTTACCGGCGGCCTATGGCACTTGAGAAAATTACCGGCAAGGTTGTTTACCATGGCGAGTTTTGGTTGAAGGACGGTGAAAACGGAAACCGAAGCAAGGGGTTCCCCCCTTTGTTGTCGCGGATTGCATTTGAAATGGCGCTGACCACGTGGGTTCCCAACTATTGTTTTGGGTTTATTCGAACGCCTTTGGCGTCCAAAGGTATGCCACTGCGATATGGCTACACGCACTGCGAACCCGGCAGTTGGTATGGGCCTGATGCACAAATCACAGACGAGGATTGTATCGTTTGGATGAATACAAAAGAGATGGTGCACTTGTTGAAAACACCGGCTCAGGCTCTTTCGGATGAACGTGAAATTCCCACTTTGCGGTCAACGGTTCAGCCGTTCAGCGTCGTTGCTTGAGTAGCGCACGTCGGGGAGATAGCAGTGGGTGAAGCGCAAATATGAGTGATTTCATGGCAAACGAAACAGTAGTCGAAGCGTCAAGGACATCACGTCGTGCTGTCGTTGGTTCGATTGCTATAAGCATCGCGTTTGTCATGGAACTTACTCTGGTGCCATTGGTGCTGCCGGCCATCCAGGCCGAATTTGGACTTTCTGTCACGCAACTGGCCTGGGTGTTTAATTCCTATGGTTTTGCCGTTGCCGCAGGCGTTCTTTTGGGTGGATTGCTCGGCGATACGCTTGGGGTGCGCAAAGTCTTTGCTGTCGGAGTGTTCATGTTTGCGGCGGGCGCTCTTATTGTAGCGTTCGCAGGTAACTACGAAACAGTGATCGCCGCGCGCGTCTTGCAAGGCTTCGGGGGGGGCGTGTTCTCACCGCTTGTACCACTGCTGTTGACCCGTGCCATGCCGGACCGACCTGGCAAGATTCTGATAATATGGGGTAGTGTGACGGGATACGCGGCGGCGCTTGCGCCCCTTGTACTAAGCCAGACTGTGGATTTTGCAGGGTGGCAGTCCGTCTTTGTGCTTTTTGCTGTTGTGTCGCTTGTGGCCCTGGGCATCAGTGGCAGGATGAGGGAAGGCCCCAGAAAGCACAGTGAGCATGCGCGACCGGCGCTCTCTGCCTTGCTCAAGGCGCCGAACTTGTGGATCGTTTTTGTCTATATCGCCTGCACCTACGGCGCGATTACGTTCTATTTGTTCAGACTTCCCTTGTGGCTGGCCGCGATCGACTACGAAGTGACAACGATCGGCTTTGTGCTGGCGACAATATGGCTAAGCTTTTCAGTAGTCGGAACGTCTTTGAGGAACCGTGTCGACAGTGATTACGTACGCTGGATCATGCTGTTAGCCCCCGTACTGATCGCAGTTAGTTTCCCCATGGCTTATTTGTCTGCGGGATTGTCCGGTTTCTTATTATCTGCGTTTCTGTTGGGCGCGGGCTTTGCATGCGGTAACGCGCCTTCCACACAGATGGTCTTACGGTTCGCACCCGAAGGATTGCAGGCTATCTCTGCCAGTATGGATATCACTTTTGCCAGAATTGGCGGTGTCTTGACCGTCGCGTTTCTGGCGCAACAGCAGCTTGGCACATCGGTCTGGATTGTCTTCGGCATATCAGCATGCGCGATGATATGCGCACTGATTGTGGGGCGTCGTTATACTGTGCACAATCCTAAATCGGACGCCCCGCATAGTTAAGCGGCGTGATGTCTCCGACGCAGAATGTTTCGGTGGCAGCCCCTGAGACCGTTTGCCGATAGTTCATAAAAAAGCCTTGGCCAAAGTTATTTGCCCAAGGCTTGTTCAATTCTAGGACCGCAGTTTAGCTGATCGCAGCTGCGCGCACGTCTTCATCGATAAACGGAAGATATTGTTCGAAGTTGTCCGAGAACATCTTGACCAATTTTGCGGCCTGCCTGTCGTAGGCGGCTGGGTCATCCCATGTGCGGCGTGGGTCCAAAAGGATGCTTGGCACACCGTCTACATCGACCGGTACTTCAAATCCAAAGTTGGGATCCTTACGGAATTCCGCGTCGGACAGTGACCCGTCCAGCGCGGCGGTCAAAAGTCCGCGTGTCGCCTTGATCGGCATGCGGTTGCCCGTGCCGTAGGCGCCTCCGGTCCAGCCTGTGTTTACCAGCCAGCAAGTTGCCCCATGTGTGGCGATCTTTTCACGCAACAGGTTGCCGTATACTTCTGGCCTGCGGGGCATGAATGGCGCACCAAAGCAAGTAGAGAACGTGGGCTCGGGTTCCGTCACGCCGCGCTCAGTGCCCGCAACCTTGGAGGTGAACCCCGACAGGAAGTGGTACATCGCCTGAGGTGGCGTCAACCGCGAGATCGGCGGCAAGACACCAAAGGCGTCGCACGTCAGCATGATGATGTTTTTCGGATGCCCGCCCCGCGCGGACGCAGAGGCGTTCGAGATGTAGTGCAGGGGGTAAGCACAGCGCATGTTTGCTGTCAGGCTATCGTCTTCGAAATCAAGATCCTTGGTCTCTTCGTCGTAGACCATATTTTCGATCACGGTGCCGAACTTTTCGGTCGTGGCGTAGATTTCCGGTTCTGCTTCCGGGTTGAGGCTGATGGTCTTGGCATAGCACCCGCCTTCAAAGTTGAAGGTGCCGGTATTGGACCAGCCGTGTTCATCGTCGCCGATCAGAGTGCGCGCAGGGTCCGCCGAAAGCGTTGTCTTGCCGGTGCCGGACAGGCCAAAAAACACTGCCGTATCGACGGGATTACCGTTTGCATGGTTTGCGGAGCAATGCATTGGCATGACGCCTTTTGCGGGCAGCAGGTAATTGAGCAGCGTGAACACAGATTTTTTGTTCTCGCCCGCGTATTCGGTACCACCGATCAGGATAAGCTTCTTGTCGAAGTTCATCGCAATAACGGTTTCTGAGCGGCAGTTATGTTTGGCCGGGTCCGCTTGGAAACTGGGGCAGTTGATAACCGTAAAGTCCGCGATGAAATCATCAAGGTCCTCGCGGTCAGGGCGCCTCAGCATGTGGCGGATGAAAAGACCATGCCACGCAAGTTCGGTGACCATGCGAACACTGATCGCATGCTTTGGATCAGAACCACCTGTCAGGTCCTGAACGAAATAATCGCGGCCTTTCATATGGTCCAGCATATCGGCATGCAGCTGGTCAAAGCCTTCTGGCGACATGGCCGCGTTGTTTTCCCACCAGATGCTGTCGGCGACACTGTCCGTTTTTACGACATGTTTGTCTTTGGGAGAGCGGCCGGTGAATTTGCCTGTGGTGACCAGAAACGCACCACCTTTTCCTAAATTCCCTTCGCCGCGGGACAGGGCCGATTGAATTAAGTCAGGCTCAATCAAGTTGTAATAGACAGCGCCGAGCCCCTCGATCCCCTGATCCTCAAGCCGAAAGTCCGGGTTTACCCGTCCATGTGTCATTCAATCTTCTCCTGTTTGCCCGCTAAAAGTTGCGGTGCGTCGTATATCAAAGCAAATCGTTTGCCTGTGAGGGGTCCATAACATGACGTTTTGTGGCGTGAACAGGACGCTTTTTGGAGTTAGCGCCATCATGCCCCTCTTTGTCGCGGAGAGCCCTGTTGTATGCCTCTGTGTGGCTAAAGATGGGCCGCCCTTGGTAACAATGTGCGGCAATTTAGTCATTCGTAACCAAATTCTGACCCAATTCGGTCTTAGCTATGTCCTGATTCGCACTTAGGGATTGATTCGCAGGGGTAAAAAATGAAAATTACCTCAAAAAATAAATAAATGAGCAGTACAAGGAACAAGAAATGTCTAAGATCGCCCTTGTTGATGACGACAGGAATATTCTGACGTCAGTATCGATGACACTGGAAGCCGAAGGCTTTGAAGTAGAGACTTACAATGACGGACAGGCCGCGCTGGATGCTTTCAACAAAAAGCTACCGGACATGGCAGTGCTCGACATCAAGATGCCGCGCATGGATGGCATGGACCTGTTGCAACGTCTTCGTCAGAAAACAGCAATGCCTGTTATTTTCCTGACGTCAAAAGATGATGAAATCGACGAAGTACTTGGCCTGCGCATGGGTGCAGACGACTACGTCAAAAAACCGTTTTCCCAGCGTCTGTTAGTCGAGCGTATCCGCGCGTTGCTACGCCGTCAGGATGCGGTTGCCGGTGATGTTGTCGCGGATAGCGAAGAGACGAAAGTAATGGAACGTGGCGATTTGCGCATGGATCCGTTGCGCCATGCGGTAAGCTGGAAAGGAAAAGATGTTTCCCTGACGGTTACCGAATTCCTGCTTTTGCAAGCGTTGGCTCAGCGGCCCGGCTTTGTGAAATCGCGCGATCAGTTAATGGACGTGGCCTACGACGATCAGGTGTACGTAGATGACCGTACCATTGACAGCCACATCAAACGCTTGCGCAAGAAGATGCGCACGGCGGACATGGAGTTTTCAGCAATTGAGACTCTGTACGGCATCGGCTACAGATATAACGAAGAATAAAAACAATAATTGGTGGCTTTAGCCGAGAGGGTGACCGTGCGGGATATGACCCAAACCCCAACCGGGTCCGGGAATGGCGATGTCGTTCTGGGAGATGACTGGTTAGCACCAGACAGTGCGACCGCCAACGAGATGCGTGCAAACAGGGAGCGCCGTGGCCTGATGTCGCTGCGCTCTTCACCTTTGACCCGCAAGATCATAACGCTCAACCTCATTGCGCTTGTTTTTCTGTTTTCGGGTATTGTTTACCTGAACTCCTCTCGTGATGCTTTGACGTTCCAACGCGCGGCATCGCTGGTCACAGAGGCCGAATTGATTGCTGACGTGATCGAAGTGCAATTGCCTGTTGGCGCACCTGTCAATCTTGCTACGGGCGATGGCGTCGATGTTCCGGGAACGCTCTCTGATCTTGACTTGCGCCGCGGCGTTGAAGTCTTCGTCTATGATGCGTCACGCGTTCTGATCGCAAATACAGAAGGGCGGCTGACGGCAGACGAGACGCCGGGCGACACAGTTTCCCAGACCTATTTGACCGATGCGCTAAGTTGGCTCTGGTCAGCTGTCTCTGGCCCGTTTGGTGCTGACGCGGTCCCTGACCAGGCACCGCTAAGCGACAAGTTAAAGCAAATGGTCGACGAAAGTCTCGACCAAGGCACTCAGTTCCACAACGCATCCGATGCCTCGGGTGGTGCGCTTTATACGGTCGTCACGCCAATTTTGCAGGGTGATCGTGCGATTGGCGCTGTTGCCGTGGCTACTGCAGCAGGTGAAATCGACAGCCTTGTGCGCGGTGAACGTGAACGCGTTTTGCAGATGTTTTTGATTGCAACACTGGTCTCGGTCGGTTTGAGCCTTGTTCTGGCATCCACGATCGCCAATCCGCTTGCAGAACTTGCTGCGGCTGCCGAACTTGGGCGTGACAAGAACGCTCGAAAGATGAATCCGGGTCGCATTCGTATCCCCGATCTGACGGGGCGACCGGATGAGATCGGCCGTTTAAGCGGCGCTTTAAGAGGCATGATTTCGGCGCTGTACAACCGTATCGATGGCAATGAACAGTTTGCGGCGGACGTGGCGCACGAGATCAAAAATCCGCTTGCGTCGCTTAGATCTGCAGTTGGAACCTTGCGCATGGTCAAGCGCGATGACCAACGTGAGAAACTGCTGGACGTGATCGACCATGATGTGCGCCGTCTGGACCGGTTGGTGAGCGATATTTCAAATGCTTCCCGCCTTGACAGCGAATTGGTCAAGGAAGAGGAAGAGGCGTTTAACATCCTTGAAACGCTAGGAAACCTTGGCCAGTATTTGGGAGAAGATGCGCGCTCGAAGGGTATCGATTTTATTACCGACCTTCCCGCATCACCGATCGAGATCCATGGCCTTGAAGCGCGCCTTGCACAAGTGTTCGTCAATCTGATTACGAATGCCATTTCGTTCTGCGAAGATGGGGACGCGATAAGGATCTGGGCACGCAAGAAAGAAAACCGGGTACTGATTGTGGTCGAAGACACAGGACCAGGCATTCCGGACCAGGCGTTGTCGAAGATCTTCAAACGCTTCTACTCTCAACGACCCGATGAGCATTTTGGGAACAATTCGGGACTGGGGCTGGCGATTTCCAAGCAAATCGTCGAAGCACACGGCGGCGTGATCTGGGCGGAAAACATTCGTCCAACCGAAGCTGACATCACGTCCGAGCCTTTGGGCGCGCGCTTTGTTGTTGGCTTGCCGGTCTAGGGCACGCTTTTGCGATGCCTCCGAATGTTCTCCACGCCAGTTGTGTCGATATTGATGGGCGCGGCGTCTTAATTCTTGGTCATTCCGGCAGCGGAAAATCCGGGCTTAGCCTTCAGCTTTTGGCGTTCGGTGCGGTGTTGGTTGCCGACGACAGGGTTGAAGTGTGCCAACAGGATGACCATCTCATTGCCAAAGCTCCTGCGACGATAAAGGGTCTGGTTGAAGCACGCGGCGTCGGGATACTGCAGGCAAAGACAGCCCCACACACAAGGCTCGCGCTGGTTGTGGACATGGACACCGCAGAAGAGGACCGTTTTCCGGAATGCCATTCGTATGAGATGTTTGATTGCAAACTGCCCTGCCTTCGTAGGGTGGATGCTGCGTATTTCCCTGCAGCCGTTTTTCAGATGCTCAAAAACGGCAGGCAATCTCCGTCATGAGTGAGGGCGAGCAGTCGGCGCGTCGTCTGGTTTTTGTGACAGGTCCTTCCGGCGCCGGCCGCTCCAGTGCGCTCAACGTTTTGGAAGACACCGGGTTTGAGGTGGTGGATAATCTGCCGTTAAGGCTTCTGCCCGCCTTGATCGAAAGTGGCGGTAACGACCATTCGATAGCGCTGGGTATTGATCCGCGGAACCGTGATTTTTCAACGAATGGTGTGATGGATGCCTTGGGGCGGTTGACCGCCTTGCCTGGGGTAGCGCCCGAGCTCTTATACCTCGATTGCGCAACCGAAACGCTATTGCGGCGCTATTCCGAAACGCGGCGGCGGCATCCGTTGGCGCCGGATGATCGTCCCTCGGATGGCATCGTGCGAGAGCTTGAAATGCTTGAGCCGCTCAAGGCCCGCGCTGATTTTCTGATTGATACCACGAACCTGAACGTACACCAGCTTCGAGCCGAGATGGATCACTGGTTTGCTCCGGGGGGGCGGCGCCTGGTCGTTTCTGTGCAATCCTTTTCCTATAAACGCGGATTGCCGCGCAGTGTCGATATGGTGCTGGATTGCCGTTTTCTCAAAAACCCCTATTGGGAGCCTGCGCTGCGCCACTTGAATGGCACGGATGAAGCTGTGGTGGAATATGTCCAGTCCGACCCGCGGTTTGCCGAATTCGCGGAAAAGGTAAATGACTTGAGTTTGCTGCTGCTTCCGGCTTACCGCGATGAGGGGAAATCCTATCTCTCTGTGGCTTTTGGCTGTACCGGAGGGCAACACCGTTCGGTTGCAATGGCACAAATGCATGCTTTGCGGCTTGCGGATGCGGGCTGGCAAGTGTCAATTAGACATCGCGAGTTGGATCTGAGGAAATAGTCGGGGCGCGGTTTTTTGATTGGTATTGTCATCGTTGCACATGGGGGGTTGGCTCAGGAGTACCTGGCCGCAATAGAACATGTTGTGGGTGAGCAACCCGGGATAGTAGCAATTTCGATCCACGCAGATCATGACCGCGATTTAAAAGAGCGCGAGATATGTGATGCGGCGGATGCCGTGGACACAGGGGACGGCGTTATTGTTGTAACGGATTTATACGGGGGATCGCCGTCAAACCTGAGTTTGCTGGCCTGCCGTCCGAGCGACCGCAGAATTGTGTACGGCGCGAATTTACCAATGCTTATCAAGCTGGCCAAAAGCCGCTTGCTTCCTTTGCCAGAAGCGGTCAGAGCGTCGCTTGAAGCAGGCAAAAAATATATCGACAGCCAAAATGTTAGCTCGGAATAACGGGGCGATTTGAATAATGACGAAATGCACGATTGAAATTACAAACATCAAGGGGCTGCACGCGCGCGCGTCGGCCAAACTGGTCGAAGTTGTTGAAGGATTTGACGCCCGCGCAGAGGTCTCAAAGGATGGGATGTCTGCATCTGGCGATAGCATCATGGGTCTTTTGATGTTGGCAGCTTCACATGGAACCTTTATTGACGTTGAGACAAGTGGGCCCGACGCTGAGGCGCTGGCAGAGGCGTTAACGGCGTTGGTTGCGAATAAGTTCGGGGAAGAGACGTAAGGGTCACGCGCCTTCGCACGTGAAACGGGAGGACGTTTGTGTGGTGGAAAGTTCGCAGAACATAAGTGCTGGCCAAAAAAACAAGCCGGTAGATTTTACGAAGTACGACCGCCGCGCCATTTCCTACGCGTCCACATTCGATGATCCGTGGAAAGCCGGCTTTATCCGTGTGATGGAAGCTTTTACGGGCAAATTGACGATCTTGCGTTTGGTGCGAGAGTTCGAGCGTCGCGGCGCCCCCCAAGGACAGGCTTTTTGGCGGGCGGCACTTGATGTCATGGGAATCGAGCTGCAGACGCCGGCAGAACAGCTTGCGCGCATCCCCAAAGAAGGCCCCGTTATCGTTGTATCCAACCACCCGCACGGAATGGTGGACGGGATGATGTTTGCAGATCTCATTGGTCGTGTGCGCCCTGATTACCGGATTCTCACGCGGTCTTTGCTGACGGTCATTGACGAGGTGGCAGGATCGTACATGATCCCGGTGCCGTTTCCTCATGATCCGGACGCGCAACGCAAAGGCGTACAGATGCGCGCTGATGCTATGAAACATCTCAAGGACGGTGGCGTGGTCGCGCTTTTCCCTTCAGGTGGTGTGGCGGCTTCAGAGACATTTTTCGGTCCTGCGGTCGAAGGTGAATGGAACGTTTTCACGGCCAAGATGATACGAAGGTCAGGTGCCACAGTGCTGCCTGTAAAGTTCCAGGGCCAGAATTCCCGCGCGTACCAGATCGCCAATCAAATATCGCCGATGTTGCGGCAGGGATTGCTGCTGCATGAGATTGTGCATGCCTTAAACAAGCCACAGGCACCCGTCGTGGGCCATCCGATTGAGGCAAAAGAGCTGGTCAAATGGCAAGACGATCCGCGTGGTTTCATGGCGTGGCTACGCGATCATACGCTATCGCTGGACGGGTAAGACTTGAATAACTAGCGGGTGGGAACCGGCGTGTCGCCGCGATAGTCGTAAAACCCGCGTTCCGTTTTGCGCCCCAGCCAGCCTGCCTCAACATACTTAGTAAGCAAGGGGCAGGGCCTGTATTTGGTATCCGCCAACCCGTCATGCAGGACGTTCATAATCGCCAGGCATGTATCAAGACCTATGAAATCTGCCAGTTCAAGCGGCCCCATGGGATGGTTGGCGCCCAAGCGCATGGAACTGTCGATCGACTGTACGTTTCCAACGCCCTCATAGAGCGTATAGACGGCTTCGTTGATCATCGGCATCAGGATGCGGTTCACAATAAAGCCGGGAAAGTCCTCTGCCGAGGCTGATGTTTTTTCAAGGCGATCCACAACGGTTTTGCAGGCATTGAAGGTCGGTTCGTCCGTGGCGATGCCACGGATGAGTTCCACCAGCTGCATGACCGGAACAGGGTTCATGAAGTGAAAGCCCATGAATTTTTCAGGGCGGTCTGTGCGGCTCGCCAAACGTGTGATTGATATGGATGACGTGTTCGAGGTCAGGATCGTGTCAGGCTTCAGGTGCGGTAAAAGATCTTCAAAAATGGCCTGTTTGACTGTTTCGCGTTCTGTTGCCGCCTCAATAATGAGGTCAGACTGGCCAAGGTCGGTCAGTTTTACCGTGGTGGTGATACGGCCCAGTCCGTCATCAAGCTGCGCTTGGGTAATCTTGCCGCGTGAAACCTGACGCTCCATATTGCGTCGCATCGTCTCCATCGCATTCGCGAGGGATTCTTCGCTGATATCATTCAGCATTACCTCGTATTCTGCGAGAGCCATAACATGGGCGATACCGTTGCCCATCTGTCCCGCACCCACGATTCCGATCGTCTTGATTTCCATCGGTCACCCTCTTGTGTCTGGCGCAGTCTAAGGTGGGGCGGATAGCGGCTGCAAGGGCATGCGACGATGCGTCCGCTAAATTTCACCCGATTTAACGATTTCTAAGGACGCCACCTGCATAAAGGTCCTTGGGTGAAGTGAGAGAGTGGGCTGATGAGTTATGATGTATTAGGGGCTGGTGCCCTGAATTATGCGCCGTGCAGGTATGGGAATTCACGTATTCTGTTTCGTGGTCCCGAAAGAAGGCTGGACGCGCCATATGTTGCGTTCCTTGGTGGAACTGAAACCTATGGTAAATTTATCAAGACGCCTTTCCCGGCTCTTGTTGAAAGCAGTTTAGGTGTAAACTGTATTAATTTTGGCATTCCGAACGCTGGCATAGATGTGCTCGCCAACGAAGGGTTCCTGATCGATGCTGCGTTGGGCGCGCAGATTTCTGTTGTACAAATTGTGGGGACACAGAATTTGTCGAACCGCTTTTATACGGTGCATCCAAGGCGGAATGACCGGTTCATAAGCGCGTCCCCTTTGCTATCGTCGATTTACCCCGAGGTGGATTTCTCTGAATTCCATTTCACGCGTCACATGCTGAACATTCTGTATGGAGTTTCACCGCAGCGTTTTGCGGTCGTGCGTCAAGAGCTTCAAGAGGCATGGATGTCGCGCATGAAGTTGTTGCTGCGACGTATCCAGGGTAAAGCGGTACTGCTTTGGCTGGCAGATTGCTCACCGCCGGAAGCTTCAGATGTTCAGACGAACCCTGCAAACAATTCGGACCCTTTGTTCGTAACCCGCCAAATGCTGGAGCAGTTGGAAGCGCACGCCAAGGAATTTGTACAGGTTGTCTTGTCCCAAAAGGCGCTGGCTGCAGGCACGCAGGGGATGATGTTTTCTGAAATGGAAGCACCCGCGGCACAAAAGCTGTTGGGCCCTCAAGCCCATGGCGAGGCCGCGCAGGTCCTGACCGGCATGCTGCGCCGGTACGTATAAAAAAGGCCGCGAGCACAATGCACGCGGCCTTTTCAGTATTGTCTGGTGGCTTAGTCCAGTTTTTCGAGAAGCTCTGGCACAGCGGTAAACAAATCTGCGACCAGACCGTAGTCGGCAACCTGGAAGATTGGCGCTTCCTCGTCTTTGTTGATGGCAACAATGATCTTGCTGTCCTTCATACCAGCTAGGTGTTGGATCGCTCCTGAAATACCGACAGCTACGTATAGATCAGGTGCTACGACTTTGCCGGTTTGACCGACCTGCCAGTCGTTTGGTGCGTAGCCGGAGTCTACCGCGGCGCGGGACGCACCCACGGCAGCACCCAGTTTGTCTGCCAGCTTTTCGATTAATGCGAAGTCATCTTCGGACCCGACACCGCGGCCACCGGATACGACCACACCAGCCGAGGTCAGTTCGGGGCGATCGCTTGCTGCAACTTTGTCTTCTACCCATTCGCTCATGGCGGGATCTGATGCGGCGCTGATATTTTCGATAGGTGCCGAAGCTCCTGTTTCAGCCGCATCAAAGGTTGATCCACGGAAGGTAACGACTTTTTTCGCGTCTGATGATTTGACCGTCTGCATTGCATT
>Ga0316197_10000479_pt1 | contig 27638 bp, 28 predicted proteins | sample OudBiesiAoxic_MG_FD_204939 | JGI IMG/M metagenome (GOLD analysis project Ga0316197, IMG submission 204939) | Coastal sediment microbial communities from Oude Bieten Haven, Netherlands - site A oxic | ecosystem: Environmental > Aquatic > Marine > Coastal > Sediment | place: Netherlands... | reverse complement strand
GAGGCAATCGCCCCCATCATCCATAAGGCAGCTGTAAAAATCGGGTTCATCGTGGCCACCTGCCAGACGGCATGCCGCCCGCGCGCGTGGTCACTCCCACTCGATCGTGCCAGGGGGTTTGGATGTGATGTCATAGGTCACACGATTGATGCCCGGCACCTCGTTGATGATGCGGGTGGCCGTTTCCCCCAAAAAGTCATGCGAGAAAGGGTAGTAATCGGCTGTCATTCCGTCCACCGAAGTGACCGCACGCAACGCGCAGGCAAAGTCATAAGTACGTCCGTCGCCCATCACCCCAACGGTGCGCACAGGCAGAATAGCCACGAAAGCTTGCCAGATGTCGTCATAAAGCCCGTGTTTGCGAATTTGGTCGATATAGACCGCGTCGGCTTCGCGCAGAATATCCAGCTTTTGCCGCGTGATTTCACCCGGACAGCGGATCGCAAGGCCCGGACCCGGGAACGGGTGACGCCCGATAAAGCTTTCGGGCAGGCCCAGTTCGCGCCCCAAGGCGCGTACTTCGTCTTTGAACAGCTCGCGCAGGGGTTCCACCAACTGCATGTTCATCCGTTCTGGCAGACCACCCACATTGTGGTGCGATTTGATCGTAACGGATGGACCGCCCGAAAAGCTGACCGACTCGATCACATCAGGATAGAGCGTGCCCTGCGCGAGAAAATCAGCGCCGCCAATTTCCTTGGCGTATTTCTCAAAGACGTCGATGAACAGACCGCCAATAATTTTGCGCTTGGTTTCAGGGTCGGATACCCCATCCAGCTTGCCCAAAAACAGCTCGGATTCGTCCGCATGGATCAGGGGCAGATTGTAATGCTCACGGAACATCCCCACGACCTGTTCGGATTCGTTTTTCCGCATCAGTCCGTGATCAACATACACGCAGGTCAGTTGCTCACCTATCGCTTCGTGGATCAGAACTGCCGCGACCGAACTGTCGACGCCACCGGACAGCGCACAAATGACGCGACCCTCGCCAACCTGTTCACGGATGCGCGCAATCGCTTCTTCGCGGTACGCACCCATGGTCCAGTCCCCTTGAAAACCCGCAAGTCTGACAAAATTTTCATAGAGTTTAGCGCCATTCGGCGTGTGGTGGACTTCTGGGTGGAATTGCACCGCGTAGAAATGGCGCTCGGTGTCTGCGGTGATGGCAAAGGGCGCATTGGGCGAAGTGCCGTAGACATTGAAACCGGGCGCAATGGCGCTCACATGGTCGCCATGGCTCATCCAGACCTGTTCACGATCCTGATCTGTCTCAAACCAACCCTGAAGAATCTCCAGCTTTTCCGTTGTGGGCGCCACGAAGGCACGACCGAATTCCGCAGTCCCGTGTCCCCGTTCGACCTTACCGCCCAGACAGTGCATCATAACCTGTTGGCCATAGCAGATGCCAAGGATCGGCACGCCCAGATCAAAAACCGATCGTGGCGGCATAGGCGCGCCTTCAGCAAAGACCGATGAAGGTCCGCCAGAAAATATCACAGCTTTGGGCGCGAAATCAGCAAGAAACGCGTCATCCACCAGATTGAAAGGATGGATTTCACAGTAAACATTCAACTCGCGCAGGCGGCGCGCAATCAACTGTGTGACTTGGCTGCCAAAGTCGATGATGAGGAGGCGGTCATGATCGTGTGTGCTCATGCTGGCTGATTATGCTGCCTGCGGTGCAGTGGCAAGCCTGAGAATGAAGGGCGGACGCCGAACCTGCGTGAAAATACAGTTCAACCAATACAATGGCGCGTACCATGTCGTTTTTTTCCCTGCGAGGACGTTCTGAGCGAGCGCGACGCCATTGGAATGGGGTAGGTGCGGTGCACATCCAGATCATGAGGGGATAACCATGGCAGGGGAAGAACGCAGAAGAGGTCGCGGCGGCGGTGGTGCGGCACGCAGGGCAGAGCGCAGCGCGGTTTCGTTTGAAACGGCAAAATACATCGAACGCAAAATTCCCAATCTGGAAATCCTGAACGAAGAGGCGCTCCAGATTATCGAATCCAACGCCGAACTGATCCTTGAAGAGGTCGGGGTAAACTTTGTTGAGAACCCCACAGCCTTGCAGCGCTGGCGTGATGCGGGGGCCGATGTGGAGGGCGAACGGGTCCGGATACCGCGCGGACTTGCGCGCCAGTTGTGTAGCACGGCACCGGCGCAGTTTACCCAAGTCGCACGCAACCCTGAGCGCAGTGTCGTGATCGGCGGCAACAATCTTGTTCTGGCACCGGTCTACGGTCCGCCCTTTGTGCGCGACATGCAAGGCGGGCGGCGCTACGCCACGATGAGCGATTTCGAGAAGTTTGTGAAACTAGGCTACATGTCCAAGTGGCTGCACCACTCGGGGGGTACAGTCTGCGAGCCAACAGACATTCCGGTGAACAAGCGCCATCTGGACATGCTTCACGCGCATATGACCCTGAGCGACAAGCCGTTCATGGGCTCTGTGACAGAACCGAGCCGCGCACAAGACAGCGTTGATATGTGCGGCATTCTGTTCGGCGGTGATTTTGTGCAACAAAACACCGTGATGACATCGCTCATCAACATCAACTCGCCGATGACGTTTGACGATGTGATGATGGGCGCGCTGGAAGTGTACGCGCAGAACAACCAGGCCTGTATCATTTCGCCCTTTATTGTGGGTGGTGCGATGGCGCCGGTGTCGGTCGCGGGCACGCTCACGCAGGTGATGGCCGAAGTTCTGGCCGGCATTGCCTACAGCCAGCTTTGTCGCGCTGGCGCACCCGTGATTATGGGTGCCTTCGTGACGTCCATTGATATGAATTCAGGCGCGCCCACTTTTGGCACGCCTGAGGCGGCACATATTACCTATGGTGCAGGTCAGCTGGCCCGCCGCATGGGATTGCCGTACCGGTCTGCCGGATCGTTCTGCGGCTCAAAACTACCCGATGCACAGGCCGCTTATGAAACCGCAAACAGCCTGAACATGGGGCTGCTCTCGGGTGTGAACTTCATGCTGCATGCTTGTGGTTGGCTAGAGGGTGGGTTGGTGTCCTCGTTCGAGAAGTTCGTGATGGACGCCGATCAACTGGGCGTTCTGCATCATTTGGCAAAAGGCGTCGCGATCGACGAAGACGCACAGGCACTTGATGCAATCCGCGAGGTAGGGCCGGGCGGGCACTATCTGGGCTGCGATCACACGCAACGGAACTTCAAATCCGCTTTCTGGAAGTCAGATTTGCTTGATTACAAACCGTTCGAGACGTGGGAAGATGATGGTGCGCGTGATACGCAAAGCCTTGCCAGTCTACGGGTCGACAAGCTGTTGGCGGACTACCAGCAGCCTGCGATGGATCCCGCTGTGGCCGAAGCGCTTTCAGAATATGTTGCGCACAAAAAGAGCCAGGAACCCGACAGCTTTATGTAAGGCTACGCCTGGCCCGCCAGGTGCGACTGCGCGGCACGCAAAACGCGTGCTTCGCCAACCATTGCGATCAGAACGTCTACATGTTTCACCAGATTATAACTGGTGTTACCGCTGATGCGTTGGGTGTTCAGATCACCTTCAAGCTCCATAAGCTTGAGCAAGGCCGCCCCGTGCCGTGGCAGCACACGGTAGCCCATAAGACGGGGCAAATGTGTCGTTCTGGAATAATCATCTGCACCGATACGAGCAGCACGCATCAAAAGACGGGGACGGCGCAGGGCCTGAAGCATTGAGAGAACATCTTGCATGGGCTTGATCCTTTAGGAGCTGAACATCGGAGAGGTCGATGTCTGATGCAGTGTTATCGCACAGCTCTTGGGGATGTTGCCGCAGACGCCAGAGCGTCGCTCGGGGGGGGCAGACCTTGTTCACACTTTTTCCGGGGAAGCAGCCTTGGGTGATTGTGGCGATACTGTTGCGTGTTTCCACGCCTAACCGCGCGATGGTTTAAATACTGTTTATATAATAGATACAATGCTCTGCAGGTAGTCCCGAATTAACGAACGGGTAAGAAAATGCATCTCAAGGTTGATATAAATATCGCCGCTACAACCTACAACTACCTCTGGACGTATAAAATGACTGACACCCAAACCCTGCCCATACGCTCAAACTGCCCCCGATACCACCTTCCGGATTGGGTGCCCGATGCCGCACAAATGTACCTTGCCCATACCGAAGCAGGATACCCGATCCGCGCACTGGCACGAGCCGCTGGGTGTCATGCCTCCACAATCTTGCGCCAGATCCGGCGCATCGAAAGCAAACGCGACGACCCGCTGGTTGATGCCGCATTGCGTCATCTGGGCGACACGCACTTCACACCTTGCTCTTCATTCGCGACCCCCAAAGAAAAGGACGATATCTCAATGAGTTTTCAGGAAAATATCTCGAAACCCAAAGACCAATTACCACAAGGCGCACAGTTTACCGCTGAAGCGGCACGTGTATTGCGGCGTCTATGTGAGACGGGAGCAGTGCTGGCGGTTGCCGCAGAGATGGAGAAAGCTGTGATCGTGCGTGACAGGGCAGGTGGTGCTGCCACGCGCACCGGCGTTGTTGATCGCAGCTTCGCAGAAGCACTGGCGCTTAAAGAATGGATCACAGCCAAGCAAAACGGCAAAATTACGCGTTATTCCATAACCACGGCGGGGCGCTCTGCGCTTGAAAATATGCTGGGTGATCTGGACGCAACAGCGGCATCAGGCTTTGACGAGGCGCCCTCTGCTTTTGAGGGACAGATGGATCAACGGCGCGCGATATCCCCATCAGATACGGAAACCGAACGCCCGCGCCGCATGCGGTATAACCTTGCAGAAAGCCCGTTGACTGCGTTGGCGCGGCGGAAAGACAAAACCGGAGAGCCTTTTTTAACCGACGATCTGGTAACGGCTGGCGAAAGACTCCGCGAGGATTTTGAATTGGCGCAAATGGGGCCAAGCGTGGCCCAGAACTGGGACCGATTTCTCACCTGCGGCGGCAGAGGCACCTTTGTTGCAGACAGCGGGGTAAACGACGGGCCATCCAATGCACGCGCAAGAGTGGCTGCAGTCCTGCGTGAACTGGGCCCGGGACTGTCTGACGTCGCATTACGTTGCTGTTGCTATCTGGAAGGGCTGGAAACTGCAGAAAAGAAACTCGGCTGGTCGGCGCGTTCAGGCAAAATCGTTCTGCGCATCGCCTTAATCCGGCTTAAGCGTCACTATAACGAAACGGTTGGCCCTGGTGGCCCATTGATCGGATGACGCGACAGAACGGGTCGGCAGGACGGGTCCATTGCTGCAGCTTGTGCATCGACAAAATGGTCGCCGACCCAACCCTGTCCTTGAATGGTTGAAACCTCTGGCTGACTTCTATATCGCCAGAACGCAATAGACACATCAAAGCGTCGAGCAGGACCGTTATGCGAAAACCAGTGTATTTGAAGAAGTTGAGGTGTGCCGCAGCAACTTGCATGATTGCATTTGTTGTCATGCTCAGCCCTGTAACGGTTGCAGCAGACGCCTCATCCAAGGCTGATGGAGAATGGTCATTCGGATATCAAACCGGTGTCATGACCGACGGTAAGGCCCATGAGATGCTGTTGCCGAAAGAGCTAGAGTTTGTGGATGCATACCTTGCAGGTTTGGTGCTTGGTTACGAACGGCAATTCGGAAATACACGTTTTTCATACGGCGCCGAGGTGCAGGTAAACGGGCATTTCGGGCAAGACAGCTTTTACGAGATCGCAGTGCCTGCGATCCTGCGCTACCACCCCAAAGAAAGCTGGTGGGACGCATTTGATAGCTTTGCATTCGCGCTCGGCGGCTCGCACTACTCTAAGACGTCTCAGCTAGAGCGCGACAACTACGGTGAATCCCGTCGCAACCTGTTTTATTGGTACATCGAAACCGAATTTAAGACGAAAGACCCCAAGTCTTCGGTTTATGCACGCATTCACCACCGATCGAATGCTTGGGATTCGGTTGAACCCAACGGCGGATCAAACGCGTTCGTCATCGGGTTTCGGCGAAAGTTCTGAAAGCTACGGGGTAGCGGCCATGCGTCGCGGGACCTTTCCCTATAAGCCAGATGGGCCTAGATATGTTGGAATACCAATCTGTTGGACACATTACCATGCGCGATCTGAAAATTCCCGAGCAAAGGCACCCCGAAAAACAGCGGCGTCCTGACAGCCCGCAACCCAAAAAACCTGACTGGATCCGTGTGAAAGCACCAGGCGGAAAGGGTTATGCTGAAACTGCAAAGATCATGCGCGACAACAAGCTTGTCACAGTGTGTGAAGAAGCAGGCTGCCCGAATGTCGGAGAATGTTGGAGCCAGGGCCACGCGACGATGATGATCATGGGCGAGGTGTGTACCCGCGCCTGCACCTTCTGCAATATCGCAACTGGTAAACCGCCGGAGGATCTTGACGCATTCGAACCCGGACGGGTCGCGCACGCGGTCGAAAAGCTGGGCCTGAATCATGTTGTCATCACGTCGGTCGACCGCGATGATGTGGAAGACGGTGGTGCCGATCATTTCGCGCAAACCATTCGTGCTATTCGGCACCGCAGCCCTGACACCACCATCGAAATTCTGACGCCTGATTTCATCAAATGCGCGCCTGAAGCGCTGGAAACCGTAGTGGAAGCTCGGCCAGATGTTTTCAATCACAACCTTGAAACGGTTCCCGGCCTTTACCCGGAAGTGCGCCCGGGTGCGCGGTACTTCCATTCTTTGCGCCTGCTACAGCGGGTCAAGGAACTGGACCCGAGTATGTTCACAAAGTCAGGTATTATGGTAGGACTGGGAGAAGACCGCCAAGCCGTGTTGCAGGTTATGGAAGACATGCGCGCTGCTGACATCGACTTTTTGACAATCGGGCAATATCTGCAACCAACGCCCAAACATCATCGCGTCGACCGTTTTGTTACGCCGGAAGAATTCGCGGCCTATGAAAAAGCGGCATTTGGCAAGGGTTTCCTGATGGTGTCGGCGACGCCGCTGACCCGCTCTTCCTATCACGCCGGCGATGATTTCGCGCGCCTGCGCGAAGCACGCAACAAACGGTTGGACCTAGCGTAACCGTTACGCCACGCTTTACACGTATTTGCAGAGTGATGGTGGACATAACACTACTCATGCGGTACCAACCGCTGGACAATACTATGGTGCAAGAACACCTATCGGATATTTTTCTATGAGTGATAACCATTGGGCAATCTTTGCATTGCGGGATATTCAGAACGCGTTAGACCGTTCAAAATATAATATTGCCGTGCATCATATTGACGATGCCATCCACGCAATTATTGCTATTGACGAAGAAACATCAAACGCTGAAGAAACCGGCGGCTCAGATCGGTTATCTCGACAGCTGTGAAGTAATCAGAGTATTTACAAGGCGCCGAGGTAAGCGGCGATCGCCATGCGGTCCGCTTCCGGCAGTTTCGAAAGATTTTCAATCACCACAGCCATGTCGCCGCCCGCGCTGTCATAGTCCGGCGTAAGACCTGACGTAAAATACGCAACCAGATCTGCCGTGCTCCAATCAAGCTTTTGTGGCGTGATAGCAGGGATGCGGCCCGTACCCGCCGGGTCAGGTGCACCTTCCATCCACCGTACATGATCTAACCCTCCGAGCGCCGTTCGCGGTGTGTGGCATTCCGCACAATGCGCCAAGGCTTCAACAAGATAGCGCCCGCGTTCTAGTTCGGGCGTCGAAGCGTTTTCAAGATGATAGGCGTCCGTCATATACAAACGTTTCCAAACCCCGACGGCGCGGCGTTGCGAAAAAGGAAACGTGACGGCATGCGCTTTGTTTGGTTCTGGCGTCACCGGTAAGGTTTTCATGTATGCGAATAAATCGGCCACATCGCCGGTGTCCATTTTTGCATAAGACGTATAGGGAAACGCCGGATAGTAATGTTTGCCCGCCGGAGATACACCCAAGGTCAGCGCGCGCGCAAACTCTGCAAAAGTCCAGTCTCCGATACCAACCGAAGGGTCAGCCGAAATATTGGGAGCATAAAACGTGCCAAATTCAGTTTCGAACGCGCGCCCGCCAGTCAGAATCGGCGCGCCGTCCGACGTTTTAACGTCGGGCGACGTATGACACGATGCGCAACCGGCAGCAGCGAAAACCAATGCGCCGGCCTCTGCATTTCCAGTAGGTGGGTCTGCCCAACCCTTATCAAGCTGGGCAGGGCGCGTTACAGCCCAAAAAACCGCGATGGCCCCTAGGCAAGCAACCGCACAAAACCGGGCAAACGACCACATGGAACCGCTCAGTTGCGGGGGCCGCGATAGGCTTTGTGACACGCACTACAGGTCTGGCCCGCAGCCCCCATCGCGGTCTGCAAGGCCGTAATATCTGCTCCGGCGGCGGTAACCAGCCCGTCCGCAGCGGCCTCAAGATCGGACGATGCTTTTTCGAAGCCCGCTGCGTCGCTCCAAATCTCTGCCTTGGCCCGGGTGTCAGGCACGTCGCCCTGAATGGAGCCTTCTAGCCACAGAATAGACCGGTCCAGTCTTGCAACCAAAGCGAGGCTTTCCGCAGCAGCGGTTGCCATGGCACTATCGAATGGTGTTTCGCCCTTCGCCATGCCCCCCAAAATTCCCATATTATAGCTGACAAGCTGCATTTGAGCCTGCCGCGCGTCGATCGCTGCAGTCAGGGCTTTGTCCGCATGCCCGTCTCCGGAAGCAGTCGTAGCAAGGACGACAGCAGTTGTAAGCGCGGCAATAGGCAGTAAAAAATTCTTGGACATCACTGTGTCTCCTCGATTGGTGTCTGGCACACTGATATAAGACCTAGCGCCGTCTGCAAAGTGGTCCAGTGCATGTTCATCTTATGGCTTCATGCGCGTCGCAGTCAGCGCCTCGGGCCACCAGCCAAAATACTCCAGCGCAAAGATACACAAGGCTACGGCAATTATCGAAAACACAAACACCACACGCTGAGCCGAAGGCGGGTTACGCGCCCACTTTGACATGCGAAGAAACCAGAGAAGGTTCATCCCTGCGTCTCATCGGTAAACCTGACTTTGCCAATGAAGGGCAGATTCCGGTTGCGCTGTGCAAAGTCAATTCCATACCCAACGACAAATTCGTCCGGAATTTGAAACCCGGTCCAGTCCGCTTTGAAATCAACTTCGCGCCGACTGGGTTTATCAAGAAGAGCAATAGATTTCAGGCGCGCGGGCAGACGACTTTTGAGAAGCGACACGACATGGTTCAACGTGTGGCCGGTGTCGACAATATCTTCAACAACCAATACGTCACGCCCTTCAATTGCGCCGCGTAAATCTTTGAGAATACGCACTTCTCTAGAACTTTCCATCCCGTCGCCGTAACTCGAGGCTTCCAGAAAATCGACTTCAATCGGCAGGTCAAGTTCGCGCACAATGTCTGCGATAAAGACAAAACTGCCCCGCAGCAGTCCAACGACGACCAGCTTGTCTGTATCGGAAAACTCGTCTGATATCTCTTTACTCAACTCTTCGATGCGCGCAGCGATCGACTTGGCCGAGATCATTTCATCTATGACATAAGGACGCGTTGGCATGTGTTTCACCTTGAATTTGGCGCGTGGTCGTAAGACATGATGGCTAAACGGACTAAATCAACAAATCAATGCCGACCCATTCTGAAACACGCATACTGCCTTATACCGCGCAAGAAATGTACGACCTTGTGGCGGATGTAGCGCAATACCCCAAGTTCCTGCCGTGGTGCGCTGCGGCGCGCGTAAAGTCGGTTGTGCCAAAAGACAACACCGAGGTGATGGAAGCCGATCTTGTCGTCAGCTTCAAAGTGTTTCGCGAACGGTTCACAAGCCGCGTTGTGCTGATGCCTGACACACATCAGATCGACACAGAATATCTGGACGGCCCGTTTCGCTATATGAAATCGAACTGGAAATTCCGCGATACCGAGGGCGGATGCGAAGTGTATTTCTTTGTCGATTTTGCCTTTCGCAATATTGTATTGGAAAAGCTGATCGGGGTGGTCTTCAACGAAGCAATGCTGCGCATTGTGCGTGCCTTCGAAGAGCGCGCGGCTGATCTGTACGGCAATCCAGCCGACAGTTAAGCCAACGCGTTCAAAAGCATATTCAACGCATGGTCCCGCGCTGCAGTCCGGACCGTTTCGCGACCCAATGGGCCAAACTCAATAGTTTCGACAACCACACCCGCCGCCTCCGCGCAGGCAAAGCATACGCGCCCTTCAGGTTTATGATCTGACCCGCCCGGTCCGGCAATTCCCGTGACCGACACCGAAAGCGTAGCACCTGAGTGTGCCAATGCGCCTTGCGCCATTTCGACAGCCACCTCTTCGGACACCGCGCCATAAGCGTCGAGACTGGCCGCGGAAACGCCCAGCATTTCGATTTTTGCGGCGTTTGAATAGGTGACAAAGCCGCGATCAAAAACGACAGACGATCCGGCGATATCGGTGATCGCGGCGCTGATCATCCCGCCAGTGCAGCTTTCCGCCGTCGAAATCACCGTACCAGATTGCTCTGCACGCAATACGAGTGTCCGGGCTAAAGTCATCCCTGCAAAACAACGTGATAGAGCCCCGCAAGAAGCAAGACGCCAATCGCAGCAAAGACACCGGCGATGACATCGTCAAGCATGACCCCAAGAGGTCCTTCGCGCCTGTCTGCCCAGCCAACCGGTCCGGGTTTCCAGATGTCAAACAACCGAAACAGCGCAAAAGCTGCAATCCACCCCGGCCACATAACAAGTACGTTTAACTCCATCGACCAAGCGGCATATGACAAAGGCAACAGCGCAATCCACTGTCCAACCAGCTCATCAATCACAATTTCGGATGGGTCGTGGTCATCGCTGCCTTGCGTCATTACCGAGGTCGCCCACCAACCCTTGGCAAATGCAACAACCACACCGATACACAAAAGCGGGAACCCACCAATCACATGCAGCAACCACGCCCAAGGCAGTGCGACCAATGACCCCCACGTGCCCGGTGCTGGCCGCACATACCCCACGCCCAGCACTGTTCCGATCATTTTTGCAATATTATTCATACACTTACCAACGTGACGGTCGCGACACAGGCAATACCTTCTCCACGACCGGTAAAGCCCAGTTTTTCGGATGTGGTTGCTTTGACGGATACACGCGACAGGTCAAGCTGCATCAGATGCGCCATTTTCTCGCGCATCGCTTGCGCGTGCGGCCCGATCTTTGGGAACTCGCAGATCAGCGTGCAATCCACATTCCCGAACGAAAATCCGCGCGCGCGGGCCAGTTGGACAGCATGTTCCAGAAAGATGGCGCTCGCGGCACCTTTCCACTGCGGGTCACTGGGGGGAAAGTGCTGACCGATATCACCAGAGGCCAAGGCGCCATAAATCGCGTCGGTGACCGCATGCATCGACACATCCGCGTCCGAATGACCGATCAACCCGTGACTGTGCGGGATATCGATACCACAAAGCGTGACGTGATCGCCGGGACCAAAGGCATGCACATCAAATCCGTTGCCAAGTCTAATGTCCATGTCGCGCCCTCAATATTGCCTCGGCCCGTTCGAAATCAGCCGGCGTTGTAATCTTGAGATTATCTTCGTGTCCGGGCGTAATGACAACCTCAAGGCCTGCAGCTCTTGCGATTTCCACATCATCTGCGGCCCCGTCCGGAAATTTCTGATGCGCTTCGATAATATCAGACAGGTGAAAACCCTGTGGCGTTTGCGCACGATACAGCCCTTCGCGGCTGGCAGTTCCCGTCACACGGCCTTCGGCACCCGTCCAGAGTGCATCAACAACCGGCAAAGCAGGGGCGGCTGCGCGCGTATCATCCAAAGCGGCCAGTACGCCATCGATAATCTGCGGCGTGACACAGGGCCGGGCGGCATCATGGATCAACACGCAGTCGACTGATCCTTGCACATGCATAAGACCCGCCAGAACCGACGCACTGCGTGTGGCACCGCCAACCACGATATCGGCAGCCGGTGTGCGCGGCCAAAAATCTGTTTTCAGATCATCTTGGTGGATCACCAGAACAAGCTTTGAAATACCCGGGTGGTCGGCGAAAGCCTGAAGGGCATAGTGGGCCGAAGTAGCGCCGTTCAACGGCCTCCATTGCTTGGGGGTACCGCCACCTGCGCGCAGTCCACGCCCCGCTGCTACGATTACCGCGCCAACCTTCACAAAGTTTCCTTTACTAACAACGCTTCACGCTCCGATACATGTCTTAAGCGTTTGAGTGGCGCGGTGCAATCACACGTCTTGCTGCCTATTTTTTAATCAAACACCAATTCAAATGAGCATTGAAGGCCTTTGGAATATTGAGAGAATTGGGCTAGTTTGATAGCTAGAGGCAACTGCTCAAGGATTAAGCAATTGAAGTCCGCTCCCTTTCCACTGGATTTGTCGCCGCCGGTGCTGCTTGCACCCATGGCTGGAATCACGGATCGACCATTTCGTGATCTGGTTGCATCCTTCGGTGCCGGATTGGTCGTATCCGAAATGGTTGCAAGTCACGACATGCTGAACGCCCGCCCCGGCAGCCGCGAAAAAGCTGAACTGGGCTTGGGACACATCGGCACGGCAGTTCAACTTGCCGGACGCGAAGCACTCCCCATGGCTGAGGCCGCGCGCATGGTAGAAGGGCAGGGCGCCCAGATCATCGACATCAACATGGGATGCCCCGCCAAGAAAGTCACGCAGGGCTATTCCGGATCGGCTTTGATGCGTACGCCGGACCACGCCTTGACGCTGATCGAGGCGGTTGTGAAAGCAGTAAAAATTCCTGTGACCCTTAAAACAAGGCTGGGATGGGATGACGGACTGCTGAATGCGCCCGAGATTGCGCGCCGTGCCGAAGCTGCCGGCATTTCGATGATTACGATCCACGGGCGCACACGCTGCCAGTTTTATAAAGGCCGCGCCAATTGGGAAGCCATCGCCACCGTAAAACAAGCCGTCTCAATTCCTGTTATTGCGAATGGAGATATTATATCCGGGGCAACAGCCCGTCAGGCACTGAAGGCATCTGGCGCAGATGGCGTCATGATCGGACGCGGCGCTCAGGGCAAGCCTTGGCTTTTGGCACAAGTCGCAAACATTTTATACGGCACATCAGCACCTGTCGTACCCACCGGACCGGCTTTCGCCGATATGGTGCGGGAGCACTATGCCGAAATGATCCATTTTTATGGCAAAGCTCTTGGTTTGCGGGTCGCGCGCAAGCATCTGGGGTGGTTCATGGATACCTGCGCGACGCCCGCGGATCTGCGCAAAGCCGTTCTCACGGCGTCTGACGTTGCCCAAACCGATGCACTGCTCGCAGAGGCATGCCTTCTTCAGGGTAGGGTCGCAGCATGATGTCAGACAACACATTGTGGGCAAGCCTGCCGGTACCGACGATCCTGATAGATCCGCAAAACCTGATTGCGGACATCAATTCTGCGGCTGAGGGTTTTCTGAACGTATCCGCAAAATCCGTCCAGCAATCACCCGTATGGGACCAGATTGCCGTCAACGACCCGCTGGAAACCGCCTTTGAACGCGCACGGGCAACCAACACGCCACTTTTTGTGAATGACGTTGATGTGGGCAGCGGCTCAAGAGCGCCGATGCAGTCTGATCTACAGGTGGCGCCCTTGCTCGGACGGCCCGGTTTCATGATCCTGATGATCTCGCCCCGAGAGCTCGCAGGACGGATGACACAAAACTATTCGGTTAAATCTGCGGCAAAGTCTGCAATTGGCATGGCTGAAATGCTCGCCCATGAAATCAAGAACCCACTTGCGGGCATTACCGGTGCCGCACAGCTTCTTAGCATGAACCTCGCACCGGAAGACCTTGAACTCACAGATTTAATCGTTGAAGAAAGCAGGCGTATTGTTAAATTACTCGGCCAGGTCGAGCAATTCGGCAACCTGTCGGTGCCTGACTTCCAACCAGTCAATATTCACGATGTGCTTGACCGTGCCCGACGCTCAGCGCTGCTCGGGTTTGGCGCACATATGAAGATCATCGAGGACTATGATCCATCGCTTCCGCTGGCTTACGGCGACCCCGATCAATTGCTACAGGTCGTGTTGAACCTGCTCAAGAACGCGTCAGAAGCTGCGGGCGACAGCCCCGGGACAATTCGGCTGCATAGCTATTTTGAACATTCTTTCAGGCTACGTCGTTCTGACGGATCTGGTCAGTCCTTGCCGCTACAGATCGAGATCATAGATGACGGCCCAGGCTTGCCGGAGAATATAAAGGGCGATGTTTTCGATCCCTTTGTGTCCGGCAAGGAAAACGGCACGGGACTGGGCCTCGCGCTGGTCAGCAAAATTGTGTCGGACCATCAAGGGTGGATTTCGGTCAGCTCTGTGCCCGGCAAAACGGTATTTCGCATCTCTTTGGCGCGCGCGCCAAAGGATGCCGCAGTGAATTCAGAATAGAAGGAGAGTGCTATGGATGGCACGGTACTTGTAGCAGATGACGATCGGACGATCAGAACAGTTTTAACCCAAGCACTGACGCGCGCCGGGTGTAAAGTACACGCGACATCCAGCCTGACCACATTGTTGCGATGGGTTGGCGAGGGCAAAGGCGATGTGGTGATCTCTGACGTGATGATGCCGGATGGTAATGGTCTGGAAATGCTTCCAAAAATCGCGCAGGACCGCCCCGGACTGCCGGTGATTGTCATCTCAGCGCAAAATACGATCATGACAGCAATCCAGGCGGCCGAAGCCGAAGCGTACGATTATCTGCCCAAACCGTTTGACCTGCCGGATCTGATGAAGCGCACGGCACGCGCGCTGGAATTGCGCCAACAAAACCGGCGCGCTCCTGCCGTGACCGACGAACGCCCGGACGAGCTGCCTTTGGTGGGCCGCACGCCGGTGATGCAGGCGCTTTACCGCGTTGTGGCGCGTGTCATGAATACCGACCTGCCGGTTCTGATCTGGGGCGAATCCGGCACTGGAAAATCGCTTATTGCTCGCGCGATCCATGATTTTTCCGACCGACGCAGCCTACCGTTTGTGGCGGCAACCGCGGCTGATTTACAAGAACTGGAAGGGCCTGCACGACTGATGGCTCGGGTCAAGGGCGGCACGCTGTTGATCGAAGAAATTGCTGATCTGCCCGAAGAGTTGCAAGCACGTCTGGTCAGGATGATGGACGCACCGGGCGAATACAGCCCCCGTTTTCTCGCCACCAGTCAGGGTGACCTCAACGCTGAAATGGAAGCAGGCAATGTACGCAAAGACCTTTACTACCGGCTCAGCGGTGCGACACTGACTGTGCCAGCATTGCGCGAACGGGTGGATGACATCCCCTTGCTGGCCGAGCATTTTCTGACCCGCGCCGAAGTGGGCGGTGCCGCGGCGCGCACACTGTCCTCGGACGCCACCGAAATTTTCCGCAATTATAGTTGGCCCGGCAATGTCCGTCAGTTGGAAAACGCCATCCGCCGCTTGGGCCTGACCAGCCGTGCGGCTGAAATCACCGCGTCCGAAGTGGAACAGGTGCTGGGTGCGCAACCTGATCTTGAGCCGATGCGCGCCGCCGGCAATACAGAAAAACTGGGGGCTTCTGTTGAACGGCACCTGCGTCGGTACTTTGATCTGCACGGCAACATGCTGCCACCTGCAGGGCTCTACGCGCGGCTTTTGCGCGAAGTTGAAGCCCCATTGATCGAAATTGCCCTCGAAGCAACCGGCGGCAATCAGGCAAAATGTGCTGATTTACTTGGAATAAATCGCAATACCCTCAGAAAAAAGATCACAGACTTGGATATTGAGGTGACACGGCGCCGTAAATTGATGTAAAACCGCAACACAAACAGTGGCCATCGGGGGACACCCCCTTTCAGGACCACAAAATAGAGCGGTCGGCGCCATGCGCGCCACATCATAAATGAGGACGTCGAGTGAACTCCCGTGCGGATAAGTCACTTTGGATGAAGATAGGGCGTTTGCGCCGAATAAGGCGCGTGCGCAATGCGGCGACGCTGGGTCTTGTCGTGCTTGGCCCTGTGCTGGCGCTGACCACCTATCTTATTCTCGGGCCGCTGGGACAGGCAGGTAATACGCTGGGTCTGCGCCTGATCTTGTTGGCCGATCTGGTTTATATTCTCGTGGTCGCGGCGCTGGTATTGTCGCAGGTGGCGCGGCTTATTGCGGCACGTCGGGCAAAATCGGCAGGATCCCGGCTACACCTGCGGCTCACCGGAGTTTTCGCGCTGTTGGCGTTGATACCCACAGTTACGGTTGCCATTTTCGCGGGTCTGACCGTGAATGTGGGCCTCGAAGGTTGGTTTTCCGATCGCGTCCGTCAGGTGGTCGGGAATTCGCTGGCCGCAGCTCAGGCTTATGAAGCCGAGCAGCGGCTCGATCTGGCCGAAGACGCGCGCGCACTGGCCAACGCCATCGATCAGGCAAACCGCGCCGGTTTAATTGTCTCTGACAGCGAATTGCTCAGCGACGGGCAAAGGCAAATTCAACGCGGCCTGCGCGAGGCCTATATGATCGATGGCACGTCAGAGATTCGGGCGCGTGGCGACAGATCTTACCTTTTCGATTTCGAAGCGCCGTCAGAAGCAAATCTGCTTGAGGCCAGCGGCGGCGAGGTTGTCATTATTGAAGACTGGCCGAACAACGAATTCCGCGCCTTGGTGCGCTTGTCGGCATTTGTAGACCGGTTTTTATATATCAGCCGGGATGTCGACGGTGAATTGCTGTCACTTCTCGACGAGACGCAGGAAACGGTCCGCCTTTATCAACAGTTGGAAAGCGAACGGGGTAGATTGCTCTTTGAATTCGGCCTTCTGTATCTGGCGTTCGCACTGATCCTGATCCTTGCTGCCATTTGGTTGGGACTATGGTTTGCAGAACGGTTGTCAGGCCCAGTTGGGCGGTTGACAGGGGCCGCACAACAAGTCGGTGCAGGCGATTTGAATGTGCAGGTGCGCGAAGAAGACGGTGACGACGAAATCGCGATGCTCAGCCGGTACTTCAACCAGATGACAAAGCAACTGAAGGCGCAGCGTGATACGCTGATAGACAATACGCAACAAATCGAACGCCGCCGCAGGCTATTTGATTCCGTGCTCAGTTCAGTCACATCCGGCGTTGTCGGTCTAGACCCGGAAGGCCGCGTGCGTTTCGTAAACCGGTCGGCCGAACGGTTGTTGGATTGGGAAGACGACCGTCAGTCTCTGGCCATCAGCGATGCGGTGCCTGAATTCACAACGCTTTTCGAAACGATAAAGAAGGCGCCCGGCAACACGGTGCAAAGCGAAGTGAAAGTCACGCGGCAAGGACGGCTGGAGAATTTGCTGGTGCGCATGGCCGCACGGCGCGCGGAGGACGGCAGCCTAGAAGGGTACGTGGTCGCCTTTGATGATGTGACGGATTTGGTCAGCGCGCAGCGGATGGCGGCATGGGGCGATGTGGCGCGCAGAATTGCGCATGAAATCAAAAACCCGCTGACGCCCATCCAATTGTCGGCAGAGCGCATAAAGCGGAAGTTTTCACCACGGCTGGAAGACGATGATAGCGCGCTACTGGATCAGATGACCGGCGTGATTGTACGCCAGACAGGGGACTTGCGGCGCATCGTCGATGAGTTTTCCAAGTTTGCCCGCATGCCAGAGCCTGAACGCAAACTCAATGATCTTTCGGCTTTGCTGCGCGATGCGGTTTTATTGCAGCAAAGTGGGCAACCTGAAGTTCAGTTCACGTCGGATATTCCGGATGAGCCGATCGACAGCAATCTGGACGCCACAATGATCAATCAAGCGTTCACGAACTTGATGAAAAACGCAGGTGAAGCGATCGAGACCCTTGTCGAAAAGGGCGCACCAGACGGGCATGTACCCATGATGCGCATCAGCATGTCCACAGATAAAGACATGGCGATTATTACCATTGCCGACAATGGCATCGGGTTGCCTGTCGACCGCGCACGGCTCTTTGAGCCTTACGTGACAAACCGCAGTGAAGGCACGGGGCTTGGCCTGCCCATTGTCAAAAAGATCATCGAAGAGCATGGCGGATCGTTGGTACTGGAAGACGCCCCGCTTTTCGAAGGCCAGACAAAATTCGGGGCAATGGCTGTCATCAGCCTGCCCATCATCACCGAAAGCATTGAACGAACCGCCCCCGTGGAAGGAGTGTTAACCCATGAGTGACATACTGATCGTCGACGATGAACGTGATATCAGGGAACTGATTTCGGATATCTTGATTGATGAGGGTTTTGCGACCCGATTGGCTGGAAATTCAGATGATGCGATGGCCGCGATCAACGCAGAGCCGCCCGCACTGATAATTCTGGATATCTGGCTAAAAGACAGTCGGATGGACGGTATCGACATCCTCAAGACTGTCAAACGTGACAATCCTGATATTCCCGTTGTGATCATATCTGGTCACGGGAATATCGAAATTGCGGTCGCTGCGATCAAACAGGGGGCGTATGACTTCATCGAAAAGCCTTTCAACATTGACCAGTTGCTCGTTGTAATCCGTCGCGGCATGGAGACCTCGCGTCTGCGACGCGAAAACCAAAGCCTGCGGCGCCGCGATGTCGTACAATCCGAGATGATCGGCTCATCCGCAGCGTTCAGAACGCTGGTCAGTCAGCTTGACAAGGTCACCAAGTCTAATGGGCGTGTGATGCTCACCGGGCCGGCCGGCTGCGGCAAGGAAGTCGCCGCGCGTTATATTCATGCCAATTCCAATCGTGCGTCCGCGCCGTTTGTGACGGTCAATTGCGCCAGCGTGGCACCGGATCGTATGGAAGAAGTGTTGTTTGGCCGTGAGACCCCCGAAAGGGGCGTCGAACCGGGCCTTCTGGAAGAAGCCCATGGCGGGATCATCTATTTTGACGAAGTCGCCGACATGCCCGAAGGTACCCAATCCAAAATCCTGCGCGTGCTGGTAGATCAGCAGTTTCAGCGTGTTGGCGGGAACGACAAAGTAAGGGTCGATCTGCGTGTGATTTCATCGACGAACCGCGACCTTGAACAGGCGATTGCAGCCGGGACATTCCGTCAAGAGCTGTATCACCGGCTGAACGTTGTGCCGATCCCCGTGCCGTCGCTGGAAGAACGCCGCGAAGACATCCCCGAACTGGCGACGCACTTCATCACTGAAATGAACGCTTCTCAGGGGTTGGCCATGCGCGAACTTTCAGAGGACGCCGTGGCCTTGATGCAAACCATGCAGTGGCCCGGCAACGTGAGACAGCTGAAAAACATGATCGAGCGTGTCTTAATTCTTGGCGACAGCAATGGCGCGATTGAAGCGCGCGAACTGCCGGGCGCGGGCGGTACCGACGATAGCGAAAGCCGCGTTGTTCTGTCCGGCGCCTTGGCGACACTTGCCCTAAGAGAGGCCCGCGAGGCGTTCGAAAGAGAATACTTGCTGACGCAGATCAACCGGTTTGGTGGTAATATTTCGAAAACCGCAAATTTCGTTGGCATGGAGCGCAGTGCCTTGCACCGCAAACTCAAGTCACTGGGTGTCGTGACATCAGCGAAATCCGGCACACGTGTTGCCCATATAGACGAAGAGACAGAGGCTGTTACCTAACAAGAAAGATCGGCCAGAACATCGACGCCCTGCATTTTGAGAAAGTGCAGCATGTCAATAAAAACCCAGTTCTCGACCAGTTTGTCACCATCGCGCCGGTAGACGTCTACAACACGCATGTCGGCGCGCAAATCGTTTCCTGCGACGCCCATAAACCCGTTTTTGTTCGTTAGCGTCAGATTGGGCCACCCGAAGAACGCACCATATGCTCCCTCTGCCATGCGGCATAGATGGCCGTTAAAGGTCCGGCTTGCCATGGCGCGACGAAACGGGCCCTGATGCTGTTCTATATAACGATCAATTGTATAGGTCGCGCCGATCCCTGTTGGTCCCCACCAGATCATATCGCCCTGCCAGTCGACCGCCAGTTCATCCTGCGGCGACGGCGGTTTCTGGGCGGCATTGGCATGATCGATAGATCCGATCATATTATTTATCCGCGCCAGTGTCTTTTCACCCTCAGCGGGCGCTTGCGCATCAAAGAGCAGCCCGTCATGTGTGCGTGGCCCAGGCTGCACCAGCTGCGCGCCGGTTTGGTCAACCCTGAGCGGGTTCAAGCCAGCCTGCGCCATCAGATGAAGAATATCGATAAACAGAGCGCTTTGAGTAATGCGGCCCGCTTCAATCTTGTGAAACTCGGCATAGCGCACCATGGCGATTTTGCGGGTTGGCGACACATTCAGAAAGGGCGCATCAAAGAGCCCCATAAAGTGCCCCATCGACATCGTCCATGTGCTGGTAAAGCCATCAATTTCGTTCAAACCTGCAAAAAAGATGTCCTCTCGGCGCTGAACACGCGAAAAAGCTGCGAGAAACGGCTGCCAGAAGGCAGTTGCAATCGCTTTGGCGCCTTTTTGCGTGTTAAACGGATGAACGGCGCGCCAGTCACAATCGGGCGACATGTACTGTGCAAGAACGTCGCTGACAGTGGATGCGTCTGACGCCTCCAAGCTGGCCGCATAGTCCTGTACGATGGATTTGGCCTGCTGAAGCTCAGCAGATTTTTCGCGAATCGTATCTGTCATATGCAAAGCTGTAAGCAAGCCAGCACCGGCTGCCAGTGGAAAAACGACAGGGCCTAGCCTGCCGGGTCGATTATTTGTGCCGGCCCAGCTTTGTCGTCAATAATACAGCTGTTTTGCGACAAAGGCGGCATGGTATTCGCTTGAGCGGTCTGATCCGTTGCTGCGCCACTTGCTGTTCCTGCGGGGCAGCGTGGCAAGGCGACAGGCGCATACCCTTTGCGCGCCATACAACGATTTTCCAGATCTTTGCGCAGGCCTGCATTCACATCGACCGAATACACCTCGCCTGGGTAAAAATAGCCTCCGGTCCGGTAGCATTGGCCACCGTGGTTGCATCGCAGATAGCCGGGATAGTAACGCGGTGCGCCGCGCCGTAGTTGGCTGGCGACAGGTGCGTCTTTTACCGCCGCGACCTTGCAGTTCAACAGGTCGTTCTCCATTTTCGCCATACTGACCCCTTCACGATAATATACCGGCGCAGGCGCGCAAGCCGCCAAGGTCAACATCACAACTAAAACAGCACATAAAACCCTCATTCCAACAAGATGCCCTGAACTGCACACCAAGACAATTGAATTGACCACCAGTTTGGCATCTGCCATGCAGAAAGCCCGACAAACGGCCTTGAGGACGTGAAACATGAAGGTCATTATTTGCGGTGCGGGTCAGGTAGGCTGGCAAATTGCACGACACCTGTCGGGCGAACGCAACGACGTGACAATTGTTGACAGCAATCCCGATCTGGTCCGGCGGGCCACGGATTCTTTGGATGTGCAGGGTATTGCGGGGTTCGCGAGCTATCCTGATGTTCTCGCACGGGCAGGGGCCGCAGACGCCGAAATGGTGATCGCGGCAACCTATTCGGACGAAGTTAACATGGTCACCTGTCAGGTGGCGCATTCGGTCTTCGGCGTAAACCGCAAGATCGCAAGATTGCGCAGCCAATCCTACCTAGAGGCGATTTATTCCGACCTTTACCGTCGCGATCACATGCCCATTGATGTTGTCATCAGCCCCGAGCGCGAAGTGGCCGCAGCCGCCTTGCAAAGGCTGTCCGCGCCGGCTGCTTTCGACACCGAGGTCTTTATGGACGGGAAGGCGCATCTGCTTGGCATAACGATCGAAGAAGAATGCCCCGTTGTAAACACTCCTCTGCGCCAGTTGACCGATCTGTTCTCGACGCTGCGCGCGACGGTTGTGGCTGTACGCCGCGAAGGAACGCTGTTTGCACCCGAGGCAAAAGACCAGCTTTTTGTCGGCGACGACTGCTATGTATTTTGCCACGTTGAAGACATCCCGCGCACCATGGAGATTTTCGGCAAGACCCAAACCAAGCAGGAACGCGTGGTATTGGTCGGCGGTGGCAACGTGGGCCTTGCAGTCGCTCAGGAACTGGAAAAACGGACCAAGAGAATACGGACCAAGGTCATCGAAAAGAACCGCCAGTGTGCAGAACTGGCCGCCGAGTCCTTGGAGCGTACGATTGTTCTAAACGGTGACGGATTGGATGCGGGTCTGCTGGCCGAAGCGGGCATTGCGCGGGCAGACGCAATGCTTGCAATTACTGATGACGACAAAACAAACATGTTGGCCTGTGTGCGCGCCAAAGCCGAAGGGTGCCCTTATGTCATAGCGCTTATCAACGATCCGACGTTGGTGCCACTCATGGGGCCTTTGGGCATTGATGCCTATATCAACCCGCGCGCCACAACCGTAAGCTCTATTCTACGCCATATCCGCCACGGACGCGTTCGTGCCGTTTATTCAATCGGCGATGCCGAGGCAGAGGTGATCGAGGCAGAGGTTCTGTCGACGTCGCCCTTGGCGGGCAGCCGGATATCCGACATTGAATTTCCCGAGGGCGTTTTGGTGGGCGCATTGCGCAAGGGCGACAAAATCATCCGGCCAATGGGCAGCACACGCATTGATGAAGGCGATGTGGTCGCCATTTTTGCACTGGCCGAGGATGTGCCGGAGGTGGAACGCCTGATGCAAGTTTCCATCGACTTCTTCTAGGCCATGGCCCGTATCACAACACGAAAACCGCGCAAGACACCTCTGGCCGTATTGATGGACCAGCAGCTTTTTGTGTTGATTTTCGGAGTTGCCGCCCTGTCGATGGTAATCCCCGCGCTGCACGGCGGCGCAAGCAGGTCTCTGGAAACCGCCCGCGCCTTTCTTTACACCGGCATCTTTGGCGTCGTCATTTTTGCAATGATCGTCATCGCGCAGGCGGGACGCAGGCCGCGCCATGGTGCTGTCGGCAATCTGATGTCGATCTTTGCGACTTTCGTTTTTTTACCGGCATTTTTGGCACTCCCTTTCTACGAGGCTTTGAAAACCACCACCTTCCTGAATGCCTACGTCGAGATGGTCAGCGCGTTGACCACGACCGGTGCTACGCTGTTCCACGACCCGAGCCGTCTGAACAACACGCTGCACCTTTGGCGCGCTCAGGTGGGTTGGATGGGTGGTCTGACGATGTGGATCGCAGCCTCTGCCATTCTTGCACCGATGAACCTCGGGGGGTTTGAGGTCACAGCGCAGGCAGAGCCGGGTCAACGTGACAGCCGGTTCAGTACAACCGAGCGCACAGACCCGCGCGCACGGTTGTTGCGTATTGTTGTCACGCTGGTTCCGATCTACGTGGGGCTTACACTGCTCTTATGGGTATTGCTTTTGATGAGCGGTGACCGTTCATTGGTTGCCTTGGCCCATGCAATGTCCGTCATGTCTACATCAGGGATATCGCCCATCGGTGGGTTGGAAGGCAGCGGATCAGGGGTGACCGGTGAAGCCTTGATGATGCTCTTCATGCTGTTTGCTTTGTCGCGACTTACATTTTCGTCTGATACTGTGACTGCGACCCAAGGCGGCATGCGCACCGATCCAGAATTCCGCTTGGGACTATTGATTATAATCGGCGTGCCGCTTGTCCTGTTTATAAGACACTGGCTGGGCGCATTTGACGTCGCCGCCGAAGATGACATCCAAAGTGCTGTACGCGCCCTTTGGGGGTCGGCGTTCACGGTTATGTCGTTTTTGACAACAACCGGCTTTGCCAGTGCTGATTGGGGCGAAGCGCAGGCGTGGTCGGGGCTCGACACATCCGGCATCATTCTAATGGGCCTTGCCCTCATCGGTGGCGGTGTTGCGACGACGGCGGGCGGCGTAAAGCTCTTGCGCGTTTTTGCGCTTTATCTCAATGGAAAACGCGAATTGGAACGCCTTGTACATCCGTCTTCGGTGAGCCGTGGCGGCAAGGAAAGCCGGCGCATTCAAAGCAATGGCGCCTTTATCGCGTGGATATTCTTTATGCTCTTTGCGATCAGCCTTGCTGCGCTGACGATGCTGCTCGCGCTTGCTGGCGTTGACTTTGACCAAGCACTGGTACTCAGCATCGCAGGGCTATCAACAACGGGACCGTTGGTCACTTTGGCGACAGACATCCCGATTGATCTGGCAAGTCTGGGACCATTTGCAAAGTCTGTTTTCTGCGCGGCAATGGTTCTGGGAAGGCTGGAAACCCTTGCAATTATAGCGCTTTTCACGCCAGATTTGTGGCGAAGCTGAAGCCTTTGCGCTTTAGGTCCGTAACGGACTGTTTTTAGGGGTGGAAACTCTTTGCGCAGCACTTCATAATTGTAGAGAGGGACGAGTTCGATCCGCGGACTCACGTAAGAAAAAAGGCGAGGACCAGAATGGCGTCGGACAGACAGAACCTTCAGGATGCGTTCCTGAACCATGTGCGCAAGACTAAAGTTCCTGTGACCATTTTCCTGATCAACGGCGTGAAGCTGCAAGGCGTCATCACGTGGTTTGACAATTTCTGCGTGTTGCTGCGCCGCGATGGTCAATCCCAGTTGGTGTATAAACACGCCATCTCGACCATTATGCCCAGCCAGCCCATCAGCCTATATGAGGGCGAAGACGCTTCTTGAGCCGACCGCCTTTCCAGATTGATGAGACAAACACACCGCGGGTAACGCGCGCGTGGGTCGTGCATCCCGAAATAAAATCCGATCCTGAACGTCGTATTGCCGAACATGCGCTTGCTGAAGCTGTATCGCTTGCGCATGCCTTACCGGAAATCGAGGTTGTCGGCTCTGAGATCGTGCCGCTCAAGACCGTGCGCGCAGGCATGCTGTTCGGGTCCGGCAAGATCGAAGAAATCAAAGCTGCGCTGGAAGCGCATGAGGTCGAACTGGTGCTGGTTGACGGTCCGGTCAGCCCTGTGCAGCAGCGCAACCTAGAGAAAGCGTGGGGTGTTAAACTTCTGGACCGCACGGGCCTGATCCTCGAAATATTCAGCGACCGTGCCGCAACGCGGGAAGGTGTGCTGCAGGTCGAGATGGCAGCGCTCAGCTACCAACGGACAAGGCTTGTCCGCGCCTGGACCCACCTAGAACGGCAGCGGGGCGGGTTAGGTTTTGTTGGCGGCCCCGGTGAAACACAGATCGAAGCAGACCGTCGCGCCATTGACGAACAACTCACCCGCCTCAAACGTCAGTTGGACAAGGTCGTAAAAACCCGGGCCTTGCACCGGGCCGCACGGGCCAAGGTGCCCTATCCGATTGTGGCGCTGGTCGGATACACAAACGCCGGTAAATCAACGCTGTTCAACCGTCTTACGGGCGCTGAAGTCATGGCCAAGGATATGCTCTTTGCCACATTGGACCCCACGATGCGGCGGCTACATTTGCCCGATGGCCCCGAAGTGATCCTGTCGGATACCGTTGGGTTCATCTCGGACTTGCCTACAGAACTGGTCGCGTCGTTCCGTGCAACTTTGGAAGAGGTGCTCGCGGCGGATGTCATTTGCCATGTGCGCGATATCTCACATCCTGAAACGGAAGAGCAGGCCGAAGACGTGCGCCAGATCATGGTGTCGCTGGGCGTGGAAGAAGAGCGGCCCACATTTGAGGTTTGGAACAAGCTGGATGCTCTACCAGTCGCAGAGGCGGACGCCATGCGCGCCCGCGCTGATCGGGACGATCAGGTTTATGCGATCTCGGCGCTGACAGGCGAGGGGATCGAGGGCCTTTTGTCAGCAGTGACCGAAACACTACAGGGCAAAAAACGGGCAGCTGAAGTGCATTTAGGTTTTGCCGATGGTAAAAAACGGGCGTGGCTATACGCACAAGAACTTGTGGACACGGAAGAGCAGACAGAAGATGGCATCACATTGTCTGTGCGCTGGACTGTCGATCAGGAAGCGCAATTTGAACGGCTTTAGCGACCTGTGGCACTGGCATAGCGCCACGCGCCACTTGCCAGATCGTTCAATGACCAGTCTCCGACAGACGCCCTGACAAGCCGCAAACAAGGTAACCCTACATGTGCAGTCATACGCCGGACCTGACGGTTGCGGCCTTCTGAAATTGTGACTTTAAGCCATGCATCGGGCACCGTTTTACGGAACCGTACCGGCGGATCACGCGGCCAAAGCGGGTCGGGTGTACCGACCAGATCAACGCGCGCGGGCTTTGTCGGACCATCTTTCAACGTCACGCCTTTGCGCAATGCGTCGATTTGTTCAGACGTCGGAACGCCCTCAACCTGCACAAGGTAGGTTTTGGGCATCTTATGTTTGGGATTACTGATGCGTGCCTGAAGCTTGCCATCATCGGTCAGTATCATCAGCCCTTCGCTGTCACGGTCGAGCCGTCCCGCAGGGTAAAACCCCGGCACGTCAATGAAATTTGACAGCGTCGGGCGTGGTGAGCCTTCGGTCCCTTTGTCGGTAAACTGCGACAGCACCCCAAACGGCTTGTTAAACAGAATGACCCGCGACATTTACTCAACAGGTCTTAGCGTTGTGACACCGACAGCGCCTGCACGCGCGAGATCTTCATCCAGCGACATCGGAATATACTCGCCCCGCCGCCAAAGCTGCGCCATATCATCATAGTGGCGGGACAGGAAATGCCCTGACTGGCCCGTCGAGATGATGAAAACCGAACTGTCGGGATCGGCAAAGTCATAAACCCCACGATACCCCGCACCGTGCACGTTATAAAACGGGTTCGGACCGGTGCCGCGCGTCATCCCGCGTTGCAACGTGTTGTCGCCCCCGTTGGTGGACTGCCGGATGTTCACAAAATAGCGCAACACCGGTACCTCACCCAGCACAGGATGGTCATGCGTGGCCTGATGCGCGTCGCCCCAGCGCAGGCTTTCCAACGCCGGGCTCCAGGTTTCTTCAATCCAGATCAATGCATCATCCAGCGCAAGACGGGCCATATCCGCACAACTTTCAACGGGGGCAGACTGGATCACATCGCACCATTCTGCGGCACCTTCGATATTGCGAAACGCACGTTCGATGAACAGAGGTTCAACATGCGTCAACTCTTCGGCAAGCGGCCCAAGCTCGTCCCGTACCAACCGGTCCTGCAAACTGCGCAGCCATGCCGCGTAGATCAGTGGTTCGGGCAGATGTTCGTTCATTTCTCCTGACCAGCGCCCGAGCAGATCAAGCGCGCGCTGGCGTTGCCGCAGGGGCGTGCCTTCGGGGGCCGCTTCACCGGTAAACCAAAGCTCAGCACCGATGAGTGGCAAAAGTGACCTTGCAGTAAAGCTGACCGTATCAAGCTGCGCCTCGATAAAGCTGTCACGCGTATGAACCTGCCGTGCTTGCATCAAGCGCTGCCAGCGTTGCACCCTTTGTGTATCACCCCAATCGAAAGAGATGTGGTTCGGAAAGGGCCGTTCGACCGTCTTGTTGTTTGTGTTGCCCAGAATGCCGCCCGCTGGAGCGATGAACTGCGGGCTCGCGGTATAGGGCAGTTGCCCCTGCCAGCGGTTTGTCTCAATCCAGCCCGGACTTGGCAGGCGGCCTTTGCTTTGATGGCGTGCGTCACGGCGGGGCATCGCACCGATCATCTTCATGCCAATATTCTCACGGTCCACAAGCATCAGGTTTTGCGCAGGCGCTATGTAGTCTTCAATTGCGGCAAAACCGTCTTCGACCGACTTGGCCTCCATCAAACGCAGGACAGCACCCATCGATGTGTCGCGGGGGCTCAGGGCGGTCCAGGACACGGCGGCAACATGGCCGGATGGTGTAATGCTCGCAAGATTGT
>Ga0316197_10000478_pt1 | contig 27654 bp, 19 predicted proteins | sample OudBiesiAoxic_MG_FD_204939 | JGI IMG/M metagenome (GOLD analysis project Ga0316197, IMG submission 204939) | Coastal sediment microbial communities from Oude Bieten Haven, Netherlands - site A oxic | ecosystem: Environmental > Aquatic > Marine > Coastal > Sediment | place: Netherlands... | reverse complement strand
ATAGAAGCAGCCCATGGTGTGCCCTGCAGCCACGGTGCGTTGAGTGGCCCGGTCGTCTTCCGGCTCCCATTTGCGTTCGTCAAATCCGATACCGTTTTTCCGGACATTGGCGACGGCATCGCGGATCACCCCCAGGCTGCGGTTACCGAGAAGATCGATCTTGACCAGGCCGGCCGTTTCCGTGGCATCTTTTTCCCACTGGATGATCGGCACGCCTTTGGGGGCCGGCTCAATCGGCACGTACTCGTCGATGGGATTGGGCGTGATGACAACGCCTCCGGGATGAACCGAGATGTGACGCGGCAGCCCGATGATGCGCTGGGCCAGGCGGATGATCTCGGGCCAGGGTTCCGGGAAATCGATCCGGTTTAACTCGGGCAGCTCTCTGAGTCGGGTCAACAGGTCGTCGTCTTCACCGGCGGCTTTCCAGAACCAGGGCAGCCGTCGCGACACCTGGCCGATTTCGCGGTCGGTCAATCCATATACCTTGGCTGTTTCACGAATGGCCATGCGGGGCCGGAAGGCCACGTGGTTGCAAACCATGGCCGCGTGACCGGGATATTGATTCAGAACCGAATCAATGACTCCGTCACGTTCATCCCAGGCAAAATCGACGTCAATGTCAGGCGGGTCCTGGCGCCCCGGGTTGAGGAACCGCTCGAAGTAGAGATTGTGCTTGATGGGACAGACGTTTGTGATCCCCATGCAGTAGGCCACCAGCGATGCGGCGCCGCTACCCCGTCCGCAGATACGCGGGCTGCGGGCCACGATATCCTGAACCACCAGGAAGTAAGAAGAAAAATCCATCTGCCGGATGATACGCAGTTCGTATTCCAGTCGTTCAATCACTGGTTCCGGCAGGTCGTCACCATAACGGCGTTGGGCACCGGCGTAGGCTGCTTGCCGCAGAAGGTGCTCGGTCGTTTCACCCCGGCCATTGAGCCAGGGCGGCAGAACCATATCGCTGCGGGGACCGGTGAATGTCAGGCGTTCGGCAATCTCATGGGCTGCGCTGATGCTGTCTGGCCACATGGCGAACAACCGATCATAGACTGAGGGTGGGGCCAGCCAGGCATCGGCCGGGGCTGTTTCAACCGCTGCCAGGCGGGAGAAGGTTGTGTTGCGGTCGATGGCTCTCAGCAGGCAGTGGACTTTTGCGTCCTCCGGTTCGAGAAAGAAACTGCCCGGGGTGGCGGCAACCGGCAACCCGAGTTGACGGGCCGTCTGGCGCAGGCGCAACGCCGGGCCATCGGGCCGCCCCTGCGCGTTCCCGGCAACGGTGACACCGGCCGTATGCCAGGACCGCATCAGGCCGGCATTCCGGGTTAACACCACGAGCCCCTCGGCCAGATCGGCCACCGCGGATACAAAGTCGAAGGGGGCTTGTTTCGCGAACCGGCGGCGGGTGATCAGGCGGCAAAGGTTGCGGTAGCCGGTGTCGTTTTCCACCAGACAGACCGCCCGTTGATCGGATGCCGGATCGGTCAACTCGGCACCGACAATGGGTGTGATGCCCTCCTTCCGGCAGGCACTCAAAAACGGCCACAGTCCGTAGAGGTTATCGGTATCGGTCAGCGCCAGCTTTCGGTAGCCCCGCCTCCGGGCCACGGCGCAGATCTTACCCGGGGGTCGTGTTCCCCACATGAGGGAGTAATAGGAGTGGACGATGAGTGGAATCATAGTTGTCAATTTTACCGCAGAGACGCCGAGAGCGCTGAGAAGAGATTATTTTTTGCTTTTCGCTGAGAGGGCGAAAAGCAAAAGGAATCGTCTCTTCTGAGGAGCCTTATTCTTTTAGCCTGTTTACGATCCTGACAATACCGTCACGCATGACTGACACCCTGAAGTTCAGCAGCAATCCCAAAGTTAAGTCGGATAACTTCAGGTATGTTAAAAGTTGAGCTTTATGAATCGGTTCAATCTGTTTGCAGGATTTGAGTTCGAGGACGATCGTGTTTTCAACGACGATGTCCAATTTATATCCGCAATCGGGCCTTTTTCCTTTGTATACAATGGGTAGCGCTTTTTGACGCTCAAAAGACAAGTTGTTTCGATTAAGTTCGTGACACAGGCATTCTTCGTATGCGGATTCAAGGAGACCGGGTCCCAGGGTCTTATGAACTTCAATCGCTGCCCCGATGATTTTACTGCTTAATTTGTTAATATCCATGAAGCCTCCGGTTCTTGTAGAATAGAAAAAGGCAATCCTTTTCTCTTGCCGTCCTCTCAACGGCAAGAGAAAAATTTATTTCTCTGCGTCCTTTGCGTCTCGGCGGTGAGTCCTAAACGGACAACGTACGGCCGACGCTTACGGCCCCTCTGCCGAAACGGCCACGGATAGCGTCGAGGGCGGCAACCAACCGGTCGTTTTTTTGCTGTGCAGCGTTTTCTTCGGCAAAAAGCGGCAACTGAGCCGGGGGATACGTCAGGCGGTCGCAAACCAACCTCAGGTTCCGAATCCGGACGCGACGCGACCACGTGCGGTAGAGTGCTGCTCGGGCTGCAGCGAACAGGCGTGGATCACTGGCGGTTGCCGGTCGCACGGTTGCCTGGCGCACCAGACGCGCGCCGTCGGAGTAGCCGAGCATCGTCCTTACCCGCCGTGCGGCCAGGCGGCGACAGCGCAGATCGGCGCCGGCCTGTTCCACCAGTCGGTAGAGAATCCCTTCCACAACGGTTGTATCGTTGGTGTCGTTGCCGAACGCATGCACGACCTGGACGACCGCTGGTGTTTGGCCGGCAGGTAGAACTGGCGATGGATCGACACCGCGGACCGCGTCATACAGTTCCCAGTTACGCCGGCCGAAAGCCACCGCTAACTGGACTGCCGAAAGACGGGCCACCTGGCCGGCATTGACCAGATTGAACTCACGCAGACGGCCGAGGTCTTCGGATTCGATTCCGGGGATCAGATGGAGAGGCAGCGGCGCCAGAAAGTTGGCTTCGTTGCCCGGCGGGACAACGGATTCACCGTCCGGTTTGACGGTGCGGGAAGCAGCTTTAGCGACCAGCTTGTTGGTTGCGACGGACCAAATTGGGTCGAATCCCAGGTCGCGGTACACGGCTCGGCGTATGTGTACGGCCAGGTCCGGGGGCGGACCGAAGAGCCGCCCCGTTCCGGTGACGTCGATGAACAGGTGGCCTTTGTGATCGGTCATTTCGATTAGAGGCGAATAGGGCAGGGCGTGCTTGAGAAAACCGGTCATGGCCTGTTCGTACCGGTCGGGATGCGGCGGCAGTACAGCGGCTCCCCGGCAGTACCGCAAGGCCCGGCGTAGGGCCATTCCCTTGCGGACGCCGGATTGATAAGCCTCTTCGCTCATGTCATATACGGCAGCGCGGGCAGCGCCTTCGGGCGCGATGATGACCGGGCGGCCCTGCAATCGGCTGTCCACCACGCGCTCCACCGCCACGGCAAAGTCGGCCACATTCAAGTGAATGATCGACCGTTCATGCGTCAAACCCATGCCGTCACCTATCGAAGGATTCACCGCAGAGCTTGCTATATTACAGTAAGCCTTGACTACAACAAACCAGGCGCGGAGACCGCAAAGATAATCAAATTTTTCCGTTGCCGGTGAGAGGCCGGCAACGGAAAACCTTTGACGGTTGTCCCTCGGAACACTCGTGAAAAGTTTTTTGTAGGTACTAAAATAAAACTGTTCCACGGGCCAGATTCTTTTTGCTTTCCGCCCTCTCAGCGGAAAGCAAAAACGACTTATTCTCTGCGTCCCCTGCGTCTCTGTGGTGAGTGCAAATCACGTCACTTTCAGACCGCTTCTCCGCAGCAGGCGTATCATCCGTTGTGCATTCTGCGGCGCCTGAGCCCGTACGTGGTTGCCGAACAGCAGAATCCCCTTGCGGGCGCGACGGCTCAACGGTTCGATCCGGCTCTCGATCCATTCGCACAATTCATCGTCGGCATAGCCGTAGTCGAACTGCCGAGACGGCTTGGCCGAATGCCAGCCCCCGGTGTTGCGGCCGTAGAAGCGGACGCAGAAAAGCTCCGGGTTGGTAACGGCTTCCCAGACCGGAAACACGTCCGGCAGAGGCGGACCGTCGACGACCACCAGCGTTGTTCGGCGCTGTTCCAGTTCGTGAAGCACCCGGTCCTTGGCCCAGGAACGGTGGCGGAACTCAACCGCCAAAGGCAGTCCCTGGAGCGCGTCGAGAAGGGCGGCCAGGTGTCTGCGATGAATCGGGGTGCGGTCGAAAGTCGGTGGGAACTGAATCAAAACGGCTGCCAACTGGCGGGTCTGAACCAAGGGCGCGAGGCCGTCCCGGTATTCCAGGGCCAGATCAGGCCAGCGCTGGAAGTCGATCTCATGTGTCAGGGTGCGCGTCAACCGGGCGGCGAACAGGAAATCCGGCGGAACCTGCCGGCGGCGCCGTTCCACCGTCTCGGCCCGGGGAAGTTGATAGGCCGTGGCGTTGAGTTCGGTTACGGAAAAACGGCGGGCATACAGCGCCAGCATCCGGTCCGTTGTGGTGCCGGCCGGGTAAAACCCGGCGGTGACCCATTCGGTGTAGGAATAGCCGCTGGTGCCGATGTATAAGCGACACGGTGGCGGGGAGATATGGGATAACGCCGTTGTCATGTTTCATTCTGGGTCTGAAACTGTTGCGGGTTCCGGGTTGCGAGTTACGGGTTACGAGTGCGCCGATTTCTTTCGTTTTCAGCTTTGAGCTCTGACTTATGCCCATTCAGAAATGGTAGATTTTGGTTCAGGCCAAGGCCACAGCTTTTTTGTAACCGCAGGCGTAGTTTTCCTACGTCGAGGATTGCAAAAAGCGAGAACACCGGCTTGGGCCAAAAGATGCTATTTCTGGACGGACATAAGCTACTTTATGCCTTCCGGCCCCCGATGAACACCGACCACCTTACCTTGTACCAGGATGTCGTCGAACCGGTAACGCTGGGGCGGATAGGCCGGATTTTCCGGGCGCAATTCGATGTGGTCCTTGCGGCGGAAAAACCGTTTGACCGTGGCCTCCTCCTGCCGGATCAACGCCACGACGATTTCTCCGTTTTCCGCGTACTGGCGTGGTGCGCAGATGACCAGGTCGCCGTCCAGGATGGCAGCGTCTTTCATCGATTCGCCCTTGACCCGAAGGGCGAACAGATGGGGGCTGCGGAACACGGCGGCGTCGACCACCAGACTCCCGTCCCACTCCGGCTGAGCATACAGGGGCAGGCCGGCGGCGATTCTACCGATGACTGGCACCTCCTGCCAGCGCATTGCCGCCGCGGGTTCTCCGGTGCGGTTGAGCAGATGAACGGTGCGACTGTAGCGACCGTCACGCCGTACGAGCCCCTTGGCTTCCAGGGATTTGAGCATTTGCGAGATGGCGGCATGGCTCACGCCCAGGTCGTGGGCTGCCTGGCGCAGGCTGGGTGTTTTGCCTCTGCGGTTGAGTTCCTGTTCCAGATAGCCCAGGAAGCGCTGCTGCTTCGATGTGATGTCTGGCAACATGGTGAGGATCTCCTCTTCCGTATCGGTCTGCGAAAAAGATATCATCCGATAATGTAAATGTCAATGTAAATATAAATGTAAATAAAGTTTGGCCGGTTGAGCCCGTTAAGCCGGTTCAGGAATACGTGTTGCGGGTTGCGAGTTACGAATTACGGGTTGCGAGTAGCGGGTTGCGGGTTGTCAGGCGGGCTGGCATTTCGGGCAAATATGGGTGCTCCGCTGACCGACGATGATGCGTTCGATTGTTTGCTGGCATCGGGGGCAGGGGGATCCGGTACGGCGGAACACGTGAAGCTCATCCTGATTGCGCCCCCGGTGGCGGGCGATGGAGTAGAAGTTGGCCTTGCCGGTGCCAAGGGTGGTTCCAAGGTTTCTAAGACCGCGTTTAAGGACACGCGGAATCGCCCAGCGCAGTGCGTTGATCTCGGGGCCGGAGAGAGTGTGTGAGCGCCGGCAGGGGTGGAGACCGGCTTCCCAGAGGGCTTCATCGACATAGATATTGCCCAGGCCGGCGATGATGGATTGATCCAGAAGGAGCGGCTTGAGCAGCCGTTTACGGGATGTCAACGACGCCTTGAGCGCTGTGACATTGAACGCGGACGTCAGCGGTTCGATCCCCAAATGGCCCAGTATGGCGTCAGGATCCGGAACCAGGAATACACGTCCGAACTTGCGCGTGTCGTGAAATCGCAGTTCGCCGGTATTCTCGAGTTCGAAGACCACATGTTCGTGCCGGGACCTTTTCGTACCAGCCGGGGCCAGGTGCAGGCGACCCGACATTCGCAGGTGTATCAGCAGGTGCCCGGATGGGGCGAGATCCATCACAATGAATTTCCCCCGCCGTCCGATGGCGGCGATTTTTTTCGCCCTGATAACACGCTGGAAGTTGCTGACGGAGGACGTCGCAATCGTCCGTGGCCAGTATACCCGGGCGCTGGTGAAAGTTGTCCCGACCAGGTCGGCCGCATTCAGGTCGTTGACCAGGGTTTGAACTTCGGGTAGTTCGGGCATCGCGAAATAATCTCCATTGACTCCTGCCTTGACGCTTTCTACATCTTCTTGTACAATCAAATACTTAAAAATACAACATGTTGTATATATAGGTGTCTCTTTCTCTCAGTCGTTAACGAGTGCCCATCCATAAATGGACTTTTTTTCCGCTGTATATAAAGCGTTGCAAGATAATTTCCCGCGACCCTCCCATTAAATGAGGTTGCCACAATGGATCCTGTCATCCAATCGGTTTTGGAACTGTTCCGTACCTGGCGGATCGAACTCCTTTTGTTCGCATTATCCTTCATGCTCCTGTCGGTTTTTGTTTTGATGATCCGTTTGTCGAATCGCCTGCCTGCGGGTTCAATATCGTTTCTCGGGAACAGGGTGGCCGGTTTCGAACAACGTCTGCAGCATATGGAAGGGGCGGTCAAGGACGAATTGACCCGGGACCGGCAACAAGCATCGACCAGTGCGCGAGAATTGCGCGAGGAACTACGCCTGGCGCTGAAGGATTCCGACGATGCGTTGCTCAGACGCATGACCGAAAACGCCGGCATGCAGAAAGACCAGCTCGATTCGTTTTCAAAACAAATCATGGAACTGACCCGCTTGCAGGAAGAAAGGTCTGAGGCCCTGCGCCACACCGTGGAGAGACGTTTGCAGGATCTGCAAGCGGACAACAATCGTAAACTGGAACAGATGCGGGCCACGGTTGACGAGAAGCTGCATGACACATTGGAAAAACGCCTGGGAGAATCCTTCCGGCAGGTCAGTGAGCGTCTGGAGCAAGTCTACAAGGGGCTGGGCGAAATGCGTCGCCTGGCAGTTGGGGTCGGGGATCTGAAAAAGGTGCTTACCAACGTCAAAACCCGCGGTACATGGGGGGAATTTCGACTCGGGGCCATTCTCGAGCAAATCCTGACGCCGGATCAGTATGATGTTAACGTGGCAACGCAGAAAGGCAGTAACGATCGTGTGGAATACGCTGTGCGCCTGCCGGGCCAGGCCCCTTCAGAAACGGTGTGGTTACCCATAGATGCCAAGTTTCCCCAGGAAGATTACCAGCGCCTGGTGGATGCACAGGAGGCGGCAGACCGGGAGCAGGCCGACAAGTCCGTCCGAAGCCTCGAGGTGCGAATCAAGGGCGAGGCCAAAAATATACGCGAGAAGTATATCGACCCACCGCATACCACCGATTTCGGCATCATGTTTCTGCCGGTTGAAGGGCTTTATGCCGAAGTATTACGGCGACCCGGACTTTGCGATTTTCTGCAGCGTGAATACCGGGTTGTGGTGACCGGACCAACGACCTTGGCCGCATTGCTTAACAGCTTGCAGATGGGATTCAGAACACTGGCTGTTGAAAAACGTTCCAGTGAAGTCTGGCAGCTTCTGGGGGCGGTAAAGACCGAGTTCGGCAAATTTGGAGAAGTTCTGGCCAAAACCAAGAAGAAGCTCCAGGAGGCCAGCAACTCCATAGACAATGCTCAGGTGCGAACCCGGGTGATTACCCGCAAGTTGAGTAAAATAGAGGATGCACCGTTGGATGAACCAATAATGGACACGGAAGAAAGGCGTTTGCCGGTTAGCCCGTTAACCGGTTGAGCCTGTCTACATTTCTACGCCACCGTTTTCGGGAAGTCGGACAACCAACACCGGTTTTTTACACCGCCTCAGAACGCGGCGGGATGTGCTGCCGATCATTACCTCCTGCAGCATCCCCTGACCGTGGGATCCCATGACGATGACATCGGCATCCGTCGATTCCGCAGCTTCAATGATTCGACCCACTGCCGGACCGGTTTCAACCATCACCCGATCTATGGCCAGGCGGCACTGCGGCATTTCCTGGTAGAATGACTCGCAAAAGTCCCCCAGACGTTCACGGATGGTTGTGCTGATCGTGTGTTCCTTTTCACCCTTTATGGATGACCAGCGTTTTTCCCCGATGATATCGCCGATGAGCAACTGGGCCGTTGGAGACAGATCCTCCACCACATGGATGATCGTAATTTTGGCATCGTACCGGGCTGCCAGACTCGCGGCATAGCCGAAGGCATAGCGGGCGTTGGGCGACATGTCGGTCGCATAAAGGATTTTTTTTATATCCGGAATCATAGTCATGTTTTGCTCCAAGAAAAAAGCCAGCCGGCTCGATACAGCCGGCTGGCGATTTAACGATATGGCCGGAAGCAGGTTCCTATCGCCGACAACGGTCCGAAAACCCCTTATCCTTTCAAGGAGTATTTCGGTTGGATGACGTTATAGTGGGCTTTTTCTGAAGTCGTTCCCCAGGTTCCTCCACATTCCGCATATTCTTGACAGATACGGCAACTTCTTTAGCCGTCGGTTTTTGCGACCGCGAGAGATTAGAATTGCAATGAATAATCGCGGTGGACCGACAGGCAACTGGCAACCTCTTTGACCTGATCATCCGACAACCGTCGCTGCAATCGAAGGCCGATTGAATCCTTGATGGCATTGTCATAGGAAGCAAGGGCAGGGGCAATTTCAACGGCTGCACGACGACGCCAATCGACTTCATCAGCATATAGCGTTAAGCCTTCGCTTAGATTTTGAATAGCCTTTTCCGGCTCTGGTTTATTTCCTTTGAGAGCCCTGCGTGCTTTGGAAAGCTTGGTCTTAATGGCGCTTGTGCCGGCAACCTTGGCAAGCGCCTTTTCTGTTTGTTCGATCCGTTCCATGGCGGCTTTAGCCGGCTCTTTGGCAACTGCCGTTTCAAGAGCGGCCATTTGTTGTTCAAGAGCGGACAGTTCATCGGCGCCATCGATGACCTCGCGTAATTCAACAATCGTTTCATAAGCCTGGTCGATGTTGTTGCGGTAATTTCGACGCGCTTGACTTTCGACCTTTTCCAATTCTGCATAACGTTTGTTGACTTCAGCCCAGCTCTCAGGAATCTGGTTTTGAAGGTTTGTTATAGCCGCCTCGGCTTTTTCGATTTCTGCTCCAATCCGCATGAGTTCATCCTTGTCTGGGGAATCGCTCCGCGAAGCTCGCGTCAAAGTCTGTTTCAAGTCTACGATTTTCAATCTGATATTACGCATTTCTGACTGCAAACCGCGAACATATTTATGCTGTGGACGGTATTCAGATGAATAGCCGATACGATCTTCTTCGGCCGTGCGCACCTTGGCGACTAAATCGAAAGTATTCAAGGTTCGATCCAGGCTTTCGTTCAGCGCTTTCTGTCTTTTTTCGGGTAAAACACCGACATCCGTGGCACGCAGCGTGTTAACATAGCTTTGCAGCTGCTCACCATGCGTATCATAGTAATCAAAGAGATATTCTTCAATACAGTACTGCATTCGCGGATTTATTGGCGGTGGCGCTGTATCAGCTGATAGAGAAATACGCGTGGGCAGGTAGTTCACCATAGCGGGAGTCAGCGCAACGATCACCAGTGCAATCAACTGCAATACAATAAAGGGCGCAGCCCCACGATAAATTTGCGTTGTTTTAACGATGGGGGGTGCAACGCCACGAAGGTAAAACAAAGAAAAACCAAAGGGCGGCGTCAGAAATGAGGTCTGAATATTAAGACCAACCATCACGCCAAACCACACGGCGGTCACATTGGCACCCGGGTCGGCCAGCAGAATGGGTGCGACTATTGGAACGACGACGACAGCTATTTCGAGAAAATCAAGGAAAAAACCGAGAATAAACATCACCGCCATGACGACGATAAATTGAACCCAAAATCCGCCTTCCAGGTTGGTTAAAAAATGCTTGACCAATTCTTCCCCGCCAAAACCACGAAAGGCGGAGGTCAACATGGCGGCACCAAGAAGAATAATGAAAACCATGGACGTCGTTTTGGCTGTTTCAACCATGACCCAGTTGAGGGTATCTTCAATTTTATATATTCGCCAGGTACTCCAGGCTATGGCAATCAACAGTCCCATGGTAGCAACCGCAGCCAGGAAGAGACCGATGGCATCCCCCTCCTTGATACTTTTGACGTTCAGGTCATAAAAGGCGAGTATAATAGCAATCACAACGGTTGAGACGACTGCCAGAATTGCAGGGTAATAGGCGTTGCGTTGACCTTCAGCAAGGCGATAGCCCCCCATGATCATGGCGCCAACGGCCCCCACCGCACCGGCCTGGTTGACCGTGGCCACACCGAGTATGATGGAGCCGAGCACTAACAGAATGAGGGTCAGCGGTGGTGTCAAAGCCAAGGTAACGCGTTTGGCAAAGATTCGATCGAATTTGCCTTCATAGGGTACCGGCGGTGCGGATCCTTTTCGGACTAAGGCTACAATCAGGATATAAATGATATATAACCCGACAAGTACCAAGCCGGGAACCAGGGCGCCCATAAACATTTCACCAGCGCTGGTAGAGGTCACATCCAGTACCGACGGCATGCTGAATTCGCCGGTTGCAGCCTTATAAGATGCTTTGCGGATCGTACTGGCTTGATCGGTAGCACCGGTTAACTGGTCGGCAAGGATAATCAGAACAATAGAGGGGGGAATGATCTGGCCGAGCGTGCCCGAAGCGCAAATCGTGCCCGTTGCCAATGGTTTGGAATAATTGTTTCGCAACATTGCCGGAAGTGAAATCAATCCCATGGCAATGACCGTTGCCCCAACGATACCGGTCGTCGCCGCAAGCAGTGCGCCGACCAGGACAACGGAGATTCCTAACCCTCCGGGAACCGGCCCAAACAGTTGGGCCATCGTAACCAAAAGATCTTCTGCGATCTTCGAACGTTGGAGCATAATGCCCATGAAAATAAACAATGGAACCGCGATCAGGGTATCCCGTTCGACATCCCAATAGAGACTTCGGAAATTGGTCACGCCGGCACTGAGCCACTGGAAGGGGCCTCCTTCTACGAAAAAGGCGCTGGAATCGCCTGCAAACAAATAACCACATAGCGCTGCCAATCCAATGGATAAGATGGCAGCTCCCGGCAATGAGAAGGCGACTGGGTAGCCTGAAGAAAGAGCAACCATCATCGCCAAAAGGAGAATAGCGAGAAAGACGAGGTCCATGTAGTGATTCTTTTACAGTATTATTTTTATTAATTACCGGCTAACTGATCACCACCTGGTTCTTGACGAAGGTCAGCGACATTGTCGAGCAGGTAACTGGAAAATTGTACAATCATGGACACGGCATAGACGGCTAAAAACCCAACCATCAGGTACTTCACATACAGTCCATAACCTGATTGTGAGACCTCGAAACTGTATAGCGGGCTGTTGATACTGGTTGTCTTATCCCACATACCGGTTACGAGAATAATCCACCCCAGTGGCAAGCCCAACAGCAATGTGCCGACCGTATTGGTCCATGCCTTGCTGCGTTTGTTAAAACGCGAATAAAGCACATCGACACGAACATGGCCTTCATGAACCAGCGTGTAGGCACTGGCAAAAAGAAATAAGGCCGCATACCAGAAACGTACAAGATCCCCCATGAAAGGTTGTTCATAGGAAAATACAAATCGGGAAATAACAATCTGAAACTCAGCCAGTACGACCAGAAAGGCCAACCAGGTAAATCCCAGAGATCGATTAAAAAAAGCGATGACAAACGATATCAGGATCAATGGATAGTGCACATACATGCCGCGAAATTGGGGGCGCCCGAGGGCCTGGGTCAAATCATCGCCAATGAGCGGTGCCAGGAGTTCCTCCACCCTGAGGAAAGAGATGATGATATCGACGAAGCCTATGGTCAGTACGATCCAGAAGGCCGCACGAATGATATAGGCCGCAAACCGGGATAGTAAATCGGCATCTGCGCGCAAGGGCCGGTTGCGGGTCCACAGGACGAAAACGATCGTAATCACAACCGCTCCCAGGTAACTCAGAAGCTGGAACCACCCCTTAGTGACCTGGTTTCCCTCCAGAGGAGTACGTAAGGCTTCCAGGCCAAACCAGCCATAATGTGCAAAAAAAGTAGGCAATCCGGGCCAGTCCCGCCAGACATTCAGGTAGTTGTTGATAAGAAAAAGCAGCATGATCGTAATAATCGATGCTGCAACCGATCGTATCAGCAAATCGATGCCCCTATGCTCTGAAGCATCCTTTTTTAAAGCTGTCTCTGTTAAATCATTTGTATCGATGGTGTCTGATGCGCTCATAAGTTGTGGACTGTTTAAAATATGGGGTAGTCGATGTCTTGCAGTTGAGCGGCAGTTCGAAGTCGCACGACCGAATTTGCTGTTTGAAACGTCCCCTATACACAAGAAATATGGTACCCCTCGGGGTACCATATTTCAATGGGCACCATTTACGTATCGATTACAGACCCAGCACACGGTTACGCTGGTTAAGGTAGGCCTGATCGGAGATCTTCATCCAGCTGCCAACCTCTGTGCGTGCTTTGGCAAAACTATCATGGATTCTTGCTGCCAATTTATCATGTTTTCTTGTCTCTGCAAATACTTCCGCAGATGCTTCACCAAAAGCATCGTAGATATCATCGTTAAATTCGCGTAGCTTTACGCCTTGCTCTTTTACCAGCTTGGCAAGGGACGCGCCGTTTTTCGCGTTGAATTCAGACATCATGACATCGTTTTCCATGGATGCGGCGGCTTCAATAATCAATTGATCAGATTTTGAAAGGCCATCCCACCATTTTTTATTCATGCCAATATCAAGCATCGACCCCGGCTCATGCATGCCCGGCCAGTAATAATACTTAGCGGCTTCATAGAACTTCATGAATCCATCATTCCAGGGGCCGACCCACTCGGTCGCATCAATCGATCCGGAAATCAGGTTTTCATAAATCTGGCCACCGGGAAGGGAAACAGGGGAAGCACCCAGCTTGGCCATGACATCGCCGCCAAGGCCGGGAATACGCATTTTGAGCCCCTTCAGGTCATCGACAGAGTTGATTTCCTTGCGAAACCATCCGCCCATTTGTGAGCCGGTATTGCCGCACATCAAGCCTTTGATTCCAAATTGAGCAGCCAGTTCATCCCATAATTCCTGACCACCGCCGAAGCGAATCCAGGCGTTAAATTCGGTGTAGGTTAGTCCAAAAGGAACAGAACAGAAATAAGGAAAACCAGGGTGCTTGCCTTTCCAATAGTATTCGGCGGCATGATACATCTGTGCATTGCCCGAGGCAACTTCATCGAAGGAATCAAATGCCTTTACCCGTTCACCAGCGGCAAAATAGTTCACTTTCATACGGCCGTTGGTCATATCGGACAATCGCTTTGCAAAACGTTGCGCCCCTGTGCCAAGACCAGGAAAATCACGCGGCCACGTAGTCACCATTGTAATTTCTATCGTCTTTTGTGCATGTACAAAAGGAGCACCTGCAATCACGGCTCCAGCTGCAACAGCCCCAGCACCAGCTTTCTTGATAAATTCCCGTCTTTTCATAGCATTCCTCCAAATGTAGGGTTGATAGAGCAACAGATTTACTGCAAAACTCCAATTTGTCAGGTGAATTTTGAGTTACTATTCTGACAGCATCTCAAAGTGGCACTTTAATATTCCAATAACCACAGACCTGCAGATGGGTTCGAGCTTGTCGCTGATTATCTGTGTGATCTCGTGCCAAAACGTGATAAATTACCTAATTTACGAGCTGAAGAAAGTCAAGTCATGAAGCAAAATACAGTTATAATTTAGAGGACGTTACATTAAGGCAGCATAGGTCCTAATGCATCCCTTTAGAAAATGGTGGATGAGGACTATGGGGAAAAGACCCTTTAGAGTCAAGTCATGGTCGGATCCACGCCGAGAATCCGCAGGATTGGTAAAGGTTGGTGAAACAGGATCTTATCGGGTACTGAGATTCAGAAAAGCGAGCGGTTGACGCCATCCATTGTTGCTGATAGAAAAATCTCTTTGCCGGCTACCGAAACCGATGGATATGCCGAAAAGACGGAGGCATCCGGTAATTGTACAGCCAAAATGGGTCAATCGCGGAGCGGTCAGGCAATCATTACGATTCTGCTTTCCGGTCTTGTATCCCACTATTCCGGCATTGCCGTAATGCGAAAGTCGGTGCAAATCGAATCGGTTTTATCCAAAAAGGGGCCGAATTTACTAATGAGGAACCAATGGTGTCTATGATGAAAAGTCGGGGCTACTGGGCCGACCGATATATCCAGCGTCAACGAACGGCCCGGGAAGCCATGACGTTGATACGTTCAGGCCAACGGGTTTTCATTGGTGCGGCTTCCGGGGAACCGCAGCATCTGGTTCAGACCCTGTCGGAAGAAGTCGAACGCCTGCAGGACATCGAAATTGTGCGCTTGATGGCGCTTGAGAGTGCACCACTCACTCAGATGGCCAAAAAATCAAGGAGCGAGGCGCTCAACATACGCTCATTTTATGCCGGTTCGGCCAAACCGCGCGGGCTTGCCCAAAATAAACGCTTCATCACGCCCCTCAACCTTTCTGCGGTACCGCGTTTGTTCAAAACACGCCGGCTGCCGATTCACGCCGCTCTGATTCATGTTTCACCGCCGGACGACTTCGGCTGGATGAGCCTGGGAGTTTCGGTCGATATCACTCTGGCGGCGGCCCAGTCGGCCGATATCGTTATCGCCCAGGTCAATACCAACATGCCCCGATCCCTGGGGCGCAGTTTCATCCATGTCAACGATGTCGATGTCATCGTCGAATACGACGAGGGGCTGCTGACCATCGATACATCGGTGGATTCTCCGCAGGCCAACCTTCTCGCCAGTCAAATTACACGACTTATAGACGATGGGTCCACCATTCAGATTGGAATGGGCACAACATCCCAGGCGATTATGTTGGCGCTATCAGAAAAGAACGATTTGGGCATACATACCCAGTTTCTCACCGATGACATCATGCACCTGGTTGCCCGGGGGGCGGTGACCAATCGTAAAAAAGGATTCAATGACGGGAAGATCATTGCCAGTACCGCCATCGGCAGCAAGAGTCTGTATGAGTACATACACGATAATCCAGGAATCGAGCTTCACCCGTCCGACTATGTCAACGATCCGGCCGTAATTGCCCGTCATAATAAAATGGTATCCATGAACGTGGCCATGACCATCGATTTGACCGGACAGGTCGCCGCCGATGCCTTGCCGTCAAACCTGTTTTCGGGCATTACGGGTATGCTTGACTTTGTCAGGGGTGCATCCCAGGCAGAAAACGGAAAATCGATTCTTATGCTCAGATCCACCACCCATAACGGAAAGGTCAGCCATGTCGTGCCAATGCTGTCTGATACGGCAACGGTCATTCCGCGTAGCGACACCTCTTACGTGGTTACCGAATACGGGGCGGTCAACCTTTTCGGCAAGAGCTTGCAGGAGCGGGCTTTGGCCATGATCAGCATCGCCCACCCCGATTTTCGTGATCAGCTATTACAGGAAGCCAAAGAAAGGGGGCTTCTCAGTCGGGAGCGAACCTTGACCGAATCTCTCCAGGGGGTTTATCCGGTCCATCTGGAGGAGGCCATCGAAATCGATGGCCAGGAAGTGCTTATCCGGCCGGCCAAGCCAGTCGACGCCCGTCGCATTCAAGAACATTTTTATAACCTCGATGAAAAGGACGTCGTTGCCCGTTTTTTTCACGAAAAAACGTATTTTGATCGCGCTGAAATCGAAGGCGTTTCTCTGATTGATTATGTAAATGACCTTACGATTTTGGCTGTGGTCGGTGATTTTGGATTCCGACAGGTGGTCGGTATCGGTGAATACCTGCTCGATCCAGCCAAAAATATGGCCGAGGTGGCATTTTCCATCAGCAAAGACTACCAGGGGAAAGGCCTGGGAAAAATACTGATCAACAAAATCAGTGCAGCGGCAAGGGAAAACGGCATTGCCGGCTTTACGGCGTATACAGTTCCCCAGAACCAGGGCATGATCAAGCTGTTCAGCAGCCTGCCGTTTCAAATCAAAACCTTTTTCGACGGTGAAATGCTGAAACTCAGCTGCCGGTTCGACGAGTTAAGGACATGATACGAGATGCCAAAAGTTACATTTATACCCCATAAAAAAGACATTCAGGCTGCAAAAGGAGACATTCTTATCCGGGCAGCCATGGAAGCCGGCGTACATGTAAATGCCTCCTGCGGTGGCGAAGGGGTTTGCGGAAAATGCCGCGTCATTATCGAGAATGGTACGGTCGACGGCGGACTCAGCGAGAGGCTCAACCAGCAGGACATCGATAATGGATACCGGCTGGCCTGCCAGAGTACGGTTACCGAGGATATCGTGGTGCGTATTCCCGTTGAGTCAGAGGTCGATGCGGCGGTGCTGAACATGCAGGCCACCCCACGACGAACAGCGCGAATCCAGGAGATGAACCTGGAGGAACTGAAAGACCAGGGACTGTTCATGCCGCCGGTGGAGAAGAAATACCTGGAATTGCCCCCGCCCACCGCTCAGGATAACCTGGCCGATGCGACCCGGCTGGTCAGTTTTTTAAAATTGCAGCACGGCGAACACCGTCTGGTGGTAGAGCTGCCGGTGATTCGGAAGCTTCCCGATGTTCTGCGGCAGGACAGTTTCAGGTTGACCGCTACCCTGGCCAGACCGGTTCACAAAGGCCGTAAAACCCGAATCATCGATGTACAACCCGGCGATACCACTGATCGGAATTATGCCCTTGCCGTCGATATCGGAACCACCACCGTTTATGCCCAGCTGATCGACCTGATCAGCGGTGTGGTCCTATCCCAATATGGAGAATTCAACGGTCAGATCAGTTACGGAGAGGACGTGATCAGCCGAATCGTTTACGCTGAGAAACCCGGTGGTCTGAAGCGGCTACATACGGTAGTGGTCCAGACAGTCAATGCGGTCATTCGCAAGGTGCTTCATCGGGCGAATCTCGACCCAGAAGAGGTTTCGTCAATTACCTTGGCCGGCAACACCACCATGACTCAATTGCTGCTCAATGTGAACCCCCGCTACATCAGACGATCTCCCTATGTCCCCGCGTCTACCCTTTATCCACCGATCACGGCTACCGACCTGGGATTGGAAGTGGCGGACCACGTGTCTGCGCTGGTTTTTCCTTCCGTATCCAGCTACGTGGGCGGAGACATCGTCGCCGGCGTCATGGGTTCGGGCGTTTACCGTACTGAGGCGCTGACCCTTTTTATCGATATCGGGACCAATGCCGAGATCGTGATTGGCAACAAAGATTGGCTGGCGTGCGCGGCAGCATCGGCCGGGCCGGCTTTTGAAGGGGGGGGGATCACCTTTGGAATGCGGGCGACCAAAGGGGCCATCGAGGATTTTTCGATTGACCCGCTGAACCAGGAGCCGATGATTATCACCATTGGAAATGTCCGACCCAAGGGGATTTGTGGATCCGGTTTGATCATTATTGTGGCCACGATTTTCGAAATGGGTATCATCGACCACCAGGGCAAATTCAACCGTGACCTCGATACGCCCCGTATTCGAGAGGTCGAAGGGATTTGGGAATATGTACTGGCCTGGAAAGACGAGACCCAGATCGATCGGGATATCGTCATCACGGAAATCGATATTGAGAATCTTATTCGGGCCAAAGGCGCCATATACAGTGCCTGCATGACCCTGCTGGCGGAAGTCGGCATGGGAATACAGGATATCGAACACATTATTCTGGCCGGCGGATTCGGCAGTTATGTCGATCTGGCCAAATCAATGACCATCGGGCTTCTACCGGAAATCGATGCGGATCGGGTTATTTTTGTCGGCAACGGCTCGTTGATGGGTGCCAAGATGAGTGCCCTGACCAACCGCATTCGGCGGGACGTGGTCGAGGTCACCCGCAAAATGACCAATTTCGAGCTGTCAGAAACAGCCTCATACATGGACAATTATGTGGCGGCCCTGTTTCTCCCCCATACAGACTTGAATCAGTTTCCCGAGCTCAAAAAACGCTTGGAAATGCGTAACGCCATGATGAAAGAATAGCCGCAACAATGCCGGAATTAAACCGGTTTTTTGGACTCCTCTATTGACAAAAATAATCGTCCAATATAAAGGGTATTCCTTGGCAACAAACCAATCAATGCGATGGATAATCATATTCTTTTGCCAAAACCCTCATCACTAAAAACGATACGACGTCTGTCATCTGACCGTTACATATACAATCTGTTATTTTACCTGCATTATAGATCAGTAAATATACTGGAAAATTCAAAATACGAAAGGAGGGGATAAGACACTTCGATTTTCCGGGCGGGTTGGTCTGCGTCCGGTTGGTGCGCATTAATTGCGTAGTGTGTAACCTCAACGAATTATTTAATTTATTGAGATTAAGGAGGTAACATTGGGCTTCGAATTTTACAAGGAATCGTACACAGGAAAGATCAAGGAGATCACCCTGGGGACGGGCGCCAATGCGGTGACCGTGGGTGGAGAGACCAGCTATCCGTTCTATCAGTTTGAAGGTGAAGTGCCCAATAAGCCCAGAATTGCTATGGAAGTCTGGGACATGGAGCCGGAAGACTGGCCTGAAGCCGCCCTGGCACCATTCAAGGGCGTGCTTTCCGATCCGGCAGCTTGGGCCAAAAAATGCGTTAAAAATTACGGCGCCGAGCTGATCGTTTTGCAGCTAAAAAGCATCGATCCGAACGGCCAGAATACAAGTGCTGAAGATGCGGCCGCAACGGTCAAAAAGGTTGCCGATGCCATCGATGTGCCGCTGATCGTCTGGGGATGCGCGAATGTTCAGAAGGACGAGGAGGTCCTGAAAAAAATTGCCGAAGTCTGCCAGGACAAACCGCTAGTCATCGGCCCGGTTGAGGATAAGAACCACAAGGGTATCGGTGCGGCGGCTATGGGTTACGGCCACACGATCATTTCCTCCTCTCCGATCGACGTCAACCTCGCCAAACAGGTCAATATCCTGCTGGAGAACCTCGGTATGCCCACAGATCGGATCCTTATCGATCCCACCACCGGCGGGCTGGGCTATGGACTGGAATACTCCTACTCCGTTATGGAGCGTATTCGCATGGCCGCACTCAACCAGGGCGACGACAAGCTGCAACTGCCGATTGTCAACAACCTGGCCAACGAGATCTGGAAATGTAAGGAGGCCAAGGAGACAGTTGAGGGAGCTCCGATTTTAGGTGATCCCGAGCGGCGAGCCGTCCTCATGGAGGCCGTTGGTGCCGTGTCCTACCTCATGTCGGGGGCTGATATTCTGATTATGCGCCATCCGGAGGCCATCCGCTTGGTGAAGGCTTACATCGATCTGATCACGGACGGTGGATCAGCCGCTGATGTTGCTCCCATCAGCAAGGCTCTGGACGACGTCGACATCGATTTCGTGGCCCTTGCCCCGAAGCTGGACCTGACCATCGAAGAGGAAAAGAAAGCCGCGCCAGCGGCCAAGAAGGCAGCCCCGGCCAAAGCAGCGCCAGCCAAACCCGCTGAGGCGCCCAAGGCGGCACCGGCACCAAAACCGGCAGCCGAGGCCAAACCGGCAACTGCTCCCAAACCGGCGGCTCCGGCGGTGGATGCCGCCAAGGTAGAGGCCGAAGCCAAGGCCCAAGCGGCAGCCGAAGCCAAGGCCCAAGCGGAAGCCGAAGCCAAGGCCAAGGCGGATGCCGAAGCCAAAGCCGCGGCGGATGCCGAAGCCAAAGCCAAGGCCGAAGCCGAAGCCAAGGCCCAGGCGGCAGCCGAAGCCAAAGCCAAAACCGAAGCCGAGGAAGCCAAAATCCGCGCCAAACGCGTCGCCGAGCGTGAGGCATTGGCTGCGGAACGTAAGAAAGCGGCCAAGGAAAATAAAATTGGTTTGACACCGGCAGGTGATCAGATGAGTCAACTGGAAAAGATGCTCTATAAAGCGGACCGTATCCACAAGCGGATTATGTAGGGGTTCGAGCTTCTCATTAACCACAATTATCCTCAACAAAGGAGGAGGAAAGCATGTCAAGACTTGTTGCATTCGCCGCCATTCAGGGTGGTTACAACATTGTTTCCAAGGTTGAAGGAAGATACAATAAAGCTTTGCAAACCTACAATGCGGACACCAAAGTCGGATTTCCCAACACCGCATACTATCTGCCGGTCATATACTCCCTGCTCGGCCTGAAGGTCGAAACATTGGAGGACATGAAAAAGCCTCTGGATTTTGCCCGCGGGTTGCTGCCGCCCCATGTAAAGGGGCACAACCACATACCGTACCTGGGACCATTGCTGGACGCCGGAATGGCGGCCCTGCTGGCTTTCGAACTCGACGAAGCTTTGAGGTATCTCGAGGAACCGGATTTTTACCTCCATTCCGAAGAACCGGATATCGAAGCCGGCAAGATCTGGCTTGGTGCGGCTGACGATACAGTTTTCCGTAAAAGAGGTGTCGAGTTCGTTGACGGTTCGGCGCCCGGGTTCGCGGCCATCGTCGGCTCAGCACCTGATGCGGAGACCGCCAAGATGATCGTGGAAGAATACCAACGCCGCAGCTTGTACATTTTCTGCGCGGCCAATCAGAACGGTACCACAGTGATCGAGCAACTCATCCAGGCCGGGGTTCAGGTGGGCTGGAATACCCGTATCGTCCCCTTCGGACCGGACATTTCATCGGCTATCTTCGCCCTCGGGTTCGCCAACCGGGCCGCCATGGCCTTCGGTGGTGTCAAACCGGGTGACTATAAAAAGATGCTGCTCTACAACAAGGACCGGATCTTTGCCTTCGTGAATGCCCTCGGTGACGTCAATGCCGAATGGGCGGCGGCGGCGGCCGGTGCAGTTAACTGGGGCTTCCCGACCCTGGCTGATACCGACATCCCCGAGATCTTGCCCACCGGTGTCTGCACCTACGAGCACGTCGTGGCCAACGTGACCCACGATAAAATGGTTGAAAGATCGGTGGAGGTCCGCGGCTTGAAGACCACGGTCTCCCAGATCGATATTCCGTGTGCCTTCGGTCCGGCCTATGAGGGCGAGCGCGTCCGTGGCGCCGATCTGTACTGCCAGATGGGCGGCGGTAAAACTCAGGCCACCGAGCTGGTCAAGATGGCTGAAATGAACGAGATCGATGACGGCAAAGTGATCGTCGATGGACCCGATATCGCCGATTTGAAAGAAGGGGACACCTTGCCTCTGGGTATTTATGTTCAAGTGGCCGGACGCGAGTTCCAGACCGATTTCGAGCCGATCATCGAGCGCCAGATCCATCACCTGATCAACTACATCCAGGGTGTGATGCACATCGGCCAACGTGATATCGCCTGGGTCCGTGTCGGCAAAGCCGCCATCGAGAAGGGCTTTACGATCAAAGACATCGGTGTCGTCCTGCACGCCAAATTCCATCAGGATTTCGGCAACATCCTCGACAAGGTCCAGGTGACCCTGATAACCGACAAGAAGAAGGTCGACGAGCTGACCAAGAGAGCCCGGGGCGAATACAAGCTGCGGGACGAACGGGTCGAGAAGATGACCGACGAAGACGTGGAGACCTATTATTCCTGCACCCTGTGCCAGTCTTTCGCCCCTACTCACGTTTGCACGGTTAGTCCGGAACGAACAGGGCTCTGCGGCGCCTACAACTGGATGGACTGCAAAGCGTCCTTCGAGATCAATCCCACCGGGCCGAACCAGCCGATCGAAAAGGGCGAATGCCTCGATGCGAAACTGGGCCAGTGGAAAGGTGTCAACGATTTTATTTCCAAGGCTTCCCGGGGGGCTATCGACCACTACAACTTCTACTCCATGGTCATTGACCCCATGACCACCTGCGGCTGCTGCGAGTGCATCGCGGCCATGCTGCCGACATGTAATGGTGTCATGACCGTGCACCGGGATTATGCTGGGGAAACCCCTTGCGGTATGAAGTTTACGACGCTTGCCGGTGTCATGGGTGGCGGTGGCTCCTCCCCGGGTTTTGTCGGACACTCGAAGTTCAACATCACCCAGGGCAAGTTCATCCTTGGCGACGGGGGACTCCTGCGCATGGTATGGATGCCCAAGAGCCTGAAGGAGGAGATCAAGGAGCGGATAATCAAGAGAGGAACGGAAATGGGTGTGCCCGATCTCTTCGACATGATTGCCGATGAGACCGTAGGGATCACCGAGGAAGAAATTATGCCCTTCCTCAAGGAAAAGGGTCATCCGGCGCTTTCCATGGACTCGATTATCAAATAGATATTAAAGACATGTCGCGTGTTGCGCGCTGAGCACGGCGCGGGCCGATTCGATTCGGCCCGCCCGGCACAGTGTACGACCTGGAACCGGCAACTCGAAACTCGACTGAAGGAGAAAAAAATGGCATTAACCGGTATTCAGATTTTCAAACTCCTGCCGAAGACCAACTGCAAGGACTGCGGGGTTCCGACCTGTCTGGCATTTGCTATGAACCTGGCTTCGGGCAAGGCTGAACTCGACAGCTGCCCTTACGTGTCTGATGAAGCACGCGAGCAATTGGCTGAAGCCTCTGCGCCTCCCATCCGACCGGTGTCGATCGGCAAGGGTGTTCGCAAGTTAACCATCGGTGGTGAAACCGTTCAGTATCGCCACGAAAAAACATTTTACAATCCCACGGGCCTGGCTGCCTGTGTCGGTTCGGATATCCCCCTGGCAGACCTCGAGAAGAAACTGGCGGTGTGGAATGCCTTCCAGTTTGAGCGGGTCGGTCTGAATCTTCGCCCCGAACTGGTCGCACTGAAGGATGTTGGCGGAGACGCGGCCGCTTTTGCCGAAAAAGCGAAGACGATTGCTGAAAGCTCCGAATTCAACCTGATTCTCATGACCGAGGATCCTGCAGTCATGAAAGCCGGCGTTGAAGCCAGCAAATTCAAACGACCCTTGATGTATGCGGCAACGGCGGACAATATCGATGCCTTTGGTAGTCTGGCAGAGGAAAACGACTTACCGCTTGCCGTCAAGGCCGATTCCGTGGAAGCCCTGGTGCCTCTGACGGAGAAGCTGACCGAAATGGGATTGAAAGAACTCGTGATCGATCCGGGTTCCAGAGAACTCAGACAATCATTTTCCGACCAGGTGGCGATGCGTCGAGCCGCTCTGAAAGATGGCAACCGGGCGGTCGGATTCCCGACCATTGTTTTTCCATGCGAGATGGCGTCCAATCTTGACGTTGAAACCATGATCGGGGCCATGTTCGTTGCCAAGTACGGCGGGCTCGTCGTCTTTTCGGATTTCAAAAGTGAAAGCCTTTTCCCGCTGCTGCTCGAACGGTTGAACATTTACACCGATCCGCAGCGCCCGATGACGGTAACAGAGGGTATTTACGAAATCGGCAATCCGGATGAAAATTCTCCGATAATGGTCACGACCAACTTCGCTCTGACATACTTTATCGTATCCGGCGAAATCGAAGGCAGCCGCATTCCTTCCTGGCTCCTGATTAAAGACGCTGAAGGCCTTTCGGTGATGACCGCCTGGGCGGCTGGTAAATTTTCCGGAGACGATGTTGGAATGTTTATAAAAAAGAGCGGTATTGCCGACAAAGTAAAACATCAGGAAGTGGTCATCCCGGGCTATGCTGCTGCGATTGCCGGCGACGTGGAGGAGGAGCTTCCCGGCTGGACCATCACCGTGGGCCCGCGCGAAGCGGCTCACATCCCCGGGTTTCTAAAGAAAAAATGACAACTGCGTGCCGGTTGAAGTATGGCCGTCTGCCATTCTTCAACCGGCGGCCGGATAACATTATCGACAAGCCAGATAGGAGGGAGAGCCAATGCTGCTGATAGGCGAGAGTTTAAACGTTATTTCGAAAAAAATCGGAAAAGCGTTCAAAGAACGTGATCCCAAACCGATTCAGGAGGAAGCCATTTTCCAGCGTAAAAAGGATATGGACTTCATCGATATCAACCTGGGGCCGGCTAAAAAAGACGGACCCGAGTTGATGCCTTGGGTGGTTCAAACCGTACAGGAAGTTGTCGATGACCTTCCTCTGGCCCTGGACACGTCCAATATTGACGCCATTGAAGCAGCGCTCAAAGTGATCAAACCCGCCACGAACGGTGCGAGTCATATGGTCAATTCGATCATGGTGCGCCCGGAGCGCTACGAACGGATGGTGCCGATCGCGGCTGAGCATGGCGCGGATTTCATCGCTCTGATGTGGGGTCCCGAAGGATTGCCGCGGGATGAAAACGAGCGTGCTGCCCTGTGTGTCGAACTCCTCTATTTCGCCAATGAAGCCGGCATTCCGAACGAAAAAATCTGGGTCGACGGCATCGTTACGCCGGTCAACATTCAACAGCCGCAGGCCATAAGCCTGATGGAATTCCAGAAGATGCTGCAGGACATTGCCCCGGGGGCTAAGAGCACCTGCGGTCTGTCCAATATTTCCAATGGGCCGCCGGACCACTTGCGGCCGATCTTGAATCAGACCTATATGGTCATGCTTGATAAATGCGGTATGATTTCGGTGATCGCAGATCCGCTTGACGACCAGCTGATTGACATTGCCAAAGGCAGACGCCAGGATATTGTCGACCTTATCTATGGAATGATGGACGGCAACGAACCGGACATTGCAGGTCTACCGAAAGAACTGCAGGACTATGCCAAGACTGTGAATGTCATTCTTGGTAAATCCCTCTATTCAGATTCCTGGCTGGAGCTATAAACAAACCGGGATCGACCTGTGTTATGCGAGGGCTATCTTTGCGGGTGCTCGCATTGAGGAACAAATAGAAAAGAGCCCTACCTTCGTTTTGGTAGGGCCCTTTTTTTTCGTACTTAAGTCCATCATTCTTGGACGAACCATCGGTGTTAGCGTAGTTGTCAAAAAAACGACCCGTTATTCGAACGTTTTTATCAACATTGCTTTTACCACCTTGCCTATTTAGGGATTTATTTTTGAGAAGCAGTATGTTTTGCTGCTCAAAATAGTGGTTCGGCAGGCCAAGTTATTAGATTAGAGCTTATGGGCTCGGCAAGCGGCTTTTGAGTTGAAATGCACTTAGTTTGCTAACCCATAACGTCAATAGCTCCCTCGGCTCGTTGGCAGGTCGTTCCGGTTCCATTCTCCCCAGCCGTCTCTGAGATGATACACTTTGTCAAATCCAGCCAGAATAAGTTTTTCGGCCAGATTTTGCGACAGGGAACAGTCCTTTCCCTCACAATAGGTGATCAGCACCGTATCCGGAGCGGTCGCTGCGAGAAAGGGACCGATATGCTCATCGAAGATTTGATCGGGGATGTTGATAGCACCGTCGATATGGCCGCTGCGGAAATCATCAACCGAGCGGGCATCCACGAAAAGTGCAGAGCCTTGGCGGAAGTGGTCGATGGCTTCGTCTAAAAAAATTTCCTGGACGCCTGCTGCCACTTCCGGGTTGTTAAAACTGGCGGTTGGCTCAACCGGAAGAGGTGCAGACCCAAAAATATTGACGGGTTTCTGCCTGGCAAAGTTGATTCCGAATGCCACGCAGCCTGAAAGAATAACGATTCCCAGCGATTCACGGATGCCTTTCCGCAGAAGTTGTTTTAATGGCATGATTCTTCTCTCCAAACCCTATTGAAACCAATGGCTATGTGAACCGGTGCATTTTGCAAATGTTCGAATGTGACTTCGTCAGAATTTCAGGTAAGACCGCGTGGCGGAAGTGTGTGAGGTATCAGAAACCGAAATTGACCAATGGGTTTTTATTCAGGGTGGCGAAAGAAAAAATTCGGGGCCACCCACAGAAATGGAAAAATCCGCTCTGACCAATGTATCCATTATTTACGATACAAACGTGTTACAAATCCTGCCGAATCGCTTGCTGCACATATGCCGGTAGATGATCGTAGATTTCAACCGGATTTCGTAGCGGTTTGCGCCGGTCGATCCGCATACCATTCGCTTCGGCTTCCGGTTTCCCCAAATCAATGGGGTCTGGTTTGGTACGCAGGGGTTGCCCACTGGTGTCGGTAACCGGCAAAACGATCGGCCCCTCCCCTGTCAACACATCGCATTGCTGCCCGTTTCGTAATGATATGATACTGCCGGGTGGGCAAATACCCAGTGCTTTTACAAAAGAGTGCAGTATGAACTGCAGCATCCGATCTTTCTCGGCGTATTTGCGGAATATATCCGTCACAACGCTGACCGGGTTGAGTGCCTCTTTGTAGCACCTTTTAGAGGTCATTGCATCATAAATATCGACCAGTTTCGCCACTTTGACGTACGGCGGAAACTCGATTGGCAGCTTGTCGGTCGGATAACAATTGGTCTCACTGCGGTACAGTGCACTGTGATGATGTTTTACTATGTTCTCGAACGTCACGTTTTTGAGACGGTTGCGGTTAAGGCTTTTACATACGAATGGGTCTTGATAAGGTCAAATTCTACCGCTGTCAGGCGCCCGGGCTTGTTTAGAATCTCTCCTGGAATCAGGACTTTTCCGATATCGATGCGCCGCTTCAATTATCGCCGTCCTTCCGTTTCGGGTGGTGCCATGGGAGGATTTCCAGTATCCATCTGACACAAAACTTTTATCGCTATGGACAGATATTGTTTGGAGTGAAAACCCGGGTTGTGCATGGGAAAAAAGATGACATATGATACAATAGGTAACTGGATGGTTATCGGGCATGGGCGGCGGATCTTTAGAAGGACGGCAAAACAAATCGTTTGATCTTCCAGCAAGGTCGGTTGAGCCAACCAGGATGAAACATGACGCAATGGGGTCGGGTTCGCTCATTACCCGCCAATGGAACTTGTGAGATACCTGGTAGCCGAAGATCCGGGTTAGACGGTGGAATCCTCAGCAGATTCTTAAACGTGGGTGGAATAACGGAATTAAAACCGTCCAGCTGTCCCCGGGCGCTGAAAAATTAGTATCGAGATTCCCCGCGGGATTGTTGGAGGCCTTGAAAACGGTCATAACCTTTGTTAGCCTTATGTATGAGTGATCGGGATGTTTACCCATCACAGTGGGTGCCCAATAACGTTCTATTATTTGATTTCTTGTCAGATCTTCAGGAATCACTGCGACGAATATTCAAACACTATCTTTATTTTAGACACGCAAGATACACGTATTGAATCCGCCAGAGGATTTCCGCATACAAACTGGAAAGATTGGTGTCCATGATCAAGTCCAAAGCGCTTGAAGTCAATTTGGCTAGCTTCCGGATCGATGTCGACATCGACTCGAAGTATGCAACACTCCAGGATATTATGTCCCGGTATTTTGGGTTAATGGAAGGGTTCAACACTTTTCTGAAAGAACTCTCCCATCCCTATCGTAACTGGAATTTCATTATTGCCGAAGCCAGGCG
>Ga0316197_10000477_pt1 | contig 27680 bp, 32 predicted proteins | sample OudBiesiAoxic_MG_FD_204939 | JGI IMG/M metagenome (GOLD analysis project Ga0316197, IMG submission 204939) | Coastal sediment microbial communities from Oude Bieten Haven, Netherlands - site A oxic | ecosystem: Environmental > Aquatic > Marine > Coastal > Sediment | place: Netherlands... | reverse complement strand
TAGTAGTTGAATCAAAAGAAGGAAAGGAAAAACTTCGTCCTTTAATTAGATTTAATACAAATCAAAATGATACTTCCTCAGCTATGATTATTATTTTTGGAGATATGAAATGTTATGAAAAAGCAGAAAAAATCTATGGGAAAGCTGTAGAAAAAGGTCTTATGCCTGAAAATGTAAAAAAAGAATTAATGAATTTTTTTATGCCTGCTTATGAAAATGCAACAAGGGAAAAAATGAATGACATTGTAAAAATTGATTCAAGTCTTTCAGCTATGCAACTTATGTTAGTTGCAAGATCCCATGGATATGATACAAATGCTATAGGTGGATTTGAAGAAGATAAATTAGCAGAAGCCTTTGGGCTTGATCCAGAAAGATATGTTCCAGTTGTAATTATTGCCATTGGAAAAGGAAATAAAACTTCATATGAATCTGTAAGGTTAGATGTAGAAGATATTATATCTTTTAAATAAATATTCAAGGAGAAAAATTATGATAAAAATCACAGCCAAAGCAAATGTAAAAAAAGAAAATAGAGATCTTTATTTAAAGGTCGCTTCAGTATTAATAAAAGCAAGTAGAAATGAGGAAGGAAATATTTCATACGGATTATTCCAAGGCACTAAAAATCCTTCTATTCTAACATTTATAGAGGAATGGGAAAGTTTTGAAGCTATTAAAATCCATGAAGAATCTGAGCATTTCAAAACAAATATTGCAAAACTAATTGAATTAGCAGAATCTATAGATATAAATTTATACAACCAAATTTTATAAATTTAAAATATAAAAGGGATATTATCATTTTAAATACAGGTTTAAAATTATTGGAAACTATAAATATTCCTATATATATAGGAAAGTAATCAAATCATAAAAAATGAAGATTGACCCTTTTGAGTCAAACTTCATTTTTTTATTGTCTAAGAAAATATAAATTATACTTATTGGTATAAACCTCACCTTACTTTTTTATAGACTATCCATGGAAAATTTTATAGAGCCTATGTTTTTTGCATTTTGTAATAATAATCTACAGTTTTCATTAGGTCTTATTAAAGTGAATGTTTTTCCCAAAGCCTCATATCTTCCTGCAATTGCACTAATTGTTTCTATACCTGAAAAATCCATTACCTTGGCATATTTAAGATCTAAGATTACATTCATAGGATCTCTATTCACATCAAATATTTCTTTTAATTTATAAACTGAACCAAAGAATAAAACACCATTTATTTTATAGATCTTTTCCCCATTTTCGCCAGTTTCAATATTGGCGTATATGATCTTCCCTTTTTCCCAGGCAAACATAAGAGCTGATAAGATAACTCCTACAATAACTGCAGTTGCTAAATCTTTAAATATAGTTATAAAAGTTACTGCTAAAACCACCATTACATCTGATTTAGGAATCTTTCCACCATATTTTAAACTCTCCCATTTGAATGTACCAACAACTACCATGAACATAACTCCAACCAATCCAGATAGTGGAATAGCATTTGTAAAAGCAGAACCAAACAACATAAATATCATCAGTGTAATCGATGCAACGATTGCTGAAAATCTAGTTCTTCCACCTGATTTTACATTTATAATAGATTGACCAATCATGGCATCTCCACCCATACCTCCAAATAGACCATTTGCTAAATTTCCTAAACCTTGAGCAAAAAACTCTTTATTAATTTTACTTTTTGTATTAGTCATCTCATCTATTACCCTACCTGTCAATACAGCTTCTGTCAAACCTACAAGTCCTCCTATCAAAGCATATGGGAAGATTATTTTAAACGTATCTAAACTAAGAGCTACATGAGGAATATAAAATGTTGGAAGATCTCCCTTTAATTCCATCCCTGCAAAATCTTGAACAGTTCTTAAAGAATAAATCCCATAGTGATTCATAAGAGTAGAAGCAATTGTTACAGTTACTATAGCAACCAAACTTGAAGGTATTGCACTAGTTATCTTTGAAGTGAAGTAAATTATAGCCATAGTTACTACTACAAAGATAATCATAATCACTAGATCTTTTGTTGGCATCCAATTTCCATTGATTTTAAATTGGGAAAACTGAGCGGTAAACATAACAATGGATAAACCATTTAAAAATCCTAATGTTACTGAATACGGGATAATTTGTGTATATTTTCCAAGTTTAAATACTCCTAATAACATTTGGATAAGCCCCATGAGAATAACTGTGGCAAATAAATATTCTAAACCGTGAGTTGCTATTAAAGATGCAAAAACGACTGAAATAGCAGCTGTAGAAGAACTGATCATTGCTGGCCTTCCAGTAAAAATAGCTGCGACCAATCCCATAACTACTGCACCTTTTAAACTCAATATGGGACTTACTCCTGCAACAAAAGCAAATGCAACAGATTCAGGGATAAGTGCCAACGCAACTGTCATTCCAGATAAAATTTCATTTCTTAATATTTTTTTAAACATACTAACCTCCTTAGAATAAGTTGTTCGAACTTGAACAACTCAGACACTATAACACGTTTTTAAAGTTTGTTCAACCTCGAACAAATGAAGTGTGTGGTATAATAGATATATATTAAAATTAAAGGGGGAAAAATGAAAGAAAGTGTAGTAGAGCTTCTAAAATGCGTAAATAAAAGATTTAACGATAATTTAAAAGCAGAATTTAAAAATAAAGAGATCCCAATAAAATTAAAGCATATCGATCTTTTTATAATTTTATACAAACAAGGGGAAAAAACAGAATTTAAAAATTTAGTTAAAATTTGGGGGATCTCTAAATCCACTGTATCTGAAACTATAACAAGATATGTTAAACTCGGGTTATTAAAAAAAGATAACACAACTCTAGATAAAAGATTGGTATATATCTCACTTACTGAAAAAGGTAGCGACTATACAGAAAAAATAAACAATATTACTGCTGAATATTCCATTAAAATCAACGGATTATTAGGTGAAGATAAAAATAATTTAAAAAATATTCTCAAAACTATAATTAAATCAGATATATAAAAGCAACGTGACGTCCCATCTTAGATACTAAAAAAAAGATAAAGTTCATATATGAACTTTATCTTTTTTTATAGTCAAAATAAATTTATTTATACATATTTCCCATTGTAAATTCTAAATCAGCAAGAATACCCATAAAAATAATAATCATAGCCACCATATATTTTGTATTATTTCGTTTAGATTTAACAAAATCATCTTTTGTTTTCCCATCTACCGAAATAATATCTTTTAAGTAACAATGATAATTATTCTCAAACCAAATAATATAATCTAAACAGGTATAATCTCTTTCGAATTTAACAATTTTACTTTTCTTTATCCTCTTATTGTGATCGTAAAATTCAACTAAACCAGATAATTTTTTTATTTCCTTTTGTTTTAATCTTAAAATTTCTTCCATAACAACTCCTCTTTCCTTAAATTTTTAGTCTTTTTTTAATTTTTTTAATTGATTGATTATATTACAAAGTAAGAAAACAATCAATACTTTCTATATAGAAACTACATAACTATATGGAAACTACTTCACATATAATACTTTTAATGATATTGTTATTGTGAAGAAAAAAACTAAAAATATTAGGAGGATATCAAATATGATTGCAATGGTTGTACAAATAATAAGTGAGAAAAATGACATTCAAAAAATAAAAGAAATTGCAGAAAAATTGGTAATAGAAACAAAAAAAGAAAAAGGGTGTGTAGAATACGATTTTTATATCAGTATAGAGGACAGTACATCTATGTCTTTTATTGAAAAATGGGAAACCAAAGACGATTTAGAAAATCATTTAAACTCTGAACATTTTAAAAAACTGTATCCTGAGATATGTAAATATAAGATTGGTGGAGAAACCGTTTTATACGAAAAATATAAAGTATAAATAAAATTAATATATATATAAAACAATGTGACTTTAGATCCAAATAACAATAAATTTATAAACTTTAGGAGTTGAGATATATTTATGAAAGTAGTAGCATTTAATGGAAGTCCAAAGGTAAATGGTAACACTAAACAAGCTATCGATATTGTAGCCGCTGAATTAAAAAAAGAAGGGATAGAAGTAGAAGTTATCCACGTTGGAAATAAAATCATCAGAGGCTGTTTAGCCTGTGGTCAGTGCAGAGTCAAATTAGATGATAGATGTATCATAAAAGATGATAACTATGTAAATGAATGGATTCAAAAAATGAAAGAAGCTGACGGTGTAATCTTAGGATCACCTGTACATTACTCTGCTATTGCTGGGACAATGAAATCATTTTTAGATCGTGCATTTTACGTTATGGGTGGATCATCTATGCTAAGAAATAAAGTAGGTGCTTCTGTTGTAGCAGTTAGACGTTCTGGAGGAATTCCAACTTTTAATCAGTTAAATAACTTTTTAAATTATTGTGAGCTAACTATGCCGACTTCTAATTACTGGAATGTTATCCATGGTACAGCTCCTGGAGATATCGAACAAGATGAAGAGGGAAAACAAATTATGAGAGTTTTGGGTAAAAATATGGCTCACCTTTTAAAATTAGTTGAAAATGGTAAAGGCAGAGTAGAAGCACCAGAAATTGAGCCCAAAACATATACTAATTTTGTAAGATAATAAATACTCCATATCATGTTGTAGGAAAGATGAATTTTTATAATTTAAACCCCAATGAACGTTCTACTTTTTTTGGACAAAGTGTTTATGTGGATGATATTAAAGGTGAAGATTTTAAAATCGAACTCAGTGAAGTTATTATAGAAAATTTCTTATAGAATAAAAGCCCTCCTAATTTATATGAATTAGGAGGGTTCTTTTTTTAGTTAATCCACCTATTTTTCAAGCCTAAAAAGTGATAGTTCTCCTTTAATCATCTAAAAATTCCCTGTCATTCACCTTATAAATAATCATATCTTTTTTCTTTTTTTTTAAAATATTCATACAAAAAGTCCATATAAAAGAGATATTTCCTTTTAAATTAGAGATACAGATGATATACTATTTAAAATGTTGTAAATATTAATTTTTATACGAGGGGGACAGATCATGGCAAATAAATTAGGTTTTTGGAGTATTATCTTACTTGGAATAAATACAATTCTTGGGTCAGGGATCTTTCTCCTTCCGGGAAGTTTTTACATATCTTTAAACGAAAGGGGCGTTTTCCCTACACTAATTGTTATCATTACTGTCATTTCTATCTCTCTTTGCTTTGCAGAAGCCTCAGGAATTTTTGAAGGTTATGGAGGTCCCTATATATATGTAAGGGAATCCATGGGGGAGTTTATGGGATTTCAAGTGGGATTTATGAAGTGGGCTATTTCTCTACTTGCTTGGGCAACTATGGCTATGGCTTTTTCAAATCTTATTTCAACTTTTTTTAATATCGGACATATTCCTTATATTGAAAAAATCTTTGCAGGATTTCTAATTGTCATACTATCCTATATCAACTTTTTAGGAGTAAAATTAACAAAAAATTTAAATAACATAGTTACCTTAGGAAAAATAATTCCAATTTTATTATTTGTCTTTATAGGTATTAAATATATAGGAGACAGTAATCTACTCCTTATAACAAGGGAACCTAGAGGATTAATAACTGGGATCAAGGATCCTATCTTAATTTTCTTCTTTGCATTTACAGGTTTTGAAACAATTGCAGTAGCAGCCAAAGATATGAAAACTCCCCTTAAAAATCTACCAAAGGTAATTATTAGTGTTGTCATTGGTATTATAATACTTTACATTATCCTTATTTTTTCTATATTAGGAATTTTAGGAGGGAATATAGAACCAAATTCATATCCTATATTTGATGCAGCTCATCTACTACTTGGATCTCTTGGAGGAATTTTTTTCTCATCAGGTGTAATAATATCTATTGTTGGTATCAACGTTGCCACTTCATTTACAAGTCCAAGATCTATAGTAGCATTATCTGAAAAAAACACTATGCCGAAATTTCTTGCAAAAAAAAATAAATATGGTGCCCCTAGTGCTGCAATTATTCTTACTGGAAGTCTTTCATTATTGTTGATCCTTATTGGAGGAAATTTTAACACCTTAGCTTCATTTTCTGTGATTTCGAGAATTTCACAGTATTTACTCACATCTATAGCTGTTATTATATTTAAAAAACGTGGTATTGAAGGCTCTTTAGTTTTACCAGGAGGATACTTAATTCCTCTAATTGCCTTAGTCTCTATGGGTCTTTTATTTTATAACTATCTAATCTATATAACCACTATATTTTTAATATTTTTTCTGATTGGAAAATGCTTCTATAGTTATAATCGCCACCCTAATAAAAACTTTAGAAAGTTTAATCCATTTTCTAAAAATATAGAAAACTTCTAAATATTAATTAAAAAAAATGACTACCAAAGCAAATATATTAGTTGACATATTAAATGATAAAGCTAAATAAAATTTCCATTAGATATAAATAACCCCTAATATAAATATTAGGGGTTTATTTTATGCTCTCTTACCTTTAGAATTAATCAATTTTTTATTTTTCTCTCGAATACTCATACTATATAGAAAAATACCTAATCCAATAAAAATAATTCCTATAATCATATTTGTAGTAAACAAATTTCCAAAAACTATAACAGAAATAAAAATAGTAAAAATACTTTGAGTTGACATTATTACAGAAGTTTTTTCAGCATCTACAAATTTTAAAGCCTGATTCTGTGCTGTGTAACCAAAGGCCGTGACTACAATACTCAGATATAATATATTTAATGTTAAAGTCTTGGTCAAATGAAATGAGGGTTCATTAAATACACTAATAAATATCAGAGAAAAAAAGCCACATAAAAACATCTGTATAACAGAAAGTTTTTTATAGGACATCTTCTTAGAATTTTGTTCTAAATATACAATGTTTAAAGCAAAAAAGAATCCACTTAAAATAGAATAAAAATCTCCTACACTAAATCCATTGAGATAAAATCCATTTTTATTAATATAAAAAATACCAATTATTATTAGAAGTGAATAAGATATATTCATTGCACTAAACTGTGCCTTTTTTAAAATTCGTTTAATTATTAGAGTAAATATTAAATAGGAGGAAAATAGTGCAGCACCTCTTGCTGATGATATATATAACAATCCATAACTCATGGTAAAGAACATTATAAAAACAAATACAGATGAGCAAAAGCATATTTTCATCTCTTCTTTATTTAACTTTTTAAGTTCTTTAAAATATATTATAGATAATATCACTCCTCCAACAAGAAATCTAATTGTTAATAAAGAAAAAACTCCTACTCCTAAATTAAAGGAATATTCCATAGAAGGGTATGCACTCCCCCAGATTAATGAGGCAAAAATCAACAGTACAATCCCATATAAATTGGTCATTTTCTCTACCTCCTATTTTTATAATCAAATTAATTTTTCTCTCTCTTAATTTATAATTTCTAATCGCGATTAGATTATTACTATAGTTATAGTTTATAATTTCACATAAGTCAATACAATGGTCTAAAGGAATAAGGACTTTAACTAACAATGATAAAATAATATAATTTTAAAATAAAAATTTAAACTTTTTTTACCTAAGTGCCGTCTGATAAGTATAAGCAAATGAAAATAATATTTTTTCGTTTCTTTCTTTCCTTAAAATAAAATAGATAAACAAAAATCTCCTAACTGTGTGACTATTACAGTTAGGAGATTTTTGTTTTTTTGATGATATATATTATCCCAAAATAAGTTCTAAAGTAGAATTATTTTTTTTATAAATTATAGGTATATCTAATTAATTGACTAATCATCAGCTCTCAGTGTTAACGCTTGGATATTTAAAATATCAATCCCTTTGTATAAACTTTCAATACACAATGGCTCATAACTACCGATTTTCATCTGGTGTTCAATTTTCATCTTATAATTTTGTAATTCCTTTAAATATTTCTCTATTACTAAATAATCAGATCTATAATCACTAGTTTTTAATTTTGAATCCTTCATTTTAAATCCAACATGCATACTAAGCCACATACTCTCATTACTAATAAGTGAGCTTAATTTAGAAATTGTATGATTTGGACCTTTTTTTAGAATAAAATCACAGATATTACCACCATTATCTATTATATATTTAATAGACTTTTTTAGTGGCAATTCATTTGATATACACAGAAATGCTAAATTTCCTTTTACACCTATTTTTTTTAGTCTCTTTTTCAAATCTATAAGTGAAGTATAATCATACGATAGAAAAATATACAATCCCTCTTCTTTAAAAATTTTATTTGTATCCATAATTAATAAATCTGAATCTGCATTAGAAAATAAGAGACCTTCTTTACAATCTATTTTTTCCATAAAATCTGCTACGCATTTACCACTCATCATAATTTGGAGTATATGATCATTTGTGATAGTCACCATAGATGCTTTTTTAATATGATTTTCAGCTTCCATTTCTTTCATTTTTTCATAGTATTCTAAGTCATCTATTATAATACCATCTCTAATCCATAAAACAGAATTACATGTACAAACTAAATTTCCACTGTATATCATATTATTATAAATATTCGCATCTTGTATAGACAAATTACTATTACACTTCACACAGGATAAGTGATTTAAAATTTGAAACGGTATTCCAATAGATTCAGTCTCCACTTCAATAGAGATATTATTTTTATAATGTTTTAATCCCTCTATTTGATTTTTAATATTCACCACTTGACTTTCTAATGATATAATTTTATTATCAATAGTTTCGTATAAATGGTCTCTTTCTTCTGACAAATACACTTTTCTAAATTTTTTATATGCTTGAAGTAATTGAATTTCCTTAATTGAAAACCCAATTGATTTTAGATGGATAATATCTTCTATATCTTTTTTACACTCATCATCATAATCAAAATATCCCTTTTTTTTACTAGGAATAAGCAGATTTATATCTGTGTAATATCTAACGGTTGATTTATTTATACTAAACATTTTTGCAAATTCAGAAATTTTCATATTATACTCCATCTCAAAACGTGCAGTTAAGTACACGGTTTAGTTAATTTATTTATTTTTTTCGTATTGACATGTAGGTAACTACTAATTGTATCATATGAAATAACAATTTATAAAATAAAAAGGAGAACTATATTATGAGTAACAAATTAACAATACCACAATCAAAATTCATTTGCTTCATCTCGGTAATAATCGCATGTCTTACCCCTAAAATTTATAAAAAATTTCTAGGTGATCCATCCACTCAAACTGAGTCACTATTACATGCTATTCCAATTGAGCTATTTTTAGTTATAATTATACTAATTATTTGCTATAAAATTGGTTTTAAAAACGTAAGTTTATCTAAACCTAGATGGAAAAAATTATACTGGATAATACCAGAAATAATAATCATCATCATCATCATCATCACTACGATAAAAAAACCTGTTTCTGAGCCTTCTTACTTAATTGTAGGTAAATTATTATTTTTATCTATCTTGATTGGAATCTATGAAGAATTACTTTCAAGAGGTATTATCCTTCATATTTTTTTAAAGTTTGGTAATGTTAAAAGAGCCATTATATTTAGTGGGATAATCTTTGGAATGTTTCATCTTTCTAGTTTTAACGGCTCTAATGGTGTCCATACATTCCAACAAATTATAGAGACTGTTACTGCAGGTATCTATGCAGGTGTTTTAACTCTTGCATTACGGTCTTTAATACCACTTATCTTTACACATACATTCTTTGACTTTTTCCAATTTGTTTCAATGTATTTTAATAGTTTAGATAAAGTAACTGTGGTTAATTCAGTTTCACCTTCATTATTTGATATCTCATGTTACTTCTCATCGTTATTATATTTATTTATTGCATTAGTTATTTATCTATTTGAAAGAAAGAATATAGCTGAGTATACCCAAGAATTAAAATCTAAATCTTCTGAAATTATTATTTCAAATTTTGAATTTTATTTAAATATTTTAGTAATGATAATAAGTATTGTCGCTATTAATATAATCTTTTAATATAAACTTGAAAATAAAGTAATATTTTTATGTAAAAATTTAAATTAAATAAAACCCTAGCATACATAATTAGAGGATTTAGAATATCCCCTCAGTAATAATATATATAAGTTTTAATAATTATTAATTACTAAGTGAGGAGGGTATACTATGTTAAAAAGTGGGAGAACACCTTTACTGAGAGCTCATAAACTAGAGAAACTATTAGATGTAGGAGAGATCTATCTAAAATTAGAAGGAGCTAATCCAGCTGGTCACAAACACGACAGGATCGCAGAGGTTTTAGTAAAAGATGCTATGGCTCATAAATATACAGGGATCGTTGTAAATGGTTCGGTTAGTTATATTAATTCTATCTTATATTATGCAACTTTAGAAAATTTAGATATTGTGATCCCTTTGTTTAAAGGGGAAAGATGGAAAATGATAAAATTTAAAGATAAGGGGATTTTGGATTTAAGATCTTTAAAATTTAAGTCACAATTAGAAATAATAACAAAAACTGCAGAAGAAAAAAATTATTATCTGGCAACTGAAGGTTATACCAATACTCATATCAGTCAAATGATTTTAGAAAACTTAACAGATGAAATTTTTAAAAAATTAAATTATAAAGTAGATACTATATATACTCAATTAAGCTATGGATATACATTGACTAGTATACATAATTACTTACTAAAAAAATGGATGAATGGTGAAATTGAAAATTTTTCAAATATCATATGTGGAACTTGGGGAAAAGGAAATGCAGTATTTCAATATTTTCAAAGAACTAAAGAGATCAAAAATAAAGTGCTAGAAGGATTTAAGGATGAGGAGTTATCTAGAAATCATATATTATTAGACATAGAATTATTAGAACAAAGTTTTTTAGATATCAATGAAACTAATGGAGAAGTTATTTCTATCAGTAAAGAGCTCCTAAAAGAAAGTGTAAAAATTTTAAGACAGAAAGAGCAGATAAAAGTAAATGAACAAGAAGCATATTCTTTTGCAGCTTTTTATAAATTAGTTAAAGAAAAAAAAGTAAAGAACGGAAGACATGTAATCATCCTAAATGAAGGTAAGAATATTATAAATATTGAAAATTTAAATGATCATGATGAAATCTCTAAAGACAAATTAGTAAAATTAACTAGGGAATTACTGGTACAATATTCAGATTCTGTACTAGAAACAGAAGATGCAATAAAAAATGCCATCGATAAAGGATTTATATTATTAGCTTCTCGTAACGGCGTATATGAGGGAGTTTGTATTATTGTTAATCTTGGATTTGAGAAATTTATACCAAAATACCATTTGGCATATATTGGAACAAATAAAGCGAGTAAAGGTAGAGGGGTCGGAACTGAATTAATACAGCGTGCTGTTGACTTAACCGACGGGAATTTATCATTGCATGTAGATTTAGATAATAAAGGAGCTAAAAAACTATATAAAAGACTTGGATTCTACCATGCTTATAATCGTATGATATACCGTGGTGAAAAAGATCCTCAAGTTTAAAAAAAACAGGTGAAAGATATGGGATTTACACCTAAAGATAAAAATGAAATATGCAAATTGAGCAACAACTATAGGAAAAAAATAAAGAAAAAGGAGTAGATAATGAAAAAATTGTTTTTAATGTTTTTATTTTTAAGTTCAATGGCTTTTTCACAGACTTATGTTGCGTGGAGTGCTGATGTTAATGAAGAAGGTATTGTAATTGTTAATTGTGAGTTAAGTGGTGATATTTTAATGTCTCTTAGTACAGATGTTAATGGCTTCGATGCCTTTGGCGGTTTCGATAATTTTGATGATTTAGACGGCTTTGATGGTTTCGATGATTTTGTTGCCTTAGATGAATTTAATTCAAATTACTTATCAGAGGATTCTTTAGAATTAGAAGTTAGTGTTGATGAACATGCAGATTATTCGATTATTCATTGCGAATTAGTTGACATAGATACCTATGAAACTCTATCACGTTATAGTTTTGAAGCAAACAATGAATATTACATAATCGATTAAGGATACTAAATAGCTTGTATCGCCTTTATCTAATGGTCTATACTACTTAATACTAGTCCATAGGTTGGAGGGCTTTAAAATCAAAGTGAAGGATTAAAATTTGTATTTGTATTTTCTATAAAATTGTTTATAATTAAACTAAATTTAAGGTTTTATGAATAAAATTTAAGGTTTTTTCCTCTGAAACTATGTTATAATTAATTTTATATAGTATATATACTTGTCGTTGTTTCGATGTGGTTAGAAAATACATCAACATCTTTATCTAGAAATGTTGAATAAAAAATAAAAGGCAAACCATAAGAAATTGTGGGACGCAAAACTATAGGGTCTTTAAAAAGATAGCCAGCTATAATTAATTTTATAGCTCTTTTTTTTATAAAAATAAAGTTAAAAAATTAAATTCTGATCATTCCTTTTGATTTCAACATAAATATTATATACCAACTTTAAAATAACATTATTGTTAAAGGAGTGATAACTGATGGTTAAAAAAAATATTATTTGTTTAAGGTGTAAAAAAGAATTTATTTCTGAAGTTGATTCAAAGGGAATCCCATATAATAGGATATGTAGTAAATGTAAAAAAAGTGTTCAGAGGTTTGGAAGAGGGGTAAGCGGAACTGCTTAAATAAAAATAGGAGGAGAATATGAGTTCTTTATAATTGGAAATTTCTATTAATTTTTGAATAGAAAAATTTTCAGTTTAAAATTTTTAGGAGAGCTAATTCAATAAGGAAATTGTTTTTTTGTATAGATAATAGGTTATAAGGGATATTTTAAAAAATATCCCTTTTTGCTTATTTTTGATTTAAAATTTCTATTAATATTGATATTACGTCAAGGTTCAGTCATTCGATATCATGGTTTGATATTGCTCGTTACTTAGTTTTTTGCTAATATTTTTTTCATAGATAAAAGGATTTATATTGTTTTATCTATATATTTAAGATAATGAAATCGATATAACCGATTACATACATATATCAAAGAAAAAGTATGGAGGTAACTGATTATGACAACTCAAGATTTTTATAACAAAATTTATGAGTGGTCACAGAGTTACATAGGGGAAAAGAGAGGTAATTCCTGTGGGACTCATTTTAAAACTCTGTGAATCTCTGTGTCAAAAAGAGGAGGAGAAAAATGAAAACAATAATCATAATATTTATATTAACGATTAGTGTAAGTTTAATTAGTTATAGAAAATTAGTTGATCAAAATCAATTGCAAAATAGATACACTAAAGTTAAAATGAATTTTAAAAATAAATTTACAAATAAAAAAGTTATTCTTTATTGTGAAAATGGAAAAGTTATACATGAAGGAAGTTTTAACAATGGGAAAAAAGATGGAGAATGGATTACCTATTATAAAGGCGAAAAAATCAAATCTAAAGGGAATTTTAAAAACGGAAAAAAAGACGGAATATGGATTACTTATGATAAAAGCGGGAAAATCGAATCTAAAGAAATTTATAATGATGGAAAAATAACTAACCTTGATACTATATCAAGGTTCAGTCATTCGAATAAAACCAAAATTCCTAAGTAAAGGTGAGGTTTCGTTGGGTTTGGAGGGATTAAAATCAAAGGAAAAGGATTAGAGTTTAAAATAGATCAAGCTCACCATTTACTCGTAAATTAGAACAATTAAAGAGTAGAATATATTAAAGATATTTATTGGTATTGCAAAGGAAATTGTGATGATCAATTAGAAAGAAAATACGGAAGAGGTGCATGGGAAGATATAGAACGACTCATAGAATTAAAACAATTTAATATGTTTTAGTAATATAATATTCTCCTTTATTGTTACATTTCCACTATTCTTTATTATATCTTTAACTACCTATGTCTATTGGAAAATTTGAAAGTTTTTTATTGTCAGACATTTCCCTTGTATAAAAAAATTATCCCGCTACAAATTTATAGAAATTTTGAATTAATTTTTAGAGTTACACAAAATTTTCAATAATTCCATAAGATTGTTTCAATAGAATCTTATTTATTATTTCTCTTCATTTTTCCCACCAAAGTTAGATTCCCATTTAGCTAGGACCTCTGATTTATTCTCCGCTGCCCAATTAAAGTCGTTTTTGATTAACTGCTTATTTGGGTTTGCTGGAAAACCTACTGGGACCTTGGCTCCTACATCTGCACCTGTTATTGCATATTGTTTAGCATATGCCTTCATTGCATCGTTTGATATTGCCCAATTTAAGAATACATTAGCTTCTGGTTTCATATTTTTCTTCTTGATAAGCGCATTTGCCTCTGAATCCCAACCAGATCCTTCAGTTGGAAAGATAACTTCTACTGGACTTCCACTGTTTTTTAGAGATACTCCAGGATAACCATAAGAAATTCCTATTACATACTCTCCTGCTGCTGCCATCTTAGCAGGTTTTGATCCTGAGTGTACATATACACCTATGTTTTTATCTAGCTTATTTAAGTAATCCCATCCCTTATCTTCACCCATTAACTGTAATATTGCTGAGACTGTTAGGTAGCCAGTTCCTGATGAAGCAGGGTTAGACATAGTGATTAGTCCTTTGTATTTCGGATTTAACAAGTCTTTATAGTTTTTTGGGACAGGTAGCCCTAGCTTTTTAAGCTCTATAGTATTTACAACAAACGCTGTCATCCACGCATTGTTTCCTACCCATTTTGGTATCTTGTTTTGATCTCTTAACTTTTTATCTATTCTATCTAACCCCTCTGGTGAATATGGCTCTAATAATCCTTCTTTGTCTAATAAGAGTAGACCAGTTGCTGCAGTTCCCCACACTACATCAGCCTGCGGATTTCCTTTTTCTGCGAGAAGTTTTGAGATAATAATCCCTGTTGAGTCTCTTACTATATTTAATTTAATTTCTGGATGTGACTCTTTAAATGATTCTAGATATACGGGTATCTGTTCATTTTCTAATGCTGTATACACATTAATCGACTTATTTTTAGTTACTTCATTCTTCTTTCCACAAGCTGTAAACAATAGTGTTCCTATCATTAATCCAAATAATATTTTTTTCATTAGTTTTCTCCTTTTTATATTTTAATCTGATATATAAGTATTTTTTATTAGTTTTTTTCTTATAAAGTTTACTACTAGTTTAAATATAATATTTGTCAATATTATAAGTACTGCCATTGCTGCCGCTTTTGCTGTTTCTCCATTATCATCTAAGTTAATCATTGCAACTGAGGCCGGTGTTGCACTCGATGTATAGATAAATACTAGTACTGATACCGTTACCATTGAATTTACAAATAGATATGTAAACATCTCTATAATTGCATCTAGTGATAGTGGTCCACTTACCTTAACAAATGTTTTATACCAAGGAATTCCTAAGGAATCACTCACTGCCTCAAACTCAGCATCTAGCTTCTTTAGGGCGGTATTAGCTGTTAAGAATGTTACCGAAAAGAAATGTATTAAGTTTGCAAGTATCATTATTCCCCAAGTTCCATAGAGACCATTAAATGGATTTGGTATATTCATTCCTAAGATCTCAAAACTTGTTGCATTAAAAAACAAGATATATGAAATTCCTATTACTAATCCAGGAAGAGCTAAGGGTATTAATGCTAGTGCATAGCAAACCTTTCTAAGTATCTTATACCCTTTTGATTTTCCTATTAAGTAAGAGCTTGTAAATATAATTATTGTTCCTACAATTGCTGTTACCATTGCTATTCCAATAGATGATTTATAGTAGTCAAATGAAGTTCCATTTAAATTATTAAATGAAAAATTTTCTAGTGTTAAGTGTAAGCTATATGGCCATGTCTTAATAAGTGCTGCCATTAGAACTACGCTTATAAGTAAGATAATTAGTCCAGATATAAGTGTACAATATCCTTGGAAGAATCTATCTATTATTTTATTCTCCTTTATTACGTATTTTTTTGATTTTGCATTAAATGTACCTCTTTGCTGTTTCTGAAGATACATATCTACTGTAAATGAGATAATAGCTGGAATCATAAGTATTATACTCACTACAGCTCCCATTGTAATATTATGTTGTCCCACTACCTGCTTATATACATCTGTTGCTAATACATTATAGTTTCCTCCAACTACCTTGGGAGCTCCAAAATCTGTAAACGAAAGCACAAAAGCTACAAAGAATGCTGATACAAAACCATATTTTATACTTGGAAGTGTTACTGTGAAGAATTTTTTTATCTTTCCAGCTCCCAAAGTATCCGCAGCTTCATAGAGGTTATAATCCGCCATAGAAAGAGCAATACTTAGTAAGAGATATGTCTGTGGAAGAGTATATATTACTTCTGACATTATAATCCCTAGGCTCCCATATAGAGGAATCTTTACCGTAAATGGTAAAAGACCAAAGAAACCATTTGTTAAAAGTCCCTGTCTTCCAAATAAATATACAAGAGAGATACCATGCATCATTGTTGGTGCAAATAAAGGGAGTAAAATTATAAAATTATAAAATCTCTTTCCTCTAATTGATGTCCTCTTTATCCCAAAAGCATATAAAAAACTTAACGTTAATGATATAAGGGTGGATACTATTGATATGTATAATGTATTTCCTATAGACTGAACTAAATTTGGATTTCTAAAGTAACTTCTAAAGTTTTCCACCCCTACAAACTGACCATTTGTATTTATAAATGCAAATCTAAATAGTGTAATTAAGGGAAAAATTATTCCTACTAACAGAAATACAAATATGCCTATCATCAATATCCCTTTAAGTTTGTCTGCCCTTTCTACATCTAATAACTGTATTTTTTTCTTAGCTTTCAAAAATGAGAAAACGCCCAATCTATCCATTGCTCCAATTATAATTTCTGACATTATGCCCCTCCTACTCCTTCATATTCTAGAAAGTGTTCCTCATCCATCTCTATAAAGAAGTTCATTCCTTTTTTCATTTGAATCTTATTTAATCTATTACTCGATACATCCATCTTAATATTATTGTTTTTTAACTTTAACTTTAACCTGTAATACGGTCCCATGTATTCCCACTCTTCTAGAGTTGCAATTTCTGCTTTTTCACTCATTATATCTCTTAAGAGAACATGCTCTGGCCTTATTGCTTTTATTTTTTTTCCATCTTCTATAAAGTTAATCTCCCCTATAAAATCTGCTACAAACTTATTTGCTGGCTGATCATAGATAGTTCTTGGTGATCCTACCTGCATTACCTCAGCATTTTTCATAACTACTACCTTGTCTGCCATAGTAAGAGCTTCCTCTTGATCATGAGTTACCATAATTGTTGTAATTCCAAGTTTTCTTTGAAGATCTTTTATGTCCTTTCTCAGTTTATTTCTCACTTTTGCATCTAATGCTGATAGAGGTTCATCTAGAAGAAGTACTTCTGGTGACAGTGCAATAGCTCGAGCTAGAGCTATTCTTTGCTGTTGTCCTCCGCTCATCTCTGAGGGATATTTTTTTTCACTCCCTCTAAGTCCTACAAGTTCCAATACTCTATCTATTTCATGGGCTATATATTTTTTTTCTATTCCCGTACTTTTAAGACCATAAGCTATATTTTCTGCTGCTGTCATATTTGGAAAAAGTGCATAAGACTGGAATACTATCCCAAATTTTCTTTTTCCTGGATGGAGATTTGTAATGTCTTTTCCATTAAAGCGAATACTTCCACCATTTACTTTTTCAAGACCTGCTATTATTCTAAGAAGTGTTGTCTTTCCACATCCAGATGGACCAAGAAAACATACAAATTCTCCTTTTTTAATGTTTATATTTATGTCTTTAAGTGCTTTAAAATCTCCAAAATTTTTATCTATATTTTTAATCATTAAACTTTTCATATTGTTATTACCTCCTTTTCAGTTCATAAATATATTTTTATTAACTTGTTAGCGTAATATTTAATAGAAGAAAAAAAGAAAGTAAATGAAATTTAAGCTATATTTCTGTCAAATATACTAAAAAAAGATATGCTTAAGTTTAAGCTATTTCACATATTTTTCAGTTCTAATATCTAATTCTTTTAAATATTTCTTACACATTATCTTCAAATTTTTATTAAGTTATTTCACTTTATATATTCTAATTCCTTATTTTTTTAATAACGTTTGTTAACCTCTCAATATCGTTAGGATGTATATCTCCTATATTTCCGATTCTAAACGTTTCTGCTTCTGTTATTTTGCCTGGATAGATTACAAAGCCTTCTTCTTTTAAAGAATTATAGAAATCTTTAAAAATAAATTTTTTTTCATTCTCTACTAAGAAAGTAGTAATGATTGGTGATAAGTTTTCCTTTTCTACAAGGGTAGAATATCCCATTTCCTCCATATTTCTCACAAGAATTTCTCTGTTTTTAGTGTACCTTGCTTGCCGTGCTTTTACTCCGCCTTCAATCTCTAACTCAAGTAATGCCTGGTAGAACGCTCTCACTACATGAGTTGGTGAAGTGAACCTCCATTTCCCATTATTGTCTTCCATTATCTTCCACTGAGAGTATAGATCTAGAGATAGCGATTTTGCATTTCCCTTACACTTTTCCATAGCACTTTTCTTTGCTATCACAAATCCAAAACCAGGTACTCCTTGGATACATTTATTAGCTGATGAAACCAAAAAATCACACCCTAATTTTTCAATATTTATCTCGACCCCTCCAAAACTACTCATAGCATCTACAATATAACTTATATTGAACTCTTTTATTAAATCTCCTATAGCTTGAATTGGATTTAATCTTCCTGTTGTTGTTTCACAGTGAACTATGGCTAAGTGAGTAAAATCACCTGTCTCTAACTCTTCTCTTATCAAAGCGACATCTATCTTCCCCGCTTCTCCAAAATCTATCTTTTCATATTTTAGATTAAGAATATCTGCTATCTCTGCTATTCTATTTCCATAAGCACCATTTGTAATTATAAGCATCTTATCTTCTAAAGTCATAGAGCTCCCAATTACAGACTCTACTGAAAATGTTCCACTCCCCTGCATTAATACAGTTGTATAATCATTTTTATTTTTTACTCCTAGAGTTAATAGTCTATTTCTTAAATCTTGAACTAAGTTATTATATTCATCATCCCAAGTACACCAATCTTTCATCATTACTTCTTTTACACTCTTTGTAGTAGTTAGTGGTCCTGGTGTTAATAGTATATATGGCTTTTTATCTTTCATTTGCTCCCCTCCATTTTCTCGTAGATAGATTTTTTAATTTATTTATTTTTATAACACTGTAGTCTTGGATCATCTGATTTAATCAAGACTGGACACCCTTCTGTTTTTAATCTAAGTTCTTCTTGGACTGTTCTTTTAATCATAATTAAATATCCTTCCCAATTAATCTTTTCTCTATATCATCTAACGCCACTTCTAACTTCCCAATTTCATCAATTACATAGTCTGCACCTGCTCTTTTCATTTTTATTCTTACTAATTCCATTTTCTCTGCTAGTTCTGCTTCATTCATAGTTTCTACTTCCTCTTGAGTTAAACCTAATTCAGATCCACCTTTTAGAATACCTACTGACCACACTCCTGCATTTACCGCCTCTTTAATATCAGAGATAGTATCTCCAACTTTTACTACACGCCTTACATTTGAAAGTTCTAATGCCTCCATGTTATCAAATACCATGTATGGATAAGGCCTTCCTTTTGAAACTTCATTCGCTGCAATAATATACTCTGGCTCATAACCTTTTGCTTTTGCCCCTGCTTTAACAATAGATGCCATTTCTTTTGTATATCCAGTGGTTGAACCAATTTTTAATCCTCTATCTCTTAATTTTTTCATAAGTTCTAATACTCCTGGTACTGGTGTTGTATAATTTTCTAATATAGAAAATAATTGCTTTTCAAAATCTGCATAAATTGCATCTACATCTGATTCATCCCACTCTCTACCAAATTTCTTTAAAAACAATCCATTTATTCTTTCCATAGAAAGCATTGCTTTTACGTGATCTCTCTTTAACATCCCCATTGGTTCTCTCGCTTCTTCTAAGGTTACATCTATATTTTTTACATTAAATATGTTAACAAAAACATTTACTGGTGCAAAGCACCCATAATCTACTGTTGTTCCTGCCCAATCAAAAATTACACCCTCTAATTTTTTTCCCATTCTTAATCACTTCCTCATTTTATTTTTTGTAGTAAAACTATAATAACAGACCTCTGTCAAGATGGTGTGTTATTACAGTAAAAATAAAGTAAACTATCCAAACTTATTGAATTTATCCAGTTTATTAAAGCATAGGAAAAATGAAAGAATTATTTACAAATCCATTAGTATTACAGATAGTATTTGGAATTATATTATTAGTTCTACCATCACCATTGATTAAAAAAACAGGGGATAAGGTAGGAGATGCAATTGAAGGTGTAGGAGGAGAAAAAGCTAGAGATGTAACTTATAAAGTGTTAATAGATTTTGCTGAAGGGCTTAAAAGTTCTAAGCATGATGGAAATATTAATCTAACATCTAATGATCAGATAGATAATAAACTAGATGAATATAAGGTGTCATTGGGTTTGGAGGATTCCAAATTAAAGGAAAAGGATTAGAGTTTAAGATAGATCCATGGAATCATAAGACTAAGTTATTTCAGTTTAAGATTTTTAGGAGAGCTAGGTCTATAAAGGGATTGTTTTTAAGAGAGGAATAATATAACAGGTATAAGATTACATTGCATTTAATTATACAATGCAATGTAATCTTATACCTCATTCCTTATAAATTTTCTATATCTTTTCTCATTTTTTCAGATAGATTATTGCATAAAAGTATATAATCATCTTTTAAATTTTTATATAACTGTCCTTTATCACTTAATGTAAATTTACTATATTTTGCTAATTGATAATATTCTTCTGCTATTTCATTTGTTGAGTAAAGTCTCATATTAATAGAAGCCTCTAAAGACTTTTTATTCAATTCATCTAGTTCGTTTTTTAAACTTTGAGGGAAATCCATATAATCAGCTTTTGAAAAATCAAAATAATACCTTAATGAAAGTAATACTCCCAAACCTTGAGAATATGCTTTTAATTTATTTTCCCTTATAAAGTTGTTATTATTTAATCTAATCTCTCTTTTTATTTTTTTTTCTTCATAAAGATTTGAAAGGAAATGTGGAATTACATTTCCTAATAAAGTTAAAGTACCTCCGACTGAAATTGCTAAAATTGGATCTAACACGATTATCACCTCTTATTATAAATATATAATTACTTGTTTGTGGTTTCTCTAAAAAAAAATTATTTTAATAATTTTTGAATTCTTTGTATTTCTTGAAGTTGTTTTGTTGCTGGAATGACATTTTTTTGAAATTCTTGAACAAATTGATTTATTTGGGCTTTGTTACTCTGAATTTCTTTAATAACGGGATTTACTAGGTCAATATTTTTTTGTATTTCTAGAACAATTGGATTAATTGGAGTAAAATTATTTTGTATTTTTTTAATAGTTTGAGTTGCAATAGCCCCATTACTTTCAAGATCTTTTGGATTATCTGAACTCAAAATTTCTTTGCTTTCTTCTTTATAGCTTTCTTTTTGAAATTCAATATTTGGAACTATACGTGTGTCCTGCGCATTCCGAACATAAGCAGTATTATATATATTTTCATTTTTTAAATTTTCTTCTAAATTCTCCTTATATTCTTCAGAGTTTTCATCATGAACATATATTTTTATTTTTAATATAGATTTATTTTTTAAATTCTCTTCATGCATATTATCAGGGAATTCACTAAACTTCCCAACTTCTTTTATAAGATCAGCTATGATATATTCATCGCTCTTTCCTAAAGAGTGTCCTATTATCACTATCTCTGTAATTTCATTCTCTATTTTTGCAGTATAATTATTCAATCTTGTAAAAAATGATTTGTTATGCATTTTATCATATAGAGCTTCTTTTGAAAATATCTTATAATCATATTTTTTCATATAGTCTTCACTCTTAGAAACATGTTTTTTTGGATTAAAATAAAATCCAATTATAGGATATGAACTTTTCCCTAAAACATCTCCGTGTATATGAAAAACTTTTTCTGAATTTTTAATATACTTTTGATGTGTGTCTGTATAGTTAAATGTTATGACATAAGGATCCCCTTCAAATTCTTTAACTAACTTTTTATTTATTTTCACTTTTTGAGTTTGAGGTATAACTTCTGAGTTTAAATATTGATTAAATTTTTTAATAAAATCTTCTTGAATTTTCTCAATTTCTCTAAAGCTTTCTAGATTATTTTCATGTGCATTCTCATCATTATAAACCCCTAAAAAAACTTCATGAAAGATCCCTTCTATATCAGCCCAATCCAATTCCTTTTTTGATATCTTAGTAGTTTGATTTATTAATTCGTTAATAGTTTTATAAAGTTCTTCATGATTAATTTTGCAATAATCCTTAAACTGATTAAATCTTGTTTTTAATTCATGGTGTAAATCAAATCCATTCCCTAGTATAATTAATTTCACTTAACCTTCCCCCTTTTATATTTTTTCAATAAATTATATCATTATTTTATCTTTAATTTAATTAAAATTTTAGAATGTTAAAGGCTATGTCTAAAATCTATTCAACTTCTACCAACCTATGAAAAATAAAAAACACCCCCTAAGAGGTGCTTCTTATCCTTGTAATAATTGATATAAAGTCAAGATTAAAACAAGAATTTCAAGTATTCGTTGCCCTATTTCTAGTGCTTCAAGTAAATTATTCATAAACATTACCCTTGTCATGTTACATTATTTCCCCAAATTTAAGGGACGTAACACCACTTAGTAATAAAAGAATAAACATAAAAAAATTATTCATGAACTTGTAATAACCAACTTTCGACTACCTCAAATTCATCTTCATTATTAACATTATTACAAGATGAACATAATGGCACAATATGATCTTTTTGATTTTCATTATCCACTAACCTAACGTGTCCACCTACTTCAGCGTTATTACTACAATCTAGATTAGCGCATAAATTTGTTTCTCCTTTCTTTCGATTATAAAAATCTAACCAACTATCATATCCACTAGGCCGGTTCCTATTGCTAGACCCCTTAATATTTTTAACAGTTATAGACATTTTTAACTCCTCCTTATTTAATCAAATGTTTCTACCAACTTGCATTTTTCTTTTCTTCATCATACATCATTTTTAGTGCTGAATACCCATATTGACTTGGGTTGTATATATTTACTACTCTTTTATAGATTTTCTTATCCTCATCAGACTTAACGTTCTGCATAAGCCAAACATAGTTTTTTATTTCTTCATCATACATCATTTTTTGAGCTGATGAACCATAAGTGTCTACAGGGTAAGTAGTTTTTACCCATGACCTAATTTGGTTGTCGACATTTTTTGGAATATTCGCCGAAAAACAATTTAAAGATATTATTAACATAGATAACAATAATATTTTTTTCATTTTTTCTCCCCCTTAATATTTAGTTCCATTATATTTATACAACATCTTAAAATAAAATCAAAATTATGTTAAAAAACATTTAAAAGTATTTACGACTCCTCACAGAAATGTTTTCAAAATTATTAAATAAACTTGACTTTTTAAAAATTTAAAGCTAACATTAGTCTTAATTAAAACTAAAAAAATAATTAAAAAATGGGGTGTAAAAATGAAAAAATGGTTATTAATGGTTGTTTTAATAACAACAATGCTAGGGGTAAATAAAACAAGTGAAGCAAAGACTACAAAAGTTACAACAGGTGTTGGAAAAGTTAAAATAAAAGAAGGTTATGGAACTGATTATATTCAAATAAGAACTAATAGTGGTTTGATCATTGAAGCTGATTGGGAGTCTGAAAGTAATATAAGTGGATTTGGTTATGATTTAATTGATGTAAGAGTTAGTGAAAATTATAATAAAATGGCTGTTTATATGATTATTAGATCACATATTGTAGCTTATTTAAATGGAGAATATAATTAAATTAAATTTTTAAGGAGTTGATTAATAAAATGAAAAAAAGACTAATGTTTTTAGTAATAATGGTATTAACTTGCAATATTTCTTTTTCTTACAACAGTACTATAATGGATATAGCTAAAAGAGAATACCCTAATGATAAACAAATGCAACAATATACTTATAATAACCAACTTTCTTCTAAAAACTATATGAGAAGCACTACAAATTCTAATGCTAAAAATAAAGCGATTAGAGAATATCCCAATGATTATTCAATGCAAAAATATATTTATGAAAATGAAGCATATTAATTACGAATAGGAAATATAAAATAAAATGAATAAAGATAAATTTAGTAAAGAAGAGATGAATAATATGTTCCAAGCTATGTTTAATATAATAGAGCTAGCCGATGAACTTCACACCGATATAGCAAAGGTAGATGAACTACTAGGATCTATCCACAAGAGGGAGGAGTATATCGCTATGTTCTCTGATAATGTAAAGTATTTTGCTAAGGATAAATTCGATGGGGAGATATACAAAGGAAATAAATTTTGTAAGGTGAAGCCAAGGTAAAATGTTTACCTCTATAATTTTATAAGAATTGATTAGTATAAACAAAAAGTCTACCTTAATTGGTAGACTTTTTTCAGGTTTAACATAATTCAGATAAGAGAAGAAGAGTTTATATTTACAAAGGTGAACCAATGCTGTATAATTGACTTAAATGATAATAAAAGGAGGAAATTAATGAGATTATATTTCGACATTTATGAAAACGACCAGCCTACAGTTTAACTTAAGGCGAGAAAAACAAAACGACCTCGTCTTAAGAAACTAAATAGTTTTAAAAATTAGATGGAGGAAATTAAATATGAATATGAATAAGAATTTATTAGGAGGACTTTGTCTTTCTTTGGCAGCGGGTATTTGGGGCGGAATGTATGTAGTGAGTAAGTATGTGTTAGACTTTATACCACCATTAACATTAGTATGGATACGTTATGCAGTGGCATTTGTTACTTTATTTGGGTATATGAAGTATTCCGAAAGAAATAAAAAACCTCAAAAAATAGAAAAAAAAGACTGGATGCTTCTGGTATGGATAGGCTTTGTAGGATATTTTCTTTCTATAAGTTGTCAATTTGTTGGAACTAAGTTATCAAGTGCTCATGCAGGTGCTCTGATTACTTCCGCTACGCCAGCTTTCATTGTTATTTTTGCAAGGATTATCCTTAAGGAAAAGTTAACTTTAAAAAAATTGCTTTCACTAGGTCTTGCAACTTTAGGAGTGGTTATCGTCATAGGGTTTCAACAAAGTGAGGGGAACTATCTACTAGGAAGTATTATTCTTGTTATAGCTGCACTTACATGGGCTTTATTGTCTGTATATGTAAAGATAGCCGCAAGGAAATTTTCATCTTTACTTATTACTACCTACGCAGTATTTTTTGCTGTTATTTTCACTACTCCTTTTGCAATTTGGGAGTTACAAACTAATGAAATTATATTAGGAGATTCTCTTATAATTCCTGGTATTTTATATCTTGGAGTGGTTTCTACAGCTGTAGCTTTCTTTTTATGGAATAAAGGAATGGAAACTATGGATGCAGGGACAGGATCGCTATTTTTCTTTTTTCAACCTTTAGTAGGGACATTTTTAGGATGGTTACTCTTAGGTGAAAAGATTGGGATGAATTTCTTTTTTGGAGGAGCACTTATTTTAACCAGTGTTTTTATAGTGAGTTTTAATAAAAAGAAAATTAAAATTGCAGAAAAAATAAGTTAGCATTACATAGGACAATGTTGTTATAATTGCTATGTAAAAGAAGAACTTATACCCTCTAAAATCTAGGGGAAAGAGGGGGGGTTATTTGTGAACCGTTACCCCTATAATAATTTAAATACTCAAGAAAAAAGTCTACCTTAATTGGTAGGCTTTTTCTATTGGATACAAAATAAAAAAATGTGACTATATTTTTTATAGTCACACATTTAGTCACATTTATTAGATTTAATTAGATTCGTTAAGATGTTGCTTTAAGCTTTAAACCTTTAAAAATCAATGATTTTCAAGGTTTTAGATTTGATTAGATTGGTATAAATTAGCCAAAATCTATTCCCACTCGATAGTTGCTGGTGGTTTAGAAGATATATCATAAGCTAATCTATTGATTCCTTTAACTTCATTTATGATTCTATTAGATACTCTTCCTAAGAATTCATATGGAAGGTGTGACCATGTAGCGGTCATAAAGTCTATTGTATCTGCAGATCGGAGTACTGCTGTATATTCATAAGTTCTTTCGTCTCCCATTACTCCTACAGATTTCACAGGTAATAATACTACGAAAGCTTGACTTACTTCTTGATATAAGTTAGCAGCTCTTAATTCTGAGATAAAGATATCGTCTGCTTCTCTTAATATATCAGCTTTTTCCTTGTCTACAGCTCCTATGATTCTAATTCCAAGTCCTGGTCCTGGGAATGGATGTCTGTCGATCATATGATCAGGGATACCTAATTCTCTTCCAACTTTTCTTACTTCATCTTTAAATAATTCTCTTAATGGCTCTAATAATTTGAAATCCATCTCTTCTGGTAATCCACCTACATTATGGTGAGATTTAATTGTAGCAGATGGTCCTTTTACAGATTGAGATTCAATAACATCTGGGTATATAGTACCTTGAGCTAAGAATTCTGCATCTTTCATTTTTTGTTTTTGTTCATCAAAAATTTCAATAAATTCATGACCAATTATCTTTCTCTTAGTTTCAGGATCTGAAACTCCTTCTAATTTACTTAAGAATCTTTCTTCTGCTTCTACACACTCTATATTCATATGGTAGTGTTCCCCATAAGTTTTCATTACTTTTTCAGCCTCATTTTTTCTCATAAGACCTGTATCTACGAAGAAACAACTAAGTTGATCTCCAATAGCTTTATGGATAAGTACTGCAGCTACCGACGAGTCTACCCCACCAGATAAAGCTAAGATTACTTTCTTATCTCCTACAGTTTCCTTTATGTTTTTAACTGTCTCTTCAATGTAGTTCCCCATTGACCAGTTCTTTTCACACTTACATACTTCTAATACGAAGTTTCCTAACATCTTAGTTCCTTCAGCTGAATGAGTTACTTCAGGATGGAATTGAACATTATAGATATTTTTTTCTGCATTGTATAAAGTAGCTGTAGAAGAATCTGTATGAGCTAATTTTTCAAATCCTGGAGCTATTTTTGTAACATGATCTCCATGTGACATCCATACTTCAGTCTCTTTTGATACTCCTTTAAAGAAAGGGTTATCTGTTCCATCAATCATTACTTTTGCTTTTCCAAACTCTTGCTTATCTGCTCTAGCTACTTCTCCACCTAATAGGTGTTGAGTAAGTTGCATTCCATAACAAATACCAAGGATAGGTATATCAAGGTCAAACATTGCTTTATCTACCGTAGGAGCTCCCTCTAAATATACAGATGCAGGTCCTCCAGATAAAATAATTCCTTTTGGATTTCTAGCTTTTATCTTTTCTAAATCTTCAAAATAAGGAACGACTTCGGCATAAACACCCATTTCCCTTACTCTTCTTGCAATCAATTGGTTATATTGAGAACCAAAATCTAAAATAACTATACTATTCTGTTTCATTTCATCCTCCTATAATAAAAAAAACTCCATATAAATAA